>ERZ791881.288-NODE-288-length-53679-cov-25.675369_pt1 | contig 53679 bp, 49 predicted proteins | sample MGYA00510161_ERZ791881 | MGnify/ENA primary metagenome ERZ791881 (study PRJEB30046, sample SAMN00792073) | human gut metagenome | study: EMG produced TPA metagenomics assembly of the A metagenome-wide association study of gut microbiota in type 2...
CAGCAGCAACTCGTTTATCTTATCACAGTCGCTTGCGTTTGTCAACAACTTTTTTTATTTTTTTCAACTTTTTGTTTTTCTCTTAAAGCTGACCACCGTTTTTCGCGGTGGAGCTTTAATATACCATTTTATAGTGGATTTTGTCAAGAGATTTTTTCAATTTTTTTAACTGTTTTTTTCACATTCTTTTCATACACTATATCTTGTGTTTTCTCTTTCATTCTTCCACATTTTTCATCACAGTCTACCCCAAGCTGTTGATTGCGCTGTACAGAATCCAGTTAAACAGATTGTGATGATATAAATAAGAGAGCCAGATACTGCTTTCTATCTGGGCAAGGATTGGCTGAGCCCATACGGCTGCCGAACAAAATCCAACCGTCATTCCGGCCGCCCACAGCACAGCAAGTCCCTGAACCGCCCCCAGAAGCGCACCTGCTATCTGGTTCATTCCGGAAAGGATTGGAAGGCGTGCCATCAAATCCAGCCATTTTATTGCAAATCTTATCAGAAGATACACTGTCGCAAATAAAACAACAGAAACAATCAGATTAAGTACCATATTAGCCAGGCTGGCTCCCAGATACTCAAAAAAACTGTCTACTCCCAGCAAGTTGTAAATTTCATGATTATTATTCTCCAGAAGAATTTCTTTCATCTGTTCCGGCAGCTTCAGATTTTCAATAGACTGACGCTGCTGGGACGGAAGTACAGCAGAAAGCCCTGTTCCTCCGTCCTTCAATCCGCTCATATGAAGCAGTCCCTGTCCTATCGCCCTTCTAAGGCCCGTATTTGCCGCCAGGAGGCCTGTCATATGCGGAACTGCTGCCCGAACCACGGTAAGGCTTAAAACCAGCGTCAGCACAGTCATTGCCATTTTTAAAAATCCTCTGTAATGACCATATAAAATCATAGAAAGCAGGAATACCCCCGCTCCTATGGATAACCAGTGTTCTGTCAGATAACTCATATTATACCTTTTCTGTCTTTCATTTTGTGTCTGCATCTGCCCTGAACACAATCCGCCGTTTTTCTCACAGTTCTCCATCTGTCCCGGCAGATACAATCATTTTCCGCAAACTGCATTTCTTCGCTCAGATATCCTGCGTTTCTGTGCATCCCAGTACCAGCATTTCAATTGCCTGGGCCACTCCGTCCTCATCGTTGATTCCGGTTATATAGTCTGCCTCCGCTTTCAGGTTCTCAGCCCCGTTTCCCATGGCAACACCGACTCCTGCCATGCGAATCATAGAAATATCGTTTTCTCCGTCACCAAATCCCATGGTTTCTTCCGGACGAATCCCAAGATGAGCAGCCAGACGAAGAATCGCCTCGCCTTTTGATGCTCCGATGGCATTTATTTCCAGATTATTGGGGAAAGAGGAGCTTACCAGCACATCGCCTCTGGCCTCTAATGCCGCCCTGGCTCTGCTGCGCTCTTCCAGATCGCCAAAAAAATAATTCACCTTTTCGGCCGGCTTTTTCAGTTCGCGAACCCGCTCCTCCACATCCGGAACCGCTTCCCGTGTATCCCGCACCATTTTCTGAAGGGCAGATTCAATACCAAAGTCCTCCATATGATTCAGGAATCGTTCTTCACCAAATGCGTGTCCGTCTGTGTATACATCATACATTGTATGAAATTTCTTTGCTAATTCCAGCAGTTCTGCCGCCTGCTGCCATGTCAGTTTTCTTTCATCCAGAATTTTCGATTCAATTACATCCTCCACAACTGCTCCATTGGTAGTAATCGCATAGCGAATTCCCGGAAAACTGCGAATAAAATCCGGTACTCCAAACCAGATTCTTCCGGTACAGGGTACAATCCAGATTCCCCGCCGGATACACTCCTTTAATACTCTTTCATTTCTGGAAGAGAGACGCTTCTGGCTGTCCAGAAGCGTCCCGTCTAAATCCAGAGCAATTAATTTGATCTCTGCCATATTAAATAAAATGCTCTTCCTTTAAAATTAATAAACCATCTTTGTCATATTTTGAAGAAAACAATCCCTTCAGACGGCGTCCTACGGAAGGACGCTCTGCCTTGTCTGCCGCTTCTTCTATCAAATCCTCTGCAGCTGCCCGTGTCAGAGGAATACCATCCTCCTCCATGATCTCAATTCTCTCATAAAGGGCAAGCATACTTTTTCCGGTAATGCTGCAGTCTATCTCGGAAGCATATTTGCATGCATATTGAGCGAATTCATCAATATCCATCTCGTCTTCCTCTTCCGGATACTCCGGTTCCCGCTCCGTTTCATAATAATCTCCCGGTCCCGGCATCCTCATTGCGTTGCTGCTTTCCGGAACAATATGACGAACCGGACGTTCATCCGCCGGCTGAACCGGAATTTCCGGCTCCGGCATTTCCTCCATGTAAGCCTTTTCCGGAATCACAGGGGCCTGCTCTTTTTCTTCTGTTTTTTCCGGCTCCTGGAATTCACAGCCAATACACTCAAATTTATCTGCCAGAGACGGATTCTGCGCATGCATCATTTCCAGCTGTCTTGGATTGTCAATCAGAATAATCCGCATACCTGTCGTATCATGGCTCATCAGCTGTTCCAGTTCTTTCTGCATCTCAGGTGTCAGATCGCCTGCCTCTTCAATGATCAGATCCTTGCCCGCAATTTTTTCTCTGCTGGCAAGCACACCCCGTTTGTTCAGCCTGGAGCCTGTAATCTTGGCTACCGGATTCTTAACTCCGGTCTCTCTCTGAATCTGCTTTAATGTTTCAACAGCCATCTGAAAACCCTTTTCCGGTGTACGGGCTTCTATCATCAGATGATTCGTCATTCTCGGCAATTCTTCCTCTTCCGGAACTTCTGCTGTCACATCCTCCTCCGGCAGCTCAGCAACAGCTTCTGATGCTGACGGAGCCCGTTTAATAGCGCTCAGAATCCTGGTTTTTTCCAGTTCAGACTCTTCCTCTGACGGCACTTCTCTCTTCAGACGGGACATCTCTCTCGCCAGGCTTTCTTCTGTTTCTGCCTGCTTTACAGCAGCTGTAATCGTCTCTCTCTCCAGCGGAAGCACTGTGTCCTGACGGTTCTCAGCCTCCGGCTCTGGCTGGTAATCTCTTTCCTCATATTCCGGCTCATCTGGATAATCTTCCTCTTCTGCCGTTTCTTCCTCCAGCTCAGTCTCCTCCTGATTGTCTGCAGCTTCCTGTTCCGGCACTGCATAAGGACGTTCCTGACGCAGAACCTCTGCCTTACTGTCTTCCGGATCCTGATCGTCATACTCAAAAGACTGCTCTACTGCCCGCAGCTTCTCTTCGTATTTTTCTCTGTTCTCCACCAGATCCATCTGATATTGATTTAAGGGCGCATACTCCTGTTTCAGGTCCATTGCCTTATCTACATACTTGCCCAGACCAAACATCAGCATAATCTTATCGCAGGTGCTGACACAGCGTTCAATATCACCAACCTCATGATACCGCTCAGCCAGCTCATACAGCCACTTCTCATCCAGCTCCTCTGCTGTATATCCTTCCAGAGAATGGATCTGCTGCTCCAGGGGCGCATCCATCTGTCTAAGAATCATATAGCGCAGCAAATGCTGGCGAGGATCATCTCCTGCCAGATCGCAGAATTCTCGATAATATGCCTCTGCCTCCTCCAGATTTCCCTCCTTCAGAGCCAGATCTGTCAGCTTGTAAAGCAGACGCTTTCCAATCGGCGCCCGCTCAAAGGCCAGAAGCAGAATATCCTTCGCATCCTGGTATTCATGATTTTTTTCATAAATTGTTGCAACCATGGAAAGCAGATTTGCATTGCGTACCTTTTTCCAGTCAATGGTATCCACAATTTTCATGGCTGTCACATAATCACCGCGGGCCACCATTTTGCGCATCTGCTCCACTTTTATATTAAATTCGTATTTATCCATCTTATGCACTCCTCACGCCTGCCAAATGGCTGCTACAGCTCTACACGCCCTTCCAGGGCTCTCAGCAGGGTTACCTCATCAATATATTCCAAATCACCGCCTACAGGTACTCCGCTGGCAATCCGGCTCACCCGGATTCCCGTGGGTTTAATCAGTTTGCTGATATACATTGCCGTCGTCTCGCCTTCAAGGCTTGAGTTTGTCGCAATGATAACCTCCTTCACATCTCCCTGCAGACGCTGCATCAGCTCCTTCAGCTTAATATCATTAGGACCAATGCCCAGCATGGGAGAAATTGCTCCGTGAAGCACATGGTACACCCCGTCATATTTTCCTGTTTTCTCATATGCAGCAAGATCCCTTGTATTCTCCACTACCATAATCGTACTGTGATCCCTCTTTTCGCTGCTGCAGATAGGACAAAGCTCCTGATCCGTCAGCGTAAAGCACTCTCTGCAGTACCGGATATTGGCCTTTGCCTGGGTAATGGCGCCGGTCAGGCTGGCTACCTGTTCCTTGGGCATATTGATAATATGAAAAGCCAGCCGCTGGGCTGATTTGCTGCCGATTCCCGGCAGCTTTGACAATTCTTCGATCAGCGTTGTGATCTGCCTGCTGTAATAATCCATATCAGAACGGGAATCCTCCACCAAGGCCGCCCAGACCACCGGTCAGCTTGGCCATTGCAGCCTGAGACTCCTCTTCCATTTTGCGAAGCGCCTCATTGGTAGCTGCCACAATCAGATCCTGAAGCATCTCAATATCATCCGGATCTACAACCTCCTCTGCCAGCTTTACAGAAACGACCTCTTTCTTACCGGAAACCGTTACGGTAACTGCTCCGCCGCCTGAAGAAGCAGAATATTCCTTCTCCTCCAGCTCTTTTGTAGTCTCCTCCATTTGACGCTGCATACGCTGCGCCTGTTTCATCAGATTATTCATATTGCCCGGCATACCGCCCGGGAATCCACCACGCTTTGCCATGATGTTTGTCCTCCTCGATTTTCATAACGATTTTAAATGGTTCTTTTAGTCCTCAACTTCAATATCTATATGGACTGCTTCTTTTAATTCCTCATCACTTACATAAATGGTATTCATACGCTCACCGGCACTTTTCAGGCGGGCCTTCAGATACAGCTCTTTTCCGTATTTTTCCTGAATATACCGCTCCAGTTCACCCAGAACCGTTGCCCTGCTGCCAATAGCATAATTATCAGGGCTGGAAAATACCACACAAAGGCAGCTGTCTCCGCTGGGTTCCAGCACCGTATCCCGAAAGCTGGGACGAATGGCTCCTCCCAAATCCCGGATAATTTTTCCCCAGTCCTGGCGAATCAGATTCAAATCTTCCAGCTGGGCTCTGGGAATCGCCACCTGCGGCGGCATTTCTCCCCCCGAACCGCCTTCTTCCTGACCCGGAGAAACTCCTGCAGCTGTACTGTTTAAAGACGCACCGCCGGAATTTCCCATCCGGGCTGCCATCTGCTGCATCAGCTCCGGCGTAACCTGAGGCGTTTCTTCAATCCTGGCCTCCAGCTCATTAAGCCTCTGAAGAATAGAGTCCAGATTCGGCTCCATCTGCGGCTTTGTCAGCTTAATCAGGGCTATCTCAATCAAAACCCGTTTCTGGGAAGCATAGCGCAGCTGGTTGGAAAGCTCAGAAAAAATACGGATAAACCGCATCAGGGTTTCCCCGTCTGCCATCCCGGCTTCTTCACGGAGAAGCCGCAGATTGTCCTCCGACATTTCCAGCATAGACTCCGCATCATCTGTAGTTTTCAGTATCAGAAGATTCCTCAGATACCAGATGAAATCCACCACAAACTGTCCAAGCTCCCGCCCCTGAATCACCATTTCCTCCAGGCGGCGAATGCAGCCGGCCGTATCTCCTGCAAGAATTTCACGCAAAAGCTGGCTGAACACGCTGGAATCCACAGCCCCCAGCACCTCCAGCACATTATCATAAGTCAGCAAAGTGCCGAAATGAAACGCCACGCACTGATCCAGCAGACTCAGCGCATCCCGCATGGAACCATCTGCCTCTTTTGCAAGATAAGTCAGCGCCCGCTCTTCTACCGGAATCTGCTCTGCATCTGCCAGCTCCCGCAGCCGCGCCGCTATCGTCTCGATAGTGATCCGCCGGAAATCGTAGCGCTGGCACCGGGACAGCACTGTAATGGGTATTTTATGAACCTCTGTTGTTGCCAGAATAAAAATCACATAAGCCGGCGGCTCCTCCAGGGTCTTTAACAGGGCATTAAATGCGCCCGTAGACAGCATATGCACCTCGTCAATGATATAAACCCGGTACCGTCCTTCTGTAGGCGGATACTGCACCTGCTCCCGAATCTCTCTGATATTTTCCACGCCGTTGTTAGAGGCCGCATCAATCTCAACGACATTCATAGAACGTCCGGACGCAATGCTCCGGCAGCTTTCACACTCGCCGCAGGGGCTTCCGTCAACAGGATGTTCACAGTTGACCGCCTTTGCAAAAATCTTGGCAATAGTAGTTTTTCCGGTTCCCCGCGTTCCGCAGAACAGATAGGCATGACCGATGCGCTGCCCGGTTATCTGATTTTTCAGGGTCTGTACAATGTGATCCTGTCCCTTAACGTCCGCAAATCCCGCCGGTCTCCACTTGCGGTACAGCGCAGTATATGACATAAATCAAAAACTCCTTATTTCTGCAGATATCCGGAATTCCATCCGGGACTTTGCAGTTATTTTTATTCATCACCAAAGCTGATGCCCAGCATCTTTGCCTCTTTGATCATCGAGCAGTCCGGATCCACCGTTTTCAGGCGCCCGGCTACCTCGGCAAGAGGAACCTTGGTAATCTCATTATTTTGCACAGCGACCATATAGCCATATTCCTTGTCATGAATCAGCTTGGCTGCCGCTGCACCCAAACGGGTAGAAAGCACACGATCATAGGGGCAGGGTTCTCCGCCTCTCTGAGTATGGCCCGGAACTGTAACGCGGACCTCCTGACCTGTCTTTTCTGTAATCTTTGCCCCCAGCTCATAGGCTACTGACGGATATACAACCCCGTTTTTCTTCTTTTCTTTCAGTTCCTTTTTGGTGAGCATGGCATCCTCTTTGGAAATAGCGCCCTCTGCCACAGCCAGAATGGAAAACCGTTTTCCCTGTCTGCTGCGCTCTCTCAGCGCGCCTACAATCACATTCAAATCATAGGGGATCTCCGGCAGAAGAATAATATCTGCGCCTCCTGCCAGTCCGGCATACAGAGTCAGCCAGCCAACCTTGTGTCCCATAACCTCCACAATAAATACGCGGCCATGGGAAGCTGCTGTTGTATGAATACAGTCAATGGCATTGGTTGCCACATTAATGGCGCTCTGGAAGCCGAAGGTCACATCTGTTCCCCACAGATCATTGTCAATGGTCTTTGGCAGAGATACCACATTCAGCCCTTCCTCACGAAGAAGATTGGCTGTTTTCTGGCTTCCGTTTCCGCCCAGCACCACCAGGCACTCCAGCTTCAGTTTTTTATAGGTGTGTTTCATTGCTTCTACTTTGTCAAGGCCGTTTTCATCCGGCACCCGCATCAGTTTAAAGGGCTGGCGGGAGGTTCCCAGAATGGTTCCGCCCTTGGTCAGAATACCAGAAAAATCAGATGGTTTCATAATTTGATAATCTGCATACATCAGGCCTTTATAGCCATCCTCGAATCCGATAATCTCCACATCATCATACATTTTATACAGAGACTTTGCCACGCCCCTCATGGTTGCATTCAGGCTCTGGCAGTCACCGCCGCTGGTCAGCATTCCAACTCTCATCGAAGCCACATCCTTTCTGTTGTTATCACATCATTTTTATCGTTGTTTTCCACATCAGATTAAAATAAGCCCATTCTGATATATTATAATACATATAGCAAGCGCGGGCAAGTGGGAATCTGCCGAAACAGCAGGAAGAAACGTGGTTTTCCGGGAATAAACAGACAGAAAAAGAGCCGCATGCATCTCTGCACCCGGCATACTGATTCTAAATTATTTTAATCCGCGCACCCCGCTTTGTATACGGCTCACAGGCGTTACCCTGACAGCCAGCTCGGTCCAGGCACCCTTGCGGCACACAGAAGGACTCACTTAGTGCTGCTGCATTCCTGCCCTGACACGGTTCATGAGGTTCTGTTGCGCAAGACCCAAACGTCAACGCCGCTTACCAGGGGCAGCCCTGCAAGAACATATCCGAGGCGGGATATCACCCCTGCTGGAGCGGATTGCAGGTTCAGGGCACCGCTATCTCCCCGGCTGCGCGGAAGCTTTATGACAATTTTACGCCAGTTAAGTATACCCTACAGCCACTATTTTGTCAAGATTCCTGTTGCCGAAATGCCTGTGCCTGTGTTACACTGAGTTCCTGTTCGCCGTCAATCCGGCAAAAAACAACAAAACCGGCCATTAAAAATACACATGGATACTGAAACACACCACCTGTTATGATTTTAAGGAGGCTTCTTTTATGACTGCTTTTACTGCATACGTTTTGATTCCCGTCTATACCTTCCTCTTTGCCATAAACAGCGACTGGTTTCGGACCAATTTTTCCGTACTGGGAAATATTGCCGGAAGGAAAGAGGCCTTTGTGCTGTGGGGACTGATTGTAGGAATCTATTTCTTTTTTATTCTTCGGAGAATTATCCGCCATATGCCCCAAAAACCTGCAGCCGGCTGGCTGGTTTATCTTGCCCTGGTGCTGCTGGACTTTGCTGTTACCACGCCTTATCTTCCGGAGCAGATGCCCTTAAAGGCCAGTCTCCACATTGTTTTTGCCTTTCTCGCTGCTGCCTGCCTGACTGTCTGCCTGTTTCTGATTGTGCTCCGGCTGTACCAGACAGCAGAAGCCGAAAATAAAGCTGTTTACCGGCTGTATCTGGCAGGGCTGGCAGTCATTGTGCTGATTTCCGCTTTTCTCTTTGTTCTGGCAGGTATTGTCAGCAGTGCTCTGGAAATCTTTTTCACTGTGTCTGCTACCCTTATGGCTTACCGGCTGTATCTGCGGGTCTGTCCCCGTCCATAAGCTGCCGCGCCTTCTGTTCTGCCTTCTGCTCCGCCTTTTTCTTCCGGAGATTCCGGAAAAAATCAGAAAGCATGGCAGAACAGGTTTCTCCCAGAATTCCAATTCTCGTTTCTGCCTGATGATTAAATCCCTCTTCATGAAGCATATCCAGCACCGAACCGGCACAGCCTGCCTTGGGATTCATGCAGCCGATCACAACGGAAGGAATCCTTGCCTGGACAATAGCGCCGGCACACATGGGACAGGGCTCTAAGGTTACATACATGGTGCAGCCCTCCAGCCGCCAGTCTCCCATTTTTCTGCAGGCCTTTTTTATTGCAATCAATTCCGCATGGGCAAGGACTGTTTTGTCCGCCATTCGCCGGTTATACCCCCGCCCGATGATTTTCCCCTCGTATTCAATCACACAGCCTATGGGAACATCCCCCAGAGCCAGTGCTTTTTTTGCCTGACGGATCGCTTCTTTCATAAAACGCTCATCCTGTTTTTGCTGAATAAGCTGATTTTCTTCCTGTAAATTTGCCATTTTTCTTTCCCTTCAGGTATCTGGATTTCTCTGAAAACCCTTTCTCCTGTTTCTTATTTCCTGTGGTATAATATCTGCATAACTGGTAACGCTGCCTTTGACAGCAGTTTCAGTATATACGAAAATCAAAGAAATGGAAATATGTAAAATGAGAGAGTCAACAAATCCCCTGATCATCTGCGGACTGCAGAAAACCACACTTCTGGACTATCCCGGATATGTAGCGGCAACGATCTTCACCGGCGGCTGCAATTTCCGCTGTCCTTTCTGCCATAACAGTGAAATTCTTGGAAAAGATGTGCTTCCCATGTATTCTCCGGATGATGTTCTGGCCTTTTTGAAAAAGAGGAGCCGGATTCTTGATGGAATCTGCATCAGCGGAGGCGAGCCCTGTCTTCAGCCGGAAGCTCTGGAAGAGTTTATCCTCCAGGTCCGCGGCCTGGGACTGCGCATCAAGCTGGATACAAACGGAAGCCGTCCTCAGGTTCTCCGCCATCTGGCAGAGCAGGGACTGCTGGACTATGTTGCCATGGATATTAAAGCCGGACCGGAGCATTATCCGGCTGTCTGCGGAACTGTCCCTGATATGGATGCCGTCAGAGAATCTGTTCAATGGCTGCTCTCCGGAACACTTCCCTTTGAATTCCGCACAACCGCAGTAAAAGGCCTGCACACCAGCGAAGATTTCCGCCAGATCGGCCCCTGGATTGCCGGGTGCCCTGATTATTATATTCAAAATTATGTTTCTTCTGAAAGGGTTCTTCATCCGGAGGGTTTCTCCTCATTTACCAAAGAAGAACTGCTTTCTTTTGCTGAAATGATTGCCCCCTTTGCTGACCGGGTCCGGCTTCGCGGAATCGACTACTGATGCCGCTACAAACGGATGTCTGTATACCAGTACCCGAATCTTCCCCCTTCATCCGGCTGTTTTTTTGCCAGAACAAAATGAGGAAAGCCGAACATGGACGCCATATATTTTTCATTGCTGAAATAATGTCCCGGAACCCCTAAAAGGTAACGTGTCTTTCCTCCGGAATCAGACAGACGGGCCAGAATCAGATGGCGGTAATTATAGTATCCGTGCAGCAGAAAACTGTTATTTCCATACACCCATATTTCTCTCGGAAGCAGACCGATATCCTGAGGCTTAATAGAAAGGATTTCACAGCCATTGTCATACTCAAAGGCAAGAACTCTTGTATACTTTCGCTGAAGGCGCTCCCACAGATCGCTTCTGTTGTTTTCCTCTGCCTCCTGACGTTCCAGTTCCCGCAGAACTTCCGGATTCTCCAGCTCAGGATATAATGTCTCCTGTTCTTTTTTCATGTTTGCCGTCTGAGACTGAACTTCCTGTCCGACTGTTCCCGGGCCTATTGAAGCAGGCGGCGCTGTCTGAGACTCATCCGGCTGCAGAAGCAGAGACTGCAGAACTCCCGGCTGCAGGATATTTTTCAGCCGCGACAGCCGGGCCGCTGCTGCATTATTTCTTGTTCTCCCCGGTGACTTGTGAGACGGCCTGTTTATTGGCGCATCTGAAGAACCGGAAGCGGGCTGAGTCTCCTTCGGGGTGTCAGGATTCTTCTCCTCTTCCTCCCATGGAGCAATTGTTTCCAGCCGCTCCTCCTCCCGTTTCAATTCCCGTTCAATTTCTGCGGAAACCGGAAGATGCTGCTCCAGTATTTTTTTAATCTGCTGTTCTCCTGCCGGTTCCTCGTCCTTTTCTGCCTGCAAAACCTCTTCCGCCGGTTCCTCCATCTGTTCTTCGGTTCCTTGTCCGATAGGATCTTCCGGCTTCTCTTCACTCTGAACCAGGACTTCTTCTCCGACTTCTGTTTCCGGTTCTTTCTGCATCCGGTCTGTTGTCTCATTCCCGCTCCAAATCTCAGAAGCCTCTTCCGTCATAGCTTCCGGTTCTTCCTGATTTTTCAGATTCTGAATCTCATTCGGAGCATCAAAAACTTCTTCGGTTCCCGCCTCCTGTTCTTCCGGCTCCGCCTCTTCTGTTATCTGCAGCTGCCCTGTTTCCTCTGATTCCTGTTCTGTCTTCAGAACTTCTGCTGACTGAGAGCCGGTTCTTCCGGTTTCCGCCTTCCTCCTCAATGCCGTCATAGTAAGCGCCCTGCTGATTGCTTCAGCACTGCCGTCCCGTTTTCTCATGTTTTCCGATGTAATATCTGCCAGCTGAACCTCTGCTGTCTGTGCTACAGCATCCTCCCAGACTGTTGTATAGCTTCTCCAGGTACTGGTCACATCATGGATAGTCAGCCCGTAAAACTGCTCTGCCGCAATCCCGCTCCCCTCCACATTTTCCGCATTGACCTGTGTCCGAAACTCCCCTGCTCCTCCCCGGATAAAAATTCTCCCTAAAAGAATTTCCGCTTCAGGAGCCAGCAGATAAACCCCTGTTTCATTGCTTCCCACAAAAACCTTTTTCACATTTACCTGTATTCTGCACTGTCCCCCTCGTATTTCAACCTTGGCATATCCAATATTTTTTCCTTTTACGCCGCCTTCATATGCATAAATGTATGAGATTAATCTCCGATAATCAGACATGCTATCACTCCTTTGATAAACATTTTATGAAATAACCATTGCAACTATGACCTAAAAATGCTATCCTATGATTAGATTTTAACAAAAACTTTTTTTATTTTTCAGGGGGTATTACCATGCAAATCATCAAAGCAAAGGATTACAACGAATTAAGCCGCAGAGCTGCCCATGTTATTGCTGCACAGGTTATTTTAAAACCCGACTGCGTACTGGGACTGGCTACCGGTTCTTCACCTATCGGTACCTACAAGGAGTTAATCGAGTGGTACAATAAGGGCGATTTAGATTTTTCCGGTGTTTCTACTGTAAACCTGGATGAATACAAGGGTCTGACCAGAGACAATGATCAGAGCTACTACTATTTCATGTACAATAATCTGTTCAAGCATGTAAATATCGACCTGGCCCGCACCAATATTCCTGATGGAACTGAGCCGGACAGCGATAAAGAGTGCGCTCGCTACAATAAGGTCATCAAAGAGAGCGGCGGCGTAGATCTTCAGCTTCTGGGCCTTGGCCACAATGGACATATCGGATTTAACGAGCCGGATGACACCTTCGCTACTCTGACTCACTGTGTAGATCTGCAGCCCAGCACCATTGAAGCAAACAAGCGTTTCTTCGCCAGCATCGATGATGTTCCGAAGCAGGCTTATACCATGGGCATCCAGACCATTATGCAGGCAAAGAAGGTTCTGATGGTTGTCAGCGGCGCTGACAAGGCTGATATTCTGAAACAGGTTATCAGCGGACCGGTTACTCCTCATGTTCCGGCTTCTATTCTTCAGATGCATCCGGATGTAACAATCGTTGCAGATGAGGCCGCTCTTTCCAAGTGCGATCTGTAATCCAGGACATAATTTCCTATGAAACAAAACAGAGTCTCGCAGCTGCAGACATATCATCTGCAAAAGCGAGACTCTGTTTTTGTGTATGAAATTCTTCTTTTGCCGCGTGACAATACCCGCGGCCACTTTTACTCCCTACAATTTCGAATATCCATAGCTGTTTACCAGCGCATCCAGCTTCTGTCCCTTTTGACAGAATGGACACTCGCGAAAATCAAATGCCTGATAATCCGGAAGTTCCCGTTTGGTGTAAACACTGTGAATCGGAATCCCGTCCACCTGATCCACAGCTGTAAAAATGGCAGAAATCCCCTGCAATATACCGCCGTAATACTGAATACATTCCATTCCCTTTGCAATGGTTTTTCCTGTAGTCACCACTGCAAGAAGAAGAAGGATATTCTTTCCCTTAATCATCGGCTGCAGATTATCCCGAAAGATCATCTGACTGTTACTGTTAAATTCCGGACTGACTACATAAATTGTCTGGTGGGCATTTCGGGACATCACTCCTGCCTGGGTCAGCTCATCTGCCAGATAAGCGCCTACCACCTGCATTCCCTCCAGACAAACAATCGTATCTACTACTGTGTTGTACACATAAGCTCCAACCAAAGCTCTGGCCGTTTCCCGGGCTTCACTCTGCCTTGATTTAAGCGTAGTGCTGTCAAGGTAATAATTAACGTGGGCGTGATTTGTTGCAAAATGTCCAGGCGTAACCTTAAGCGGTACCTGGCTGGTTGACAGTTTAAATGTTCTGCTATCCATAAAATGCCCTCCTTCCCCGTTTTCCAGTTCTCTGTGCACCGGAAACTCTGCCGTTTTCAGTTACTTGTATTATACTATAAAAAGGAGGGCTGGAAAACTCATTTTCTAAGCATTTTCCGTAAAATAATTCGCCAGGCGGGCAAACTGCTCCAGCGTCAGAGCCTCTCCGCGAACCGTTGCCGGAACACCGAGACTTTCAATGGCTCTGGCAATCTGTTCCTTGGAGTAATGCAGCTCTGAAGAATTGTTCAGACCATTCTGAAGTGTCTTTCTCCGCTGGTTAAAGGAAGCGCGGATCAGACGGAACATCAGTCCGCTGTCCTTTACCTCAACCGGCGGCTTCTGATGTCTGGTCAGACGAATCACCGCAGATCCTACATTGGGGCGGGGAATAAAACAGTTGGGCGGAACATTCGCCACAATATAAGGCTCTGCATAGTACTGAACAGCCAGAGACAACGCTCCGTAATCCTTCGAGCCGGGGCCGGTCTGCATTCTGTCAGCCACCTCTTTCTGCACCATAACCGTAATGTTATCGATGGGAACTTCGCTTTCAAACAGTCCCATAATAATCGGTGTCGTAATATAATAGGGCAGATTTGCCACAACCTTAATGGGACGGCCGCCATTATATTCTTCTGCCAGCTTTTTAATATCCACCTTGAGGATATCCTCGTTAATGACCGTGATATTATCATAATCCTTTAAGGTATCTTTCAGAATCGGAATCAGATTCGAGTCAATCTCCACTGCAACTACCCGGCCGGCTGCCTCAGCAAGACACTGAGTCATTGTGCCGATTCCGGGACCGATTTCCAAAACCATATCCTCTTTTGTCACTCCTGCAGCCCGGATAATTTTATCCAGCACATGCGTATCAATCAAAAAATTCTGTCCGAATTTTTTTTGAAAGGCAAATTCATACTTTTGAATCACTTCAATTGTGTTCTTGGGATTGCCCAATCTGTTTTCCATGCAGTTCCATCCTCTCACAAATCTTTCACATTTTTACCATATTCCAGTCACATTTTTCAAGTATATTAATTCTTGTCAGCGACATAGATACGCTTTTAACTTTTTTTCATGTACTTGCCGGCAGGATCCCCCTCAACCCCTGCCGGCCTTTCCTCATTTTCCGGGAATTTCCCGGCAGATTTCTTTTTATCGATTTTCCTACGCTTTTTCCGGATTTACAGCCGATACAGATTTCTTGCATTCTGATTGGTGATCTTTATCACCTCTTCCGGTGAGATGCCTTTTATCTGGCTGATCGCCTCTGCCACATAAGGAAGATTCAAAGAGGAATTGCGTTTTCCCCGATTAGGAACAGGGGAAAGATAGGGGCAGTCTGTCTCCAGAACAATCCGGTCAAGCGGCATATACTCCACTACCTCTTTCAGCTTTCTCCCATTATTGAAGGTCACAACTCCACCGATTCCCAGATAAAATCCCATATTCAGATACTCTCTGGCCATCTCTGTTCCGTAAGAAAAGCAGTGAATCACTCCGCCGATTTCTCCTGCCTTCTCTGCCTTCATAATATCAAGCGTATCCTGGGCCGCATCCCTGCTGTGAATAATCACAGGAAGCTTTACCTCTCTTGCCAGCTGAAGCTGGCGCACAAACCAGTGCTTCTGAATCTCCGGATCCGGCTCTTTCCAGTAATAATCCAGTCCGATTTCGCCAATCGCCACGACCTTTTTTTCACCGGAAACGTGCTTCAGCCAGTCCATCAAATTGTCGTTTAATTCCTCTGTTTCACTGGGATGAACCCCTACAGCGCCATAGACAAAGGGATATTTTTTCATCAGCTCCAGAGTATTTTTTGTTGTCTGAATGCTGGCTCCCACATTGACTACTGCTTCAATTCCATGAGTACTCAGGCTGTTTAAAAGCTCATCCCGATCCTCCTGAAATGCCTCATCATCATAATGAGCATGAGTATCAAAAATCATATTATGACCTTCCTTCTGATTGTTTTTCGGAAAATTTCCTGGATATTTCTTTATACAAGCCCATATATCAGCGCAAGCACCGCCATGTGCACTGGATAAAAGAAATAACCTGCATATTTGCCTTTCCATTTCCCCCGCGTCCCATTATAAAAAAAGATGAAAACAAAAGACAGGACAAATGCTGGTAAATATTCCAGACTCTGTTCGATAACTGCCATCCAAAAAAATCCCATTATGCACATTTGCTTCCTGTCCCACCGGAACCAGTAGAAAATCGCAATCAGCATAATTCCTGTATAATCATAATCACATCGTACTATCCAGGCAGCCGCGCAAAAAAAGAAAATCACAAATAACTGGGCCAGAAGCTCCAACTGAAAAATACCTGAACTGTAATTTTGCCATTGATCCAGGGTATTCTTCTTTCGGATATCGAGCCTTTCCAGCACTTCCATCATCAGCAGTCCCAGAAACAGTGTTATTATCACATTCTGGGAACTCCAGTCAACAAAAAGCCTGGCTCCGCTGTTCATCAGATCAAATGGAATCTCTGAAATCAGGGCAAATACTCCCAGGCGTATTGCATATCTCAGCCTGCTCTTTGTATGCAAAAAACCTTCCAGCAGCAAAAAACCAAAAACAGGAAATGCCAGCCGGCCAATCATCCGCAGCACACGATACAGCAAAAAAAGAGCCGGCAGTTCTTCTCCTGACTGCAGTGCAGGTGTTAAGATTTTCAATCCGATAAACAGATATGCAATATGATCAATAAGCATACTGACAACGGCAATCAGCTTTAACTGATTGCCGTTAAGTCCTATTCGCATGTTCTCTGCGTTCCTATTAACAAATCTCGGCGCCAGCCGGCATCTTCTTTTCCGGAACCATCAAAGAAAGATTACCGTCAGCATCCTCTGCACACAGAATCATACCCTCAGACATGACTCCGGCCAGCTTTGCCGGTTTCAGATTCACCAGAACCATTACCTTTTTGCCTACCATTTCCTCAGGGGAATAGTGAGCCTTGATTCCGCTGACAATCTGCTTTACCTGGCTTCCGATCTTAACCTGAGAGCACAGCAGTTTTTTGGACTTGGGCACTGCTTCACAGGAAATAATCTCACCAACCTGGAACTGCATTGCAGCAAAATCATCATAAGAAATCTCCGGCTTTGCCTCAATATCAATCACCGGCTCCTCCTGATTTTCTTCTGCATCTGCTGCACCATTCTCCGCAGCAGCGGCTGCTGCCTGCTCTGCCTGAATCTTTTCTGCTTTTTCCAGAACTTCCTTCACATCCATACGGGCAAAAAGAATTTCCGGCTTGTCTGTTACCTGTCCGCCTGACGGATACAGACCAAAGGTATCCATCTGTTCCAGGCTTCTCTTTTCAGCCTGCAGCTGAGACAGAATCTTTTCAGAGGTTTCCGGCATAAAGGATTCCAGAAGGGAAGCTCCAATGGTAATTGCCTCTACCAGGTTGTAGAGAACCGTTGCCAGACGATCCTTCTTATCCTCATCTTTAGCCAGAGCCCAGGGCATAGTCTCATCAATATATTTGTTGCAGCGGCGGAAAATACCAAAGATCTCGGTAATGGCATCTGCTACTCTCAGCTGATCCATTTTTGCTACTGTTTTCTTTACAGCATCAAGTACCACTGCCTTCAGATCCTCGTCTACTTCTTCTGCTGCGCCGCCGTTTCTTACAGTTCCGCCAAAGTATTTATTGGACATGGAAATCGTGCGGTTAACCAGATTTCCAAGAATATTTGCCAGATCAGAATTCAGTCTCTCTACCATCAGCTCCCAGGAAATTACGCCGTCATTGTCAAAGGGCATTTCGTGAAGCACAAAATAGCGGACTGCATCCACACCAAAGAAATTTACCAGTGTATCTGCATACAGTACATTTCCTTTGGATTTACTCATCTTTCCGTCACCCTGAAGCAGCCAGGGATGTCCGAACACCTGCTTGGGAAGCGGCAGATCCAGAGCCATCAGGAAAATCGGCCAGTAAATGGTATGGAAACGAATAATATCCTTGCCAATCAGATGAAGATCTGCCGGCCAGAATTTATCAAACAGCTCACCGTGATTGCCGTCACAATCATAGCCCAGACCGGTAATATAGTTGGTCAGAGCATCCAGCCATACATAAGTTACATGCTTCGGATCAAAGGATACCGGAACACCCCAGGTAAAGGAGGTTCTGGATACACACAGATCCTGCAGACCCGGAAGCAGGAAGTTATTCATCATCTCATTTTTCCGGGATACCGGCTGGATAAACTCCGGATGCTCGTTAATATAAGCAATCAGGCGATCTGCATATTTGCTCATTTTGAAGAAATATGCCTCCTCCTTTGCCGGCTGCACTTCCCGTCCGCAGTCAGGACACTTGCCGTCTACCAGCTGGGATTCTGTAAAGAAAGACTCGCAGGGAGTACAATACAGACCTTCATAATATCCCTTGTAAATATCACCCTGATCATACAGCTTTTTGAAAATCTTCTGAACCTGGGCCTCGTGATCCTTGTCCGTGGTACGGATAAATTTGTCATAAGAGGTGTTCATCAGATCCCAGATTGTCTTAATCTCTCCGGCAACACCGTCAACAAAGTCCTGGGGAGATACGCCGGCTGCTTCGGCCTTTAATTCGATCTTCTGGCCGTGCTCGTCAGTTCCTGTCTGGAAGCGGACATCGTAGCCTTCTGCTCTTTTAAAACGGGCAATACTGTCCGCCAGCACAGCCTCGTAGGTGTTTCCAATATGGGGTTTTCCGGATGTATATGCAATCGCGGTAGTAATATAATATGGTTTTTTACAATTACAATTCTGATTCTGACACATGAGCCATTTCCTCCAAATTATAGAAATAAGTAATCAAACTATAGCATAAACCGCCCGAAAACACAAGGAATCCGGGCGGAATGTTACATAAGTTGTAATTTTATTGAGTATAGATTATAATAGGAACACTTAGGAGGATTCATTTATGCATACAAAAAGAACCTGGTTTTCCGGCCCCTTTGCGGCCCTGCTTCTCTGTGTAGCTCTGCTTTCCGGGTGTGTGCCGCGGCCCTCGGCGGACACAGCTACTACAGCAGCACCCTATCCCCAGGAAGAGAAGCTTCCCTACGAACAGTATCAGGAAAATGAACTGAAGGAACAGTCGCGATTTTCCCAACTAGAAGAACAATTATTCCGCGAACAGGTATGTGGCTGCCAGCTGGATCTTCAGTATCTTCTGCGGCATCCGGAAAATTTTGGAATTTCTTCTGCGGAAAATCTCTTCGCGCCGATTTCTATGGATGCCATGGAAGAAAACCGGCAGACCCGACAGCAACTGAAGGAAGAGCTGGATTCTTTCTCTCCTGCGCTCCTTTCTGAAAAGCAGAAGGTCACCTTTCACATTCTGCAAAGCCTTTTAAAAACAGAAGCTTTAAGCGAAGGGCTGGAGCTTTACTATCAGCCGCTTTCTGCAACCATAGGCATACAGGCTGAACTTCCGATTCTACTGTGTGAGTACTCTTTTTATGAAAAACAGGATGTAGAGGAATATCTTGCGCTGCTGGATGCTATTGATGATTATTACAAGGAAATTCTCACCTTTGAACAGCAGAAGGCTGATGCCGGTCTGATGATGAGCGACACCTGCATCGACCATGTCATCGAATCCTGTGAAAGCTATCTTTTAGTTCCGGGAAACAATTTTCTCATCGACAGCTTTAACCAGCGGCTGGAGCAAATTGCCGGTCTGACAGAAGAAGAAAAAAACTCATTCCGCCAGCGCAATGAACAGCTTCTGGAGGAGAGCTTCGTTCCCGCCTATCAGACACTGATTGACGGCATGAAAGCGCTGAAGGGTACAGGAACCAACGAGGGCGGTATGTGCGGATTTCCTGACGGAAAAAAATATTACAAATATCTGGTCTATGCCAGTACCGGCACCTCATACCAGTCCGTAGAAGAACTGATTGCCGCTGTGGAGCAGACCATCAATAAAAAGCTAAAAGAAACCTCTGCCATTTTAAAAGAGCATCCGGAGTTTGGCAGCCTTCTGGAAACCAGCCAGTTCCGCCAGACAGAACCGGCTGCTATGCTCGAAGAATTAAAAACTCTGACTGCCGCTGACTTTCCACCGCTTCCGGAGTGCAGCTACACACTGAAGGATGTCCCCAAGGCTCTGGAGCTTTCCTTAAGCCCGGCCTTTTACCTGACATCCCCCATTGACGACATTACTGACAATGTCATTTATATTAACCACAATCCCCAGTATACCTCTGAGTCCCTGTACCCGACCATTGCTCATGAGGGGTATCCGGGACACCTGTACCAGAATGTGTATTTCCACAGCTCCGATGCTTCTGATTTGCGGAAAATTCTGTCCTTTAATGGCTACAGTGAAGGATGGGCTGCCTACGTAGAAGCACTTTCCTACACTCTGGATAATGGTCTGGATCCGGAATTTGGGCGCCTGCTGGCATCTAACTCCACGGCAATTCTAGGGCTTCATGCCTATCTGGATCTGGCTGTCAATTATCTTGGCTGGGATCGAAATCAGGTTGCTGAATACCTTTCTCAGTTCTATGAGGATCCAGGCGCTGTCAGTGATGCCATGTTTGAAGCCATGATCGAAAATCCGGCCAACTATCTGTCTTATTTTGTAGGCGCTATGGAAATTCAGAATATGCGTGAAAACGCAGAGAAAAATCTGGGCTCCCGATTCAGCCCTTCAGAATTTCATAGATTTATTCTGGATATGGGAAATGCCCCCTTTGACGTGATTCAGCCCTACTTTACCTCCTGGCTGATGGAACAGAAAATGTAGCAAACTTTCAGATGAAAAAATGAGACAAACGGTACCCTGATAGTTGAGCACAGTCTCTTTTTCTGTGTCTCGCTATCAGGGTACCGTTTGTCTCTTACATGTTTAACAATTTATAAATTTCCTATGAAAAATTCCTGCGCAGTTCGCACCCGTTCACGCTCTCCTCCTTCATGTCCAAAACCAGGAAGAATTTGAAGCTCTGTTTTTACCCCCCAGTCTTCAAGGTTTTTCTGAAGACTTTTCATTCTCTCTACACGGTTTGTACCGTATGGGGAGTCCCCTATAAACTTTGTATCATTTTCTCCGACAGTAATCTGAACTGGTATTTGTTTCACTGCCTCAATATCCACAGATTTTCCAAAATATTCTTTAAAATCTCTAACTCCCCAAAAGTAATCTTCATTCAGATCGAGAAAAGTCGGGCGCCCCGGAGCGCCAATAGAAACAGCCAGCAGCCGCTCTGGATGAGCAAACAGAAACCTGTTGGTAAACTGTCCGCCTCCAGAATGTCCAAAAAGGAAAAAACGCTCTGTATGGATACCGGGATATCGGTTTGCCATATCTTCTACCATATCCAGTAAAATTTGATCATACCGGATTCCATCACATGATAAAAGCTTGTAGCTGTTAAAATCATCATGATCAATCAATCCTCCGGGAAACAATGGAGCCAGAATTGCGATATGATTCTGATCTGCTAATTCTTTAGCTTCTCGAATATAATCTTCTACCGCACAGCCGGTTCCATGAATAATTACCATCAAACGGTAATCTGGATTTTTTTCGTCATAATAACTATCCGGAAGATGAGCCCAATAGGAAAACCTCTGGTCTGCAGGACAATACCACAGCATATTCAGATATGCATTTCCAAATAGATTTTTTTGTTGTTCCAATGTCAAATTGGATACTAATGGATTTTTCCCCTCCATGAAATTCTACCTCCAATTTTACAAAAATCGTCCAAAGAAGAAACTTGCTACAACAAGCATGATTGCTCCTCCGATTCTAGATGAAATCTGAGCATATGACATCATTTCCATGCGGTTAGCTGCACCAAGACATTGAACGTCGCCTGAGCCTCCGCCATTAGCCATACAAAGACCTGCTGTAAGCATAGCCTCTACTGGATAGAAGTGAAGCAGTCTGCCCACAATAAAAGTTCCCAACATCGCTCCGATAACTGTTACCACAATAATAAGAAGGTTTGCTGGATTGGTAAAAACTTTTGCATAATCACTTAAATTTGTTCCGATCCCTACAGTAATCATTAAAGGGAAGGACATATACTTAACAAAAAACATCTGCATTCCCTTAGCTCCAGCCTTGATATTTGCCGGAAGAATATTGGAAATGTTAAGAGCAGCCATAAGAATAACCATAAATGCGAAGGTATGAATGGAAAAACCAAGATCCAGGCGGTTATTTACAATGGAAATATGCTTGGAATAAAGGTCTGCCATTGAAAAACAACAAAGACCAAGAGCTAATCCAGTAGCATAGTCCGCTATAGTCGGTTTTACTTCTTCCGTTTTTGCTGCTGCATTTTCTATTCCGCGCATAAGCTGACCGTTTCCAGTCCAAGAAGGCTTCGCCTGCCCCAATTTATTCAATAAAGCACTCATGAAAACAGCCACAAGATTTCCCAGACTGATAATTGCAAATGCTGATGCATACCATGCAGAACCATCACCACCAGTAGCGGCTTCCCACATACGGCTCATGGGCTGGATGCCTGCGCCATTTCCACCGCCCATAACAGGAATCGCGTAAGTTGTAATTGCATCAATCGCTCCAACTCCGGTAATCGCACCGACAATACCTGCAAGTCCCAAAGCTCCTGCTACACCTGCAAGAATCGTCGGAATATATCCTGCAAAAGATTTTATTAACATCTTACGATCAACGGATAAAACGGATCCTGTAATTAAAACCATTATGTATAGATCAAGGAATCCTGTTGATCCATTAAAATTATTCAGAGCTTCTTTCGCACCCTCTCCAATCAAATTAAATGTATTCATAGCGCCAGCCATCAGACAGGTGAAAAGCATTCCGCCTCCAAACCAGCTGTTCCAAATCGGAATGTGATCTCCAATCCATCCCAGCATAGTTCCAACGATCAATGCAAAGCCCAATGCTCCAATCATATTAGACAGCATCCAATCTTTTGAAGCTAAAAAAATCATAATAATGTTCAAGACCAAAAACATCCAGAGTGGAAAACCAAGAACTTTCGTATTTTTTAACTTTTCCATAACAACCTCCTGAAATTTTATTTTCACGTTACATTTACCGGTAAATATTATGGCTATATTATATAATAATCATTGTAATTCGTTCAAGTTTTTGGTTATTCTGTATATGGTTTGCTTTTATAACTGTTTGGAATCAAACTATATCTGTCTAAAAAAAGCCTGCTTTTCAGCAAGCTTTTTTATGCAATACAGAAGAAGGCTTCCAATATTACTCATTTTTTTATTCTAAACCGGAATAACGCCTATTCCAATTTGGTATTACGAAATCTCTGTCCTACCATAAAACGCCAAAATTCCTGGGCCTCTTTAGGAAGAATACGTCCCTTTTTTCTAGCAACAATAACATAACGGTAAATACCTTCTTCTTTTAACATACCATAAACTACCTGGTCAGTATGCTCTGCCTTCATTACAGTAATCCTTGGAACCAGGACAATTCCACCTCCTCCGCAGGCTATCGCGTAGCGGGTGTCCACATAATCAATCCGTAATGGAGCCGTGGGCCGGATTCTAAATTTTTTTAAGAATGCACACTCCGCATAATAAAGACTGTGTTCCGGTGTAGATAAGATATAACGAAGAGCGGGAGAGCGGAATTTTTCAGCTTCGATAAGCACCGGATGAAATAGATTTGAGCCTGTAGTATCTATACCCGAAAGAAGTTCATTGCCGATTGGGATTACGAATACTAACGGATCCTCCTCCAAAGGCATATATTCTATTTGCCCCGACATGACAGGATCTGTATAAATAGCCAAATCTACACTTTCCTCTTCCAAAGCTTTTTCACATTCTTCCGCACTCATATCCAGATACTCTAAAGATGTTTCTGGATAACATTTTAAAAAATCTGCTGTATGTACGCCTGCATAGTGTCCGCCTCGATGAGTGGTTGCCACTCGGACTGGCCTGACCGGCATTTTATTTGCTTGAGCAAGACTACAATTCAGTTCCTTTTCTAATTCCTGATATTTAACAGCAAATTCTAAAAAAATTTTCCCTTTTTCTGTAACCGTCAGCGGCGAATGGCTGCGATCAAATATCTTAAATCCCAGTTCAGATTCTAACTTCCCCAGTTGTTTTGTCAGAGCTGGCTGCGACATGAATAATTGCCTCGCAGCTCCGGAGATGCTCTTACTGTCTGCAACAGCAAGGATATATGAAAATACATTCGTATCCATTGCGCCCTCCTTGTGTCATTTTTTCTTGTTACTTGTTGAAAAGAATAGAGGCTAAGGTAAAATTTCTCCTAAAAACACTGCAGGTAATACCAGGGCAGAAACAACCGTCCCAGCCACCCTGCTGCCGGAAAATACCTGCTGATATCTGCCAAAACAGGACAAAAGATCAAACTTCCCATAAGAAAAAACGGAATCAGGCAGCAAAGAATTTCCGTTTTTTTCCACATCAGTCCCAGCAGCCGGGAAAACAGAACAACTGCCAGCCCATAAGCGGCCATGATTCCCGCTTCCGCTGCAAGACCTGAGATTCCAGAAAAATTCTCCTCTCCCAGCCAGGTAGCCGCCAGTGCTGAAACTGCTGCCAAAAATACCGGGGCGGCCTGGGCAGTCAGCCTGCACCAGCCTCTTTTTCGTCTGTCTATCCATACATACAGATTTCTCCGTTCATCCTCTGCTCCAATGACTGAACCATAAATTCCTGTTACAAATACATACACAGCCGCAAGTCCTCTTACTGGAAATACCCCTTCCATTCCGGCTTTTCTGCCTGAAGCTTCCTGTTGTATTCCCACGATAGAATTCAGAGTTTCATATTCAAATTGAAAAATTCCTCCATTTTCCATCCAAATATCATAATACTCACCGGCCTGAAAGGCAAGCTGTTCTCTTTGTTCCCCTCCAGCTTCTCCTGCAAAAGAAAAACCACGGCCATTTTCCACATAATTTTCTAAAACCTCGCGGTTATACACAGATGCCAGTTCTGCAAATACCACCTCTGTGGATAATTCTGCCGTTGTTGTGGATGGCGCAGAAAAAACACGGATACTTCGTTTATAACTGCCCTCTTCCATCCGCTTTCCCAAATCTGCTGCCACTGCATATCCACATTCCGCTTTTCGGGACGCCACCTGTTCTTTGACTTCTTCTGCAGATTCACACCGGTAAAACAGAAACATACCCTCGCCGGATGCCCTGCTTTTTTCCGTAAGTGCCTGCACCAGCCCCTCTGCCAAAGCATCACCGGAATCAGATTCCACGCACACTGCAATCCGAATCCTGTTCTCTCCGCTTTTTTCCAGATTTCCTATCCACCAGGCCCCTGCCGGAAGGCAAAAAAGAATAAGCACAAAAGAAAAACGGCGCAGATATCGTTTACAGGAAAGAAAAAACCACATAAAGATCTGTCTCATTTTTCCCTCACCTCCAGCGCACAGCTTCCGGCAAAAAACACCGCAAACATAAGAATCAGCCGGAACACTGCTGAAAAATTCCAGACTCCGCTTACTGCTGTTTTCATTACATCCATCAAAATTCCTGAAGGAAGAAACGGCGCCAGCTTTCGGACTGCTCCAGGAAGAAACACCAGAGGAAGAAAACCACCTGCCAGGAAATGCTGTGCTGCCGCTGTCAAAAATAAAAGCATCATTCCTCCAAGCAGACTTCCAGATGCCTCAAACAAAAACACTGCCAAAACCGCCGCCCCTGCACAGACAGAGCATATGCAAGTCATCTGCCGCAAAAGATCAAACAACTGATTTCCACTTATTTTTCCTGTAAAAATCTCTCCCTCTAACAGCCCATATATCAGCCACATCGGAACCGCTGCCAAAATAAACAGATAACCAAGCCCTGCCACTCTGGCCAGAACTCTCTTTCCCCCTCCAATCCCTGCCCGAGTCAACTGGCTTTTCATTGCCTCATTCCATGGCATCAAATAGCCTGATACAGGAATTGCCATCAAAAGCAGTGCCAAAATAAAACCGCTGATGCCATAATAAGAAACCATATCCAAATCTCCGATTGCTGAAACCTTCTGGGCCAGAAAATAATCCTCTCTGGCAAGGCTGTAGGACAGATATATTTCATTCAAATCCTGTTCGGAACAGGCAATCGCCTCCTGACTTTCCTCCGGAGAAAGCCCCATGCTTTCACCTTTCGTCTGAATCACCTGATCCCCGGCGTAAATTCCTGCCTGAGCTGAGCCAAGGATTGCTGCTCCTGCCTCTGTCAGCTCCCGGAAAATACGGCCCTCTACTGAAGCTTTCCCTGGAAACACCACGCGGACAGGAAGATTGGTCCCATCCATAATGCTTTCTACCAGACCCTCCGGAATTTTCATAACTGCATAAAATTCTCCGTTTTTCAATCCCTCTTCCACTGTTTTCCCATCCACAGTAACAAAATCGCAGAGACTGCTTACACTTTCCAAAGACGCGGCCATAGACATGGCTTTTCCAGCCAGTCTGTCATTTTCCGGAAGAACAACGCCAATGGAAATTCTCTCAGAAACCCTGTCTCCATATGCCAGACGGCCTGTGAGGAAGGCGGCCGTCCCTGCCAGAATCAGCAGGGCAGCCATACCAAGATACAGATATCCAAGCCGTTTCAGAGCCCGTTTTACTTCTAACTGAATCAATATGAAATAGGACTTCATTTTCTGTAAACTCCCGCCGTCTTCTATTTTACCTCTATGCCTACTGTATACCTGCAAGCTGAGACATCAGTCCGAAAATATTCCCGTATACCTCCATCATAATCTCTCCCCAGTCCTCTTCTGTTGCTGCCAGCACATCCAGCTCCTCTCCCTCCAGAGGCAATACTTCTTCCGAAAGAGGACCGTATCCCAGCTCACCGCTGAAATTCATGGTAATTCCTTCTGCCTCAACAGACAAGGAGTCTATATCTGCATAGATAGATTTTCCTTTCTCCAGCTCTGTCACCATGCCAGACCCGTGAATCTTTATCGGCTGCATTTCTGGAACAAGAAGTTCCATATCCAGCTGGCAGGATCCACTCTCCGTTATGTAAGTACCAGATGCATTCATTGTAATATTTCCATCTGAGGAAAGAACAGACACCGTATGATCGCTGTCCAGCTGCTCCCCGTCATAGCTTTCCTCTTTTTCATACAGAATATCCGTTGTCGCGCCCTCTGACGTAATGCTGAGACGTCCGTTCATATTCTCTGTCAGGTAGCTTCCACCATGAAGATCCAGAGCAAAATCAATCTGCGCCTCTCTTTTCTCCTTTACAGCCTCATCTGTATTTGCTCCGCTGCCCTCGCCTGTTCCTTTCGCCGCATCACTGCTGTCTCCTGTCCCGGCTTCTTCATTTGTCGGTTCCGATTCTGCTGCTTCCATATCTGCTTCCACAACTGTTGTTGTTCCTGTCAGGCTGGCAAGCCGTCCTTTCGGATCTACATAAACCGTCATATCCACATCCTGAAGAGACTGTTCCAGAATCTGAATCATCCAGTCTGTCTGCTCTTTGACTTCATCATAACTCTGCTGCAGCATTTCCTCTGCGGAGGGAAGATCTCCAGCCGCCATTGCTCCAGAAAACAGCTCTGTCATAGATACGCTCAGTCTCAGCTGATCCAGATATTGCTCTTTCAGTTCCTCATCATTCAGGAAAAAATCCGAGGATGTACGGAGAAATGCAATCAGAGAATCCTTGCTGATCTGTACATGGTATCCTTTACAAACGGTCTCCTTTCCATCTACCAAAAAGCTTCCTTTTTCCGCTTTCTCTACCATCATCGCCTGCTGAAAACTTTCCTTCGCCTTACAGCCCTTTTGATACCTGTCCAAAAGTCCTGGAAAATCAAGCTGTCCCTTTGCGGTTCCATTTTCCGGCTTTTTCATCATCTCCTGCACCAGCTCTGCCAGCTGCTCTGTATCCACTCCAGATGCCTCCAGATAGGGAGCCACCGTTGGAGAATTTTTCAAACTGTCCCCCAGGCTGTCATTTATTTTCAGAGTAAAAACACGATCCACCAGCTCTGGTACAGCTGCCATAAACACCTGATCTCCATAATAGAACTGGAGTTCTGCCAGATCCATATGATTATAATTCAGAGCCATTTCTGCTCTTGATTTCCAGTTTTCCAAATCTGCCTTTGAGCGGATCTCCAAGCCAGCTCCTGTCAGCATCTCCATTCCCGGTTGAGAACAGCCGTCTATCTGCATTCGAAAAATACTTTCACAGTTGACCTTTCCATAATTTTCCAAAAATCCCCTTAAACCAAATATTTCCTCTGCCCCGGTTATCTGACTATCAGAATTTACGCTTTCGAAAGCTGCAATCACCGTTTTTTTCGGATCCTCCATCAGCCGCGGTACTACTGCAATTCCAATTCCCACTGCTGCCACTGCCGCAGCCACACCGATCATCATTTTCCCGGACTTCTTTTTCTCGGGCTTCTTTTTCTCGGGCTCCGGACTTTCGGAAACTGCCTGCTCTGATGCTGCCAACCCATCCGTCGTATCTGACGTCCCTTTTGTTTCCTCCTTCAGGGCATTTGTCTCCACAGTCTCTGTTTCCTGACCACATACACGGCAGATCTTTTCATTTTCCTGTAGTTCAGCTCCGCATTTCATACACTTCATACACATTTCCTCCATTGTTTTTATGGTACCTCTCTCTGTTTCAGCTCCTGAGTATCTGCAAAAGTCCCGTTTTTAAAGCACTTAATCAGTTCCATTTCTGATAATCCGCCGGGAACTGATTCCATGTGCCCGTCCCGCAGCACATACAATTCTGTACACAGGCTTAGCTCCGCCATCTCATGAGATGTTAAAAGAATCGTTCCCCCAAGCCTTCTGTACTGCTCCAGATAATCTCGAATCACGGCCTTGCATTCTAAATCAAGCGCCGCCCCCGGCTCATCTAAAATCAATACAGAAGCATGATTAGACAGGGCACAGGCAATACTCAGCCTTTTTTTCATTCCGCCAGACAACGTGCAAACCGTCTTTTTCAGCATCTGATCCACTCCCAGCATTGCAGCTGGCCCGGAGATGAGATCCTTTTCCAGCTCCTTTTTGCTGCCCCGGTACCAGAGCCTCAGATTATCTCTCACAGTCAGTTCCTCTATCAGCGGATTTTCCTGAGGAACGTAAGCTGCTGCCTGAGAAAAAATCTTTGGATTGCTCACAGCTTCCTTGCTATCAAATAAAATCCTTCCCCCATCTGGTTTCCTTGCTCCGGCAAGAATAGACAAAAGCGTTGTTTTCCCACATCCGTTTCCTCCCACAATGCCCACACAGGTGCCTGGCTTTGCTGAAAATGATATCTTTCTTAATACCGGATGATGCCCGTATGATTTTTCCAGATCGCAAACCTCAAGCATTGCCTTTCTCGCCCCCTTCCCAGAAATTATTCTGAATTTTCTACACTTTATGCTATCACTATACTGTTTTTTCAATTCTTATGCAATGGATGTAAGAAAATTGTATGAATTTCAATACATTTACTTATTCTCTTTTACCCTGTTCCTTCTGAATCAGCACCACATTTGCTTTTTCATATTGATTAAAAACACTTTCATCAAATGCGGAAGCTTCCACTGTACCGTGATACCAGGACTTACCTTCAAAGTATATCTGCAGATCCTGATCCTGAAATCTGCGGCCATGACGGGCATAAATCTCATTTTTTGCCAGCCGCAGGGCATCATCTGACAGATTCAGCAGCTCTGACTCCTTTAAATACACCTGATGGCTGTTCGGGAAAATATATTCTCCCCCATCATAAGAAGCTGTCTTAGAATCAATCTGGAATGTTTTTATAATCTCTTCTATTTGATTCTGCAGTCTGGCATACTCTTCTCGAATGGACTCATCTTCCCAGTAATAACACACATCTGTAGGCTTACAAAGCAGATACACATAGGGACCATCTGTGCCTAACACACGACTTTCTGGTACATCAATGTAAGAACCGTCATCATAAATAACTATGGAAAATATCATCCCATCCCCCATCTTTTCATAAGAGCTTTTCTGATAATAGATCCGTCCGCCATTCTCTCTCTCTTCTTCCACAATCAACTCTAACCATTCATCTGGAATATCAATAGAAAATGCTGGGGGAGATAAACGCTCTGTTTCTTCTTCATTTTCTACCTGAAGCCGCCCGGCTGCCCCGGCTTCCCCGGCTTCCCCCTCTGTCTGAACCGCCTCGGCTGTACTGGCTTCCCTCTCTATCTGAATCTCCCCGGCTGTACTGGCTTCCCCCTCTGTCTGAATCTCTCCGGCTGTCTGACTTTCCGCCTCTGCCATATCTACTGTAACTGCTCCAAAAGCCAGCTCCTGGTTTACCCAAACGCAAATCATTAAAGCCAGAATCACACCTGCAGCTGCTCCAATTCCCACTCTGAGAATTCTCTCCTGTTTCCTGAATCGTTCCAGTATACCTGCCTCCTTCTCACATCTCTGCCCCGGCACGGCGTAATTTTTCATAAGCTCCGCCACTTCCCGGTTTTCGGAACTGAAGCTCATAAGCTGACGTTCCAGCTCCTGCGCCTCTTCTTCCTTTCCCATTTCCAGATATATCATCCTCAGTTGATTATAAATCCAGGGCCAGGTTCCAGGCTCCTTACTCATCTGGAGATACTGTCTCCCTGCCCTGCAGGCATCCTCCAGCCTGTGTTCCCCCAGAGCAAGTTTCATTTCCAGCCCCTTCGCATAAATCCGTTCTGCCTGTCGCTTTGTAAAAGAAGGCTTCTGAGCCTGAATCTGCTTCTGAAAGTCCTTCTCCACTTTTGCTTCCTCCATATTTCCCAGAATCTCCAGGCATACTGAACGCACCCTGCTCTCCTGAAGACGAAGATACTGGTTTTTACACGGCCAGGTTCTCCAGCAATTTGATACCAGCAAGGCCTCCTCAAACCTTCCGGCCCTTTGAAATCCCAGCGCTGCGTGATACAAAAGAACCTGTCTTTCCCTCTGCATACAGGATCCACAAACAGCCGCCATCAGATTCGCATATGCAGCGGTAAGCGGTCTTGTCTCATGCTGCAGCAATATCTGCAGGCTTCTTTTTCTCCGTCTCACAATATATGCCCATGGAATCATAATGATATACAGAAAAGCCATCATCACATAAGAGCTTCCCCGGCAGCTTCCTGATTTTATAATTAGCATATACGCCATAATCAGTATGTCTCCGCCAAAGATGATACAAAACGCAGCCTCCTCCAGCGCAGCCCGTTTTTCATACATATGAAAAAGCTGCTCTCCCATTTTCCATGCTGATACTCCTCCTGGCAAACTGTTTTGATAAATCTGATTTGCCACAGACTCTGCTGCAGATCTATATTTTCCCCTTTTTCTCTCATATAAAAACAAAATTAAAAATAAAGTCTCAAACACTGCGGCCAGAAGATATATCCATTTCAAAGTTTTTTTCTCAAATCTGACAGTCAACGGCATTCCTGTTTTCTGCCAGTTTCTTATTTTCCAGCTTCCCTTCTCCTGGTCGTCCACACAGCTCACAAGAATCTCCTGCCTGGTTCCCACTGATTCTTTTGGAATCGTTCCCTGGATTATCCATCCGGTCATCCCTTCCTTTTGCATTTTTTCCTGCTTGAGCTTCAATCCATCCGTCAATGAAGCAATATCCAGCTGAGGATTAGAGGAAGTCACCTCCAGCTGGAATGCAGTATCAAACGGCTGCACAGAAATACCTATTATATGCCAGTTCTCCCCTGTTATTACATATAACCGCAATATGATCAAAATCATCAGCACATAGACTGCCGGAACTGTCAGCCACCAACGGCTGCGTTTTATATACCTGTTTTTTTCTTTCACTTTTCTCCCCCTTCTTCCTGCCTTAATCTTTGCATGACTGTTACATCTGAAATGATAAAAGAGCCGCCACAAAACTCAGTGAAGTCATTTTAACTTCGTCTGCGCCTTGCAGCCGCTCCCTGTCAATCAACTTATTGGTAACTGCTCAAAACGAGCCATCTTCTTGTCCGGCAAGGCCGAACAAGAAACATCAGAGATTCCTCCCGCCGTCCTGAATAGTTACCGTTTATTTCCCTGCATCCTCGAAGGTCATGTTCTCTCCCAGAGTCTGACCATCTGCTGTTACATTCAGATAAACCAGCTTCATATTCTCAATAAAGGTATTTGCTACAGCCTGCAGCTTCATCTCTGCCTGATCCCCCTCCGGGAACTGTGACAGCTCCAGCGTGCCGTATTCCTTTGTATCATTTTCAATCTTAAAGCCTGGAATCTTCACAACACCAGGGCCAACCTCTTCACTTGCCGGTGTACCCTCTGCCGTAAAGGATACGGCCTTTGTTCCCTCATCAAGAACGTTATACTGAATCAGCAGATCCACCAGCGCCTGAGCATCCAGTGTCTCTACGCCTTCCATGGTGCCTTCCAGCTTGGAACCGTCCTCGCTGACTGTATATATCGAAATAATATCCAGATCCGGTGCGTCCAGATCCGGTGTCTTATCTGTTACAACGCCAGGCCCCTGAGTACTCTTGGGAACTGCCATATCAGAATTCTGTACCTCGCCAACCTTATGCTTTTCCATAGTCGGCGTACATGCTGCCAGTGACAAAACCATCATGGCGCCAATAAAACACATGACTGCCTTTTTCATAATTGAAAGTGCCTCCTTCTAATTCTCCTCAGTTCTGCGGAACCATCGTTCCAGCTTCGCAAGTGCTTTTACCAGACTTTCTGTCTCATCCTCAGTCAGATTTTCCAGCACAGCTTCGATCATCTGCCGATGAAACTCTTCATGATGGCGGTAAGCCCGCAGCCCTTTTTCCGACAGAGAAATATAAACCACTCGCCGATCCTCTTTTCCTCTTTCCCGGATCACATAACCCTTTTTCACAAGGCTGTTCATGGCTATGGTCAGAGTTCCTACTGTCACAGAAAGCAGCTTGGCTATGGTTGACATATTCTTAGGCTCTCCCACTCCGATGGCCTCGATCACATGCATATCATTGTTTGTTATATCCTGATATTCCTGAGTAATAATCGCCTGTTCCTCCAGTTCCATAATATCACGGAACAGATTCACCAGAACATCGTTCAATGCTGCATAAGTATCCACGTTTTCTCCTTATCGCACATGAAGGCAAAAAGTCTCTTCATGATTATACATGATTTCTATTCGTTCGACAACCTGCTATTTATTAGGAAATTCTTACAGGCTTGTGTTTTTTTTATGAAAAACCCAAAGTCAGCCATATGCTGACCGCCACTCCCACCCCTGTGGCAAACAGGGCTCCTGCCATGGCATAACGGGTTTTCCGCACATTGACAGAACCAAAGTATACGCTGAAACAATAAAAAACAGTCTCTGTACAGCTCATCATAACAGAAGCGCACATTCCCAGAGGGGAATCCGGACCTGACTTTTCAAACAAATCCAGCAAAAGCCCTGTGGCAGCCGAATTCGATACCAGACGAACCAGCGTAATGGGAACCAGCTCTGCCGGAAGATGCAGCCACCCCGCCGGAATGGAAAGCCACTTTCCCAGAGCCTCCAGCAGTCCTGAGCTTCTCATAACACCAACAGCAGTCATCAGGCCGACAAATACAGGAAGCAGTCCGGCTGCTGTTTTCATTCCTGATTTGGCTCCCTCTAAAAAATCATCAAATACCGGTCTGCCTGACAGCAATCCAAAGCCTGTGATATAACAGACCATAAACGGAATCAGAATCTGGGAAATCCACAGGATCATAGACCTTTCCTCCCGGACATCCGCTCCGCAATTTTACAAAATATCACAGCAGCAAGCGTAGAACAGCCTGTTGCAATCAAAGCAGGACCTGTCACAGCCGCCGGATCCGCAGAATGATACTGACTGCGGTAGGCAATGACAGAAACCGGAATCAGCTGCAGCGATGACACATTAAGAACCAGAAAGGTACACATGGCATTGCTTGCCGTCCCTCTGCCATCCTCTGCAAGCGCCTTCATAGCCTCCAGTCCGGCCGGCGTTGCCGCCATCCCCACTCCCAGCATATTTGCTGCCAGATTTACAGCCAGAGGCTTTCTCGCCGGATGACCCTCTCTTACATCAGGAAAAAGAAAATCCAGCAAAGGTCCCATTTTCCCTGTAAACCAGTCAATCAGTCCGGCATTTGTTCCTACCTGAAGAATTCCGCACCAGAAGGACATAATTCCAAGCATGGTGACTGCAAGGGACACCGCAGCTCCTGCAGAATCAATGAGGCTCTGGGTCACCGCACCTAAATTGCCATTTGCAGCTCCCCAGAGCACCCCCGCAAGAATCATAAAACTCCAGATATTATTTAACATCTCTCTGTCTCTTTCCGGCTTCCTTGATTTCAGTCTATGGAGGAAACAGAATATTTATGTCTGTCAGACAGGCTCCCCTGCCAGATCCTTTATCACAGCCTCCACCGTTTCAATCTTCTCGGCGCGGCTGGCATTGGTGCCGCAGAACAGCAAAGCCTGATCAAGGATTCCTTCTGCCGCATTGGACAGAGCTTTTGTAATGCAGTAAGGAATGCTGGCCGGATTGCAGTGCTCCAGGCACTGATAGCAATGAGAAATCTTTGCGTTTTCCCCTTTAGCCTTTCTTTCCTCTACCTGCTCCAGAAAGCGGTTCCTGATTGCGCGTCCCGGCATTCCCACCGGACTCTGCGTAATCACAATATCCTCTTCCTTTGCATCAATATAGGACTGCTTATAGCACATGGGCGCATCGCACTCCTCTGTTGTTACAAAACGTGTTGCCACCTGAACCCCGTCTGCCCCCAGCTCCAGTGCATGAAGCACATCCTGATGCGTGTAAATCCCTCCGGCAATCGCCACAGGAATATGGGTATCATACTTATCCTCATAAGTCTTTACCACCTTCATAATCCCGCGGATTTCCTCATCATAGGCATCCTGGCTGTAGGTTTCAGAAACATGATCCGTATCTGCTCCGTACCTGGTCAGCTGCTCTCTGGAAAAGCCCAGATGGCCGCCTGCCAGAGGTCCTTCAATAACCAGGAGATCCGGAATTCTGTGAAACTTCCGATCCCACATTTTGCAGATTACCATAGCTGATTTTGCCGTAGAAACAATCGGAGCAATTTTTGTTTTTGCACCCTCTGCCAGCTCCGGCAGCGTAACAGGCAGTCCGGCGCCGGAAATAATAATATCTGCTCCGGCCTTGATTGCCTCCTTCACATACAGCGCATAGTTTTTTGTTGCAACCATAATATTAAATCCGATAATTCCATTGGGCGCAATCGCTCTGGCCTTATCAAATTCCGTCTTAATTGCTTTTAAATTGGCTTCCAGAGGCGCCTTCAAAAAATCCGGGTCCTGAAATCCAATCTGAGCAGTGGAAATAATTCCGATTCCTCCTGCCTTAGCCACGGCTCCGGCCAGAGATGAAAGGCTGATTCCAACCCCCATTCCCCCCTGGATAATCGGATATTTTGCTGTCAGCTCGCCTATTTTCAATGGTTTTAATATACTCATTCCTATCTCCTGAATCTGCTCCCCAAAGCTGTATCTCAAACAGAAGAGGCTATATTCTGCGGAACCGCTGATACCTCTGTTCTGCCAGCTCCTCCGGCTTCATATTTTCGTATCTGTTCAGAAAAGCAGACAGTTTTTCTCTGATGATTCCGGCGATTTCAGGCATGGTATCTGCACAGACCGGCCGGTCCTCCGGAATAACGTCCTCTATCAGGCCCATCTCATAGAGATCTGCTGCTGTGATCTTCATAACTCTGGCTGCATCTGCCGCCTTTTTGCTGTCCTTCCACAGAATCGAAGCAAAGCCCTCCGGTGAAAGAATCGAATAAATGGCATTTTCCATCATCCAGACCTCATTGGCCACAGCCATAGCCAAAGCTCCGCCGCTGCCGCCTTCCCCGATAACCAGAGAAAGCACAGGCACTGTCAGGGCTGCCATTTCAAACAGGTTTCTTGCAATCGCCTCTCCCTGTCCCCGTTCCTCTGCTTCAATACCGCAGAACGCGCCGGGAGTGTCTACAAAACAGATAATCGGACGTCTGAAGGTTTCTGCCTGCTGCATAAGGCGCAGAGCCTTCCGGTATCCGTCCGGAGAAGGCATACCAAAATTCCTTCTGATATTTTCCTTTGTGGTTTTTCCCTTCTGCTGGCCGATCACCGTCACAGGAATTCCCTTAAAGGTTGCAATACCGCCTACAATAGCGCCGTCATCCTTAAAATACCGGTCGCCGTGAAATTCAATAAAGTCATCGAAAATCGCCTGAATATAATCTGTTGCCACCGGTCTTGTTCCATCTCTGGATAAAAGAACCGTATCCCAGGCGCTTTTCCCGGAACGGTTAAAGGACGGCTTTTCTGAAGGCTCAGCCTGTCCCCCTCTTCCGATTCCTGCATTCTCCAGAGTCAGACCGTCCGGCTTTCTGTGCATTCTCAGAATATCCGCAATCACCCGCTTCTGCTCATCACGGGGTACAATCTTATCTACAAATCCATGCTCCAGAAGAAATTCTGCTCTCTGGAAGCCCTCCGGAAGCTTCTGTCCAATGGTCTGCTGAATAACGCGTGGTCCTGCAAATCCAATCAAAGCTCCCGGCTCCGCCAGAATAATATCTCCCAGCATGGCAAAGCTTGCTGTCACTCCTCCTGTTGTCGGATCCGTCAGCACGCTGATAAACAGCTGTCCTGCCTCATGATGACGTTTCAGAGCCGCCGAGGTCTTGGCCATCTGCATCAGAGATACGATTCCCTCCTGCATTCTGGCGCCTCCTGAGCATGCAAAAATAATCACAGGCAGCTTTTCCTCTGTTGCCCGCTCCACCATCTGTGTAACCTTTTCTCCCACAACATGGCCCATACTGCTCATAATAAACCGGGCATCACACACGCCGACCGCAGCCGGAAGACCGTGAATCATTCCTTTTCCGGTTACAATGGCCTCATTCAGCCTTGTTTTTTCTCTGGTTGCCTGAACCTTCTTTTCATATCCCGGAAAATCCAGAGGATTGGAAAACTCCATTTCCTGGTTCCATTCTTCAAAGGTTCCTTCATCGATCAGCATTTCGATCCGGCGATAGGCATGAACACGGAAATATCCGCCGCATTTGGGGCAGACATAGTAATTATTTGTTACATCCTCCACATAAATGGGCTGTCCGCATTTATTGCACTTTCTCCAAAGACCCTGAGGAATACTCGGTTCTTCCGTTTTCTCCCGTTTTCCAGTCTTTACATGACTGTCAATTACAGTATATGTTTTTTTAAACATATCTCTCAGCATATTACTTCTCCTTGCCTCCTGGGCGAATCTCTGAGAATTTCAACAGTTCCCGTTTTTTTATTCTACCTGCAGTACTCAGGAAAATAATTGGGAATAAAATCCGTATCGATCTCATGGCCATCCTGGTAAACCGGATTGCTCAGAATCTCATACTGGAAATCCAGGTTCGTATCAATTCCCTCTATGATCAGCTCGCCCAAAGCACTTCTCATTTTTGCAATAGCTTCTTCCCGGTCCTTTCCATGGACAATCAGCTTCATCAGCATGGAATCATAGTTGGCCGGAACCCGGTAATCATTATAAATATGAGTATCTACGCGAACACCGTTTCCGCCTGGAAAATGAACATTGCTGATCAGTCCCGGACAGGGCATAAAATTCCTGGACGGATTTTCTGCATTAATACGGCATTCAATCGCATGTCCCTGAATATGGATATCCTCCTGGCTGACGCTTAAATGCTCTCCCGCAGCCACACGAATCTGCTCCTTAATCAGATCAATACCACTGACAAATTCCGTTACCGGATGCTCTACCTGAATTCTCGTATTCATTTCCATGAAATAGAAATTCTTGTTCTTATCCAGCAAAAACTCAATGGTTCCCGCATTCTCATAGCCTACCGCCTTTGCGGCACGCACTGCAGTCTCGCCCATTTCACGGCGAAGCTCCTCTGAAATTGCTACAGACGGAGACTCCTCCAGCACCTTCTGATGGCGGCGCTGAATCGAACAGTCACGCTCGCCTAAATGAACCACATTGCCGTATTTATCTGCCATAATCTGGAATTCAATGTGTCTCGGCTTCTCCACATACCGCTCCAGATACATGGTGTCATCAGAAAAGCCCTTGATCGATTCCATCTGGGCATTCTGGAAATTGGCAGTAAAATCCTCCTCACTCCAGGACACCCGCATTCCTTTTCCGCCGCCTCCGGAAGATGCCTTGATCATCACCGGAAAACCAATGGCCTTTGCCATTTCCAGAGCTTCCTCTGCAGTGTGAACCGGCTCCTTGCTTCCGGGAACCACCGGAACACCGGCTTCAATCATGGTTTTTCTTGCCTCAGACTTATTGCCCATTCTGCTGATAATCTCTGCAGAGGGTCCGATAAATGCAATGCTGCACTTTTCACACAGCTCTGCAAATCTGGCATTCTCAGACAGGAAGCCAAATCCCGGATGGATTGCCTCCGCCTTCATAGCTACGGTTGCCGCCAGAATTCTCTCAATATTCAGGTAGCTCTGGCCGGACGCAGCCGGACCGATGCAGATAGCCTCGTCCGCCAGAAGCGTATGCAAACTGTCCCGATCTGCTTCTGAATAAACCGCTACAGTCTTAATTCCCATTTCACGGCATGCTCTTATAATTCTCACTGCAATTTCGCCCCGGTTGGCGATTAAGATTTTTTCAAACATGGCTGCGCTTCCCCTCTGCTCCTTAGTCGCCTACAACAAAGGTCAGCTCTGCAGAAACGGCAACCTTGCCCTCTGCATTGGTAGCCACGGCCTTGCCTACGCCTACCTTGCCTTTGCTCTTGATAATTTCACATTCCAGCTTCAGCCGATCCCCCGGCAGAACCATCTGTTTAAACTTGGCATTGTTGATAGCTCCGAAAAACGCGGTTTTTCCCTTGTTTTCCTCCAAGCTTAAAATTGCCACTGCACCAACCTGAGCCAGTGCCTCAATCATCAGCACACCCGGCATAACCGGCTGTCCCGGAAAATGGCCGTTAAACTGCGGCTCGTTAAATGTAATGGATTTATAGCCAACCGCCCGCTTTCCCGGCTCCAGCTCATCGATAAAATCAATCAGCAGGAAAGGATGACGGTGCGGAATAATCTCCTGAATCTCTTTAATTCCCAATCTCATATCTTTTCTCCTTACCGGATGCGGAACAGGGGCTGTCCATATTCCACAACATCCTCATTGTTTACCAGAATGGCTTCCACCACTCCGTCATATTCGCTCTCAATCTCATTCATCAGCTTCATTGCCTCGATGATTCCGAGAATCTGTCCCTTCTTGACAGTGTCCCCTTCCTTTACAAAGGGCTCTGCCTCCGGAGAGGAAGAACTGTAGAAGGTTCCAACCAGAGGAGAAACCACTACCTTATCGGAATCAATTCCGCCCTTATTTCCGGAACCTGCCTTATCAGCAGCGCTTTCCGGAGCCGCCGGAGCAGTTTCAGCTGCTGCAGGAGCCGGAGCTGCTGCAACAGGCATGGGAACAGGGCTCATCATTGGAGCTGCCGGCTGGGAAATTACAACGGGAGCTACCGGAGCCTGAGCAATATTTTTCTTCTTTTTCTTTTTCAGAACCAGCTTCTGGTCCCCTTCCTCATATTCAAAACTTGTCAGTCCATTATCAGAAACAGCCTGAATCAGAGTTACAATCTCATCAATCGTCATGGTTTTATATCCTCCCAGCTTCACCATCAGCCTTCAAACTTCTTTACCAGCAGAGTTGCATTATGTCCGCCAAAGCCCAGAGAGTTGGAAAGTGCGCAGTTTACATTCATGGAAACGCCCTCGCCCTTGGTATAATCCAGATCACACTCCGGATCCTCTTCCTGAAGACCTGCAGTTGCGTGAACAAAGCCCTCTTCAATTGACTTCACACAGGTAATAAATTCAACGCCGCCTGCTGCACCCAGCAGATGTCCTACCATAGATTTGGTGGAGTTGATTTTTACTTTTTCAGCATGTTCGCCCAGAGCCAGCTTAATTGCCTTAGTCTCAAACAAATCGTTATGATGGGTGCTGGTTCCGTGAGCATTGATATAATCAACATCCTCAGGCTTCAGTCCTGCATCTGCAATCGCCATCTCCATAGCCTTTGCTGCGCCGCTTCCGTCCTCTGCCGGAGAAGTAATATGATAAGCATCGCCGGTTGCTCCATAGCCTGCCAGCTCTGCATAAATCTTTGCGCCTCTTGCCTGAGCATGCTCTAAAGACTCCAGAACAACGATTCCTGCGCCCTCACCCATAACGAAACCATTTCTGTCCTTATCAAACGGAATGGATGCGCGCATGGGATCCTCGCTGGTGCTCAGTGCAGTCAGAGCCGTAAATCCTGCTACGCCGATAGGGGTAATGCTGGCCTCGGTACCGCCTGCAATCATTACATCTGCATCTCCATACTGAATGGTACGGAAAGCCTCGCCAATACTGTGAGTACCGGTTGCACATGCGGTTACTACGTTAATGCATTTTCCCTTCATACCAAACTGAATGGAAACATTTCCTGCTGCCATGTTGCTGATCATCAGGGGAACCAGCAGCGGATTCACGCGGTTCGGTCCCTTCTGAAGCATCTTGCTGTATTCTCTCTCCACAGACTGCAGGCTTCCGATACCGGAACCTACACTTACGCCTACGCGGAAGGGATCCTCCTGCTCCATATTCAGACCGGCGTCCTCAATCGCCTCTTTTGCAGCGCATACTGCAAACTGACAGAATTTCTCCATACGCTTTGCAGCCTTGGGATCCATGTGCTGCTTGGGATCAAAATCCTTAACCTCACCGGCCAGTTTTGCTTTATAATCTGCTGTATCAAAATAAGTAATAGGGCCGATTCCGACCTTTTTCTCCTTCAGGCCATTCCAGAACTCTTCTACATTATTGCCAATCGGAGTAATTGCTCCAAGACCTGTCACTACAACCCGTCTGCTCATATGTTTCTTTCTCCTTCTCTTTCCTTTACATGGCCATTCCGCCGTCTACACCCACTACCTGTCCTGTGATATAACCAGCCTCCTCAGAAGCAAGAAAAGCAACCAGATTTGCCACATCCTTTGTCTGGCCGAATCTTCTCATAGGAATCTGATTGGTAATATTTTCTTTGATGGTGTCAGAGAGAACGTCTGTCATCTCTGTCACAATAAATCCGGGAGCTACTGCATTACAGGTAATTCCTCTGGTTGCCATCTCTCTGGCAACTGCCTTGGTCATACCGATAACACCGGCTTTTGATGCGCTGTAGTTTACCTGTCCGGCATTTCCCATTACGCCGGATACAGAAGAGATATTGATGATTCTTCCGGACTTCTGCTTTAACATCTGGCGGGAAATATTTTTAATGCAGTTAAATGCGCCCTTTAAGTTGGTGTCAATCACTGCGTCAAAATCCTCTTCACTCATCTTCATAAGAAGATTGTCTCTGGTAATTCCTGCATTGTTTACAAGAATATCCACGCGGCCGTATTTTTTCACTACATAATCCATCAGCTCTGCTGATTTTGCAAACTCAGATACGTTGCACTGAACAGCCTCGGCCTTTCCTCCGGCCTCTTCAATCTCCTTTACCACTTCTTCAGCTCTTGCTGCAGAACCATTGTAATTGACAATCACCACAGCGCCCTTTGATGCCAGAGTAACTGCGATCTCACGGCCGATTCCGCGGCTTGCACCGGTTACTACTGCAATTTTATCTGTTAACATCTTACTTCCTCCACAACCTTGTCTACATCTTCCAGCTTCTCTATATTAAGAACCTTTACCGTTCTGTCTATCTTCTTCATAAAACCGGCCAGAGTTTTTCCCGGTCCGATTTCAATAAAGGTGTCCACTCCGTCAGCCAGCATTGCTCTCACACTCTGCTCCCATCTTACGGAGGAGGATACCTGCTTCATCAGCAGAGGCTTTACATCAGCTGCATCAGTCATATACTCAGCCGTTACATTTGCCACATACGGAATGCTGAGCGGATGAATCTCCACCTGCTCTAAAACCTCTCCCAGCTTCTCGCCTGCTCCTGTGAGCATTCTGGAATGGAAGGGGCCGCTTACATTCAGCATAATCGCGCGCTTTGCGCCTGCTTCCTTTAATTTCTCACAAGCAGTTTCTACTGCTTCTTTCTTTCCGGAAATTACAATCTGTCCCGGACAGTTGTAATTGGCAATCTGAACTCCGTCTATTCCGGAAATCACCTCTTCAATAGCAGAGGCATCCATAGCCAGAATTGCAGCCATGGCGCCCTGCCCTACAGGAACTGCCTCCTGCATAAGAATTCCTCTCTGTCTTACAGTAGCAATGGCATCCTTTTCTGTCATTGCACCGGCAGCATAGAGTGCGCAATATTCACCCAGGCTCAGTCCTGCTGCCACATCCGGCTTCACACCCTTCTCTTCCAGCACCTTTGTCATAGCAATGCTGGTGGTTACCATAGCCGCCTGTGTATACTCGGTGATATCCAGTCTGTCATTTTTCGTAAAACACAGCTCCGGAACGGAAAAGCCCAGAATCTCCGTTGCCAGGTCAAATACCTGTTTTCCGGTCTCCGTCTGCTCATAGAAATCCTGTCCCATACCGCAGACCTGTGCTCCCTGGCCCGGGTAAATAAATGCGATCTTACTCATTCACTCCTGCTCCTTTACATCTTACTTGCGTCCAAGCAGCTTCTCTGCCTGTTCCATCATTTCTTCAATCATTTCCTGACAGGTCTGTTCCTTGGAAACCATACCTGCAATCTGTCCTGCCATTACAGTACCGCCGTTTACATCGCCTTCCTGAACAGCTTTACGAAGGGTTCCCAGAGTCAGATACTCCAGCTCCTCAAAGGATTTTCCTTCGTTCTCCAGCTTAATATATTCTCTGGTCATCTGGTTGCGCAGACAGCGAACCGGATGTCCGTGAGTTCTTCCTGTTACTGTGGAATCAATATCCTTTGCTTTCAGAACTCTGTCCTTGTAATTCTGATGCACCACACATTCCTTTGCTACCAGGAAGCGGGTTCCCATCTGAACTGCCTCTGCTCCCAGCATAAATGCAGCTGCGATTCCTCTTCCGTCACCGATTCCGCCTGCTGCGATAACCGGAATGGAAACTGCGTCTGCAACCTGAGGAACCAGAGTCATGGTTGTAGCCTCACCAATATGTCCGCCGGACTCAGTGCCTTCGGCAATAATGGCATCAGCGCCATAACGCTCCATTCTTCTTGCCAGAGCTACGGAAGCCACAACCGGAATCACCTTAATTCCTGCCGCCTTCCACATCTCCATATATTTTTCAGGATTTCCGGCGCCTGTAGTAACTACCTTTACGCCCTCTTCCACAACAACCTTTGCAACCTCGTCAGCGTGAGGACTCATCAGCATAACATTCACGCCAAAGGGCTTATCGGTAACTTCTTTAACCTTCTTTATGTAGTCGCGGATTACCTCTGCCGGCGCATTGGCTCCGCCAATCAGACCCAGTCCGCCTGCTGCAGATACTGCAGCTGCCAGATGATTCTCAGCCACCCAGGCCATTCCGCCCTGGATAATCGGGTACTGGATTCCCAGCAGTTCTGTAATTCTTGTTTTCATTTCCGTTCCTCCAACAGCCTGAATTCCTTTTTTAAAAGGTGCAGGGCATTAAGCCTCTACACCTTTCTCCTTCAGATAATTCATAACATCACCAACAGTCATCATGTTCTGCAGGTCATCAGAGGGAATCTCAACGGAGTACTCGTCCTCCAGAGCCATAACCAGCTCGAACAGGTCCAGGGAATCAGCGCCCAGGTCATCCTTAAAGGAAGATGCCTCTGTAATGGAATCTGCATCTACGCTTAACTGATCTGCAATAATCTCTTTCATTTTTTCTAACATGGTTCTTTCTCCTTTTTCGTTTAAAATGTTTTATATTTTTATAAAGAGAATGCGCTCCGGGCACATTGCTCCATATTACCCATCATACCATACTTCCTTTTTATCAGAAAGTACTTCTTTTCCGTAATCTTCCTGTTTTACCACTCTACCAGGGCTGCTCCCCAGGTAAGACCTCCGCCGAAGCCTGCTAAAACCAGCTTATCGCCCCTCTGCAGCCTTCCCTGACGGTTTAATTCGTCCAGAAGAATCGGAACTGTTGCGCCGGAAGTATTTCCATAGGAACCGATATTCATGGGAACCTTATCCAGAGGCTGCTTTAACCGCTTTGCCACTGCCTCGCAGATCCGGTAATTGGCCTGATGCAGCACGAAATATTTTACCTCTTCAATATCTGTTTTACTCTCCTCCAGCACCTGACGGATACATTCCGGAACCTTCTTTACTGCAAATTTGAAAACCTCCTGGCCGTCCATATATATGTATCCCAGCTCCGGCTTCCTTTCGTTCAGGAAATTCCCCTCGCTTCTGGCTACACAGGAAAGCACAGGTCCTTTTCCTCCGTCTGATCCCATAACACTGTGAATCACGCCTGTTTTCTCTGCACGAATCACTGCTGCTCCTGCACCGTCTCCAAACAGAACGCAGGTGCCCCGGTCTGACCAGTCTGTCAGCTTGCTCAGACAGTCTGCGCCGATAATCAGAGCTGTTTTATAAATTCCTGCCCGGATAAAAGCCTGTACCGTACTCAGCGCAAACTCAAATCCTGAACATGCTGCGCTGATATCATAGGCCACTGCATTTACTGCACCAATGGCTGCCTGTACTTCACATGCCCCATTCGGAAAACAGTGATCCGGGGATGAGGTTGCCATTAAAATAATGTCCAGCTCCTCAGCCTTTATTCCTGCATTCTCCAGAGCCCGCTCTGCTGCCCTGGACGCCATGGCGCTGGTTCCCTCCTCCACAGCAATTCTCCGCTCATGAATTCCGGTGCGGGTAACAATCCACTCATCGCTGGTTTCCACCAGTTTTGCCAAATCTTCATTTGTCACGATCCGTTCCGGCACATAAGAGCCGGTTCCAATGATCCTGCCTGTCACTGTCATTTTCTTTCCCCGTTCCCAATTGAGATTCATTCTGATATTAGTTTTGTTATCAAATGTTTTGAAATTCAAAGTATTTTCATCTTTTTTATCTTATTCGATCATGAAACGTTTGTCAAGAAGATTTTATCGACAAAAATCAAGAAAGAAGCTCACTTGCGAGCTCCTTTCCTTTGACGGGTTCCTTCTGCGGTAAAGATCCCTTCTCTTTTTACTTTTATCCTTCCCTCTCCATCAGCCCCTGATACACATCTCTCTTGGAGATTCCACGGTCCTTCGCTACTTTTTTCATAGCTTCCTTCCGATCAATTCCCTGAGCCAGGTATACCTCCATGTGATCCTCCAGACTCATTTCCTCCCAGGACTTCTGCTGCTCCCGTTTCAGATCCTCGATGCTTCTGCCCTCAATCACGATCACGCATTCGCCCTTCGGCTCCTCTGTTTCAAATCTTTGAAGCGCCTCTGCAAAAGTGGACTGATATGCCTCCTCGTACCGCTTGGTCAGCTCCCGGCACAGAGTCAGTCTGCGATCCATTCCCAGGGCAGTTCCCAGTTCTTCCAGAGTCCGCACCAGATGATGGGGCGCCTCATAGACAATCATGGTTCTCGTTTCCTGCTTCAGTTCCTCCAGAATCCACTGCCGTTCCTTTTTATCCGTCGGAAGAAATGCCTCAAAACAAAACCGCCTGGTAGGAAGTCCTGAAAGCGTCAGGGCCGTAATACAGGCCGCCGGACCGGGCAGAGAAGTAACCGGAATTCCCGCTTCATAACACTGGCGCACCAGTTCCTCGCCGGGATCAGAAATTCCGGGTGTTCCCGCGTCTGTTACCAGAGCAATATTTACCCCCTGCTGCAGCTGCCCCACCAGGTATCTGGCCTTGTCCACCTTATTATATTCATGATAACTGGTCATAGGTGTCTTAATATCAAAATGATTCAGCAGCTTGATCGTATGGCGCGTATCCTCCGCTGCAATCAAATCTGCCGTTTTCAGGGTTTCCAGAACCCGAAGTGTAATATCATCCAGATTTCCAATGGGGGTCGCACATAAATACAGCTTTCCGCTCATGTCCTTCCTGCCTCCTCTCTCATACTCCGGCTTTAATATCCATATATGGTATAAATCTCATCCGTATAAACCCCTGGTTTTTGATATACAATCACAGGCGCCTCTACCTTCATCATAGAACGGCCGCCCCTTACAGATTCGATCAAAACCATATTCGCATCACGATCCGCAAAGGGATGAACCAGCTTCATCCTTTTCGGCTCCAGCTTATATTCCTTCAGAACCGTAATAATTTCAGCCAGACGGTGGGGCCGGTGTACCATGTAAAAACGGCCGCCCGGCTTTAAAAGCAGAGCCGCTTCCCTTGCCACATCCTCCAGAGTACAAAGCACCTCATGGCGGGCAATGGCTTTGGGCAAATCCGGATTTTTCAGTCCGTGGCTGTCATTCATATACGGAGGATTGGACGTAACCACATCAAAAGAAGCCTTGCCGAAAAGACGGCTGGCTTCTCTGATATCGCCCTGTACAATCCTTACCCTGTCCTCCAGATTGTTGAGGCCGACGCTTCTCCTTGCCATATCTGCCATTTCCTGCTGAATTTCCAGCCCCGTAAAATCCCTGCCCTCTGTTTTTGCTTCCAGAAGAATAGGAATAATTCCGGTTCCTGTTCCAAGATCAATGGCCCTTTCTCCTTCTCTCACGGCCGCAAATCCGGAAAGAAGAACGGCATCCATACCAAAACAAAAGCCCTTCTTTTTCTGAATGATCCGGTAGCCGTTTCTCTGCAGATCATCGATCCGCTCGTCTTCCAGGCATATGCCTGGTGTTTCCTCGTTCCGGTTGTTTTTTTCTGCAGTATTCTCTCTATTCATTCAGCTTTGACTTACCCTCTTTTTTCTCCAGAGCCTCCAGCTTCTTCAGCTCAGAATCCTCAACCTCAACTCTTCCTTTTTTCCGTCTCGGTTTAAATTTAAGCTGCTCTACCTTGTATTCCCGGATCTCCTTCTCATCCTTTTCCACAACTACAATCACCTTGACCAGCTGGCGCAGAACGTTCACGCTCTGAACCTCGCCTCTCAAACCGTCATCAGTTGTTACATAATCACCGATACCCGGAAGCTTGCTGTTCAAATATTCATACGTCTCTTCCTCATTCTTCAGACAGCACATCAGTCTTCCGCATACACCTGAAATCTTGGTGGGATTTAAAGACAGATTCTGTTCCTTTGCCATCTTGATCGATACAGGAATAAACTCAGTCAGATAGGAATGGCAGCATAAAGCCCGGCCGCAGATACCCACTCCTCCTACAATCTTTGTCTCATCCCGGACACCTACCTGACGCAGTTCAATTCTGGTCTTAAATACAGAAGCCAGATCCTTTACCAGCTCACGGAAATCAATCCGTCCATCTGCTGTAAAATAAAACAGAATTTTATTATTGTCAAAGGTGTATTCCACATCGATCAGCTTCATTTCAAGATTGTGCTTGCGAATCTTTTCCTGACAGATCTTAAATGCATCTTTTTCTTTTTTCCGATTCAGCTGCTCTTTATTTTTGTCATCCTTCGTTGCCATGCGAATGACAGATTTTAACGGCTGGATCACCTTGCTTTCCTCTACGTCACGGCTTCCCAGAACCACATATCCATATTCAATTCCGCGGGCTGTCTCCACGATCACATGATCGCCTGTCTTGATCTCCATATTTCCGGGAGAAAAATAATAAATCTTTCCTGCGTTCCGGAAGCGGACTCCTATTACCTTTATCATCTATGTTACCTCTTTCTAATTCTCTTTCATTACCAGAAGCATCAGCTCCATCGCCAGATCCATATTGACATTGGCATCCAGACGTACTCTCGCCTTGTCAATCGCATCCAGAATCTGCTCCAGCCCGTCATAACCGCTTACCTGGCTGATCTCGTTGATCGACCGGTATTCATCCTTAAAGACCAGCAGATTAATATCTTTTGTTACCTTATAGAGCAGAACATCCCGATACCACAGCTGCATAAAATCAAGACATTCATAAATGTCCAGATTATCCTCCTTCAGCTTTCGAATATAATCCAAAAGCTCGGAAATATCTGCATCCTTCACATGCTTCAGAAGATGAAGCACCTCCTGACGCATCAGATTAAAATCTTCAGAAGATGCCAGCGCAATCGCCCGCCCCAGATTTCCCCTGGCAAATGCCGCATAAATATCTGCATCTGCCTCCGGAATCTGCATATGCTCTGTCAGATAGCTCTTTACTACAAAATCCTTCAGAGGCTTCAGCTTCAGCTGAACACACCGGGAAAGAATCGTCGGTAAAAACGCATCCTGATTGGTTGTCAAAAGAATAATAACCGCGTAAGACGGCGGCTCTTCTATGGTTTTCAGAAGTGCATTCTGCGCCTGCTGAGTCATCTTCTCAGCCTCATCCACAATATAAATCTTATAATAGCTGCTGTAAGGCCGTACCATAATTGTGTCATTGATCTGCTTTCTGATATCATCCACACCAATGCTGCCTGGTTTTTCATGATCTACATAGATCAAATCCGGATGATTTCCGCTTAATACCTGTTTGCATGCATGACACTCCATACAAGGCTCGCTTTTCCCCTTTTCACAAAGAAGAGTCAGCGCAAAAGCATTTGCCAGAGACTTCCGTCCCATCCCTGCTTCTCCTGTCAGGATATAGGCGTGAGACACTTTATTATTCGCAATGGCCTTTTGAAAATGTTCTTTGATCTGTTCATGTCCAATAATATCATGGAAGCTTAACATGGCCTGCACCTCACAATCTGTTCTGAATTTCTATCTTATGTGAAAGTATATCACAGATTCAGGCTTCTGTATAGAAAATTGTGCTGTTCAGGAAGGGTTCAGGAAGGGGCATCTGTTACAAAATTGTTTTTTCCAGCTGGGCGGCGCACTCCTCAAAATCCTCGTTTTCATAAGCTTTTTCAATTCCCAGACGCTGCAGATTCTCCCTGGAAAAGTCCGCTTCATCTGCCAGAAATCTCCGGCACAGTTCTGCATAATTCGGTTTTTTCTGCTGTCTTTCCCGTTTGAGCGCCCGCTCCAGGCGAAGGCCGTCATCCACAGAAATATAAAGCGGAATCACATGGTCTTTTCCATAATAATTTCTCATATTTTCATAAGAAATCAATGTCCCGATTGCAAGATAATCCTCATTTTCCAGATCCACCTGACCGTCATCGACTGTAGCATAGCTCCAGGGACCGCTCACTGTCTCATAGGTGCGCAGCTCTATCATTTTCCCCTCTTCGGAAAATCTCTGAAGAACCTCCGGCGTTGTAAAATAATATTCTACCCCATTTGTCTCTCCATCACGCATCGGTCTGGTTGTATACAGTATAATGGTTTTCAGCTTCGGACAGGTTTCCAGAAGTCTCTTATAAAGAGTATCCTTTCCAGAAGCACTTTTTCCCATAAGATAAAAAATCTTTCCCATATTATCACCTTTCTGTCGCGGAATCTTCTGTCAAAACACGAAGCCGGGTACAGCTCTTATCTGCCATTCCCTGCACCGGAAGTCCCAGTTCTTTATAATAAAAAATCTGCTCCAAAATCATTTCTGTTACACACTCTCCCGGCGTAACAATCGGAATTCCCGGCGGATATAAATAAACAAATTCCGCTGAAATTTTTCCTTCACACTGCTCCAGCAAAAGCAGCTCCGACGGCAGATTTGCCGCTTCTGACGGCTTCTTCCTGATATCAGGCTGTTTTCTCAGCCAAAGGTTTTTCTCCTCTGACTTTTTGTTTTTCTCTAAAGAATCCTCCCCCATCCCTTCACCAGAAGATTCAGCAGACTCTTTTCTTTCCGCCTGCCTGTTTTTTTCCAGAACCGCGTCAATTTTCAGCAAAGCATCTGCCAGCCGATTCAGATTTTTCTGACTGTCCATATAAGTCAGAATAGCCACTGCATAATCCGCCCCGCACATCTCCATCTCAATTCCAAAATCCCGGCGAAGCCAGTCCCCCAGCTGTTCTCCTGACAGATTTTTTCTGCATCCTCTGCAGGAAATCACAAGCTTTGACAAATCAATCCCGTACACTCCGTTTTTTAAATTCACGGATCCGGAATTTTCACTCAGGCCACTGTTATCCTTACCCAGAATCCGAAGAACCTTCAGATTCTCCAGCCGTTTTCGAAGCATCATCAGTCTTTCCTGAAACTGAGCCATCACATTCTCTCCATTCCGGCTCATTTCGTAAATACACTGTTCAATTCCCGCCATAAAAATATAAGACGGGCTGCTGGTCTGAAACATCTGCAGATACCGCTCCACCCGGTCTGTATCAATCCGTCCCTTTCTTCCATGAAGAAGCGCCGTCTGAGTAAAAGAAGGCAGCGTCTTATGCACACTCTGAATCACCAGATCCGCGCCGCACTCAATAGCAGACTTCGGAAATTCTCCGTTTCCAAAAGAAAAATGCGCTCCATGTGCCTCATCCACAATCAGGGGAATTCCGTGAGAATGAACAATTTCTGCAATTTTTTCAACATCAGATACAATTCCATCATACGTCGGAGAAACGATCAAAACTGCTTCTGTATCCGGATAACGATCCAGACTCTTTTCCACATCTTCCGGAAGAATTCCGCCCTGTATCCCCATTTCTTCAATAATTTGTGGATAAACATAATTCACATTCGCATCCATGAGGATAACTCCGTGATAAGCAGATTTGTGGCAGTTACGGCTCATGAGAATCCGTCCTCCCGGACGCACTGTTCCGCAGATGCTGCTGAGAATTCCACAGGTGCTTCCATTCACCAGATACCATGTTTTATCGGAGCCATATACCCGGGATGCCCATTCCATAGATTCCTTCAAAATTCCCTCCGGATGATGAAGATTATCAAATCCGTCTATTTCTGTAATATCAATAGAAAAAGGATTGGGAAATTCAGCCGTCAGCCAGCTTTCCTGACTGCGCTTGTGGCCCGGCATATGGCACGGCACCTGATCCGATTTTCCGTAATTCCTTAGTCTTGTAACCAGCAAATCTTCTTTTCTCACTTGAATTTCCTCTCTTTTTTCACCATTGAATCATAGCTGACGCAAATCATATGAATTGGCAACTGTTCAGGCTTGACACGAATTTTTCTACCAGATTTTCCGCCGTACTGAATAGTTACATGAATTGTAGCACAGAACAACTTTACATTCTACATTCTTTTCCCTATAATAAATGTGCAAAGGAGATGATTTTTTATGCGTCAGATGGAATTTAAAATGGAACGCCAGGGACTTGTACAGGTCGGGGATAAGGTAGAGGTTGTTGAACGGGAAGGTGTCAATTACAGCTATATTATCGAACCGGCTGTAGCCATGTCCGGCTGTTACAAATCCCGCGATCGCCTGAAATCAAGAGAAGGTATTATCAGGGATATTCGTGAAAATGATCGGGGATTTTATATTATTGCAGAATTTGATGAATAACCGATATCTCTTTCTACGATGCAAAACAGGATTATGACAGCCTTTATTTCACTGTCATAATCCTGTTATGATCCGGAATAATCAACGTTTTTCTCCATTTTACAATGGGCTTTTCATTTTTTTCCCAATAACAGTCATTCCAATAGCAATACACATCTCCATCCTGTATCAGAACAAATTCCAGATAATCATCACCTGTGGTTTCCGTACCGCTGCGAAGCTCCCTGTCATCAAGAAAGCTCATCTGACCGTTCATGGAAATCACCGCAATCACACCATATCCGCTTTTCCAGCTTTTCGGCGCATAATCTCCATACATCTGATCTGCTTCCTTCGAGTAATACAGTTCATAAATACGGCCCTTAAAACGCTCCCCAATCGCAGTCGCCTCTTCCTTTCCATTCAGCGGTTTTTTATAAAGCTGGCTGTAATGAACCCCGGAATTTCCCTTCTTTTCACACGCACTATAGTACAGATTATTTCCTGCGATACAAAAGCTGTCGATTGTTTTTCCCTGTCTTTCAAATAACGACTCGTGGCCATTTACCATTTCAAAAACAGCCATTTCCCCGTCTTTTTCCGTTTTCTTCAAAGAATATGTATGATTTCCATATACAGAAGAATCCGGTCTTACGTTTACTACTCTGTTGCAGGACATTTCAAAAATGCGATCTCCGTAATGCACACTGCCGTCTGCATCCGTGCAGAGTGTCCGTCCCAGAGTATCATAAATATAAATCTCCTCGCCCTCTTTTACTGCATAATACCCGGGCTCAAATTCTTCAAATTCCTTATCAATATCAAATCTCTGGATTCTCTCATCCTTCTCCGCATAAATACCGTCCTGCCATACCCGGTAATTGCTTACTTCCTGAGAAATAATCTCTGCCCTTGTGCCATCATTGCTGACACGGTACAGGGTATGATGCAAAGTGGGACGCACCTGGGAAAGTCTGGTATCCTTCCGTTCCGGACAGGGCAGATAATATGTCCATCCGTCCTTTTTCTGAATTTCCGGATTCATTTCTTCCTCGCCGGACAACTCCGTTTCTGATAAAGGCATAGTATATAAAACCTGTCCTATTTCTGACAGGAATACAGCCTTATCTCCCACCTGAATTACAATATCCTTTTTTTCTGTCTCTGCCGGCAGCGATACTGTCTCATCTGAATAACTGGAAAAACGCCTTTCAAAGGGTTCGCTTATATGCTGCAGCTTCTGTCTGACCTTATAGAATCCGATTACGACTACTGCCGCAGCCAGAAATACCAGCACAATAGAAAGCACACCTTTTGCCACTGTGCGGGAATTCCCCTTCTCTGCGGGTGTCTCTGCCGCATCCACCAGTCCAAGTCTGTCCTCGATTTCTAAAAGAACAGAGGTTTCATCCAGATTTGAACGATTTTTCTTCTTCGCTTCTTTGGACTGCATCTTTTCTTCCGCATAAGAGGCTTCCAGCATCTCTTTGGTCGCTTCCAGTTTTGTCTCAGCCCAAAAATCTTCCCGTTTTATCAGCCATTCCAAAGGCGACTTTTCTTTCTGCAGCTGAGACGATCTCTGATATGCCTCCATATAGGTAAGAATCAACAGTTCACGAACTTTTTCTTCCTGATTAAAAATCAGTTTTCCATGACGATACAGAGTCTGATAAGTAGTGATATAAAGTGTTTCAAATTCATCAATCCAGACAGGTTTGACAGATGTATTCTGTTTCTTCATCTTCCTTAACCTCATCCTCTTCCTGCTTTTCATATTAACAAATAATCAGTTATTTGACAAGGTATTTCCTACAACACAAAAAAAGCCGTTTCCCTAGTATTTACAAGGAAAACGACCTCACTGAGCGTGCGGGGATTCGAACCCCGGACAACTTGATTAAAAGTCAAGTGCTCTACCGACTGAGCTACACGCCCATATGCCTTGGACCGGAATCGAACCAGTGACACGAGGATTTTCAGTCCTCTGCTCTACCAACTGAGCTACCAAGGCACAATTGCGGGGATAGGATTTGAACCTATGACCTTCGGGTTATGAGCCCGACGAGCTTCCAGACTGCTCCACCCCGCGACAATATCAAATTTTAACTTTTTGAGTGGGGGAAGGTGGATTCGAACCACCGAAAGCACAGCTAACAGATTTACAGTCTGCCCCCTTTGGCCACTCGGGAATTCCCCCATATAAAATTTTAAAGCCGATAATCGGACTCGAACCGATAACCTGCTGATTACAAATCAGCTGCTCTGCCAATTGAGCCATATCGGCAAAAGACCAGATGCAATTGAGTGAAAAATGGGGCCTATAGGGCTCGAACCTATGACCCTCTGCTTGTAAGGCAGATGCTCTCCCAGCTGAGCTAAGACCCCATATTCATATTATAAATGTACACTCTTGTGACATTTAAGCGACCCGGATGGGATTCGAACCCACGACCTCCGCCGTGACAGGGCGGCGCTCTAACCAGCTGAGCCACCGGGCCAAAACATCTTTTAAAGAGTTTCAGTTTCCATCTACTCTCAAAACTACACATTGAATCTTCATCTGTTTGTAACTTTTCCCTAAACCTTATTGGTTAAGCCCTCGACCGATTAGTAACAG
>ERZ791881.304-NODE-304-length-52113-cov-5.853529_pt1 | contig 52113 bp, 54 predicted proteins | sample MGYA00510161_ERZ791881 | MGnify/ENA primary metagenome ERZ791881 (study PRJEB30046, sample SAMN00792073) | human gut metagenome | study: EMG produced TPA metagenomics assembly of the A metagenome-wide association study of gut microbiota in type 2...
GAGGAGCTGGACGCCGTGGCCTCCGAGCTGAGCGCGGAATCCCGGTCTCTGGCCGCCCCGCTCAAGCAGCTCAAACAGCGCATGGTAGACCTGCTGAACCAGTTCTCCGGTGTACGGGAGTTTCGTTCTGAGTACCTGCGGGATCAGAATGTCATCTCCATCTTCGAGTCCTCCCTGTCCAGAGCCATCGGGGCGGAGACCTGCAAGCTGACGACCGACTTGGTCGTGGTCAAGACCTGCTACTTCAAAATTCTGCGGGACATCATGATGCAGGGGTTTACGCTGAACGGGGAGCCGTACATGTTCCTTACAGCGTCGGCGGGGCAGATTCGCACAAAGCGGTCTGTGTTTATACGGGAGGCCGCATGGGAGCAGGTAAAGGCTAAGCTTATGTGCGGACTAACAGTGGATCGGATTAACGAGATGGGCGGCATTAACGCCAACAAGTACCTCGCCTACCTTGCCCTCTGTAACAGCGCCACAGACGTGTGGGAGGGATTTGACATCACCAAAACCATTGTTGTGGACGATATGGAAACTCAGGTCTGGGGGGACGTGGATTACATCGACACAGAAACTTATGACATTACTAGGCAATACATGGGGGTTCCTGTCCCCCACGCCGATGGAGCTGGCATGGTCCGGCTGGACGTGAGCAAGAAAAATTTCATGTGCAGACTGCCTTGGGTCAAGGGTTTGTTGGCCGCCTTCCCGTTTGACAAGTTTGTGCGTGAGGCAAATCGCCGCGATCCATCGGTCAACCATGGCCTTGTGAAGGACATCTGGGGGCGGGAGCACGATGTGCTGGCCGAGGACATACAAGTAATATTTTCTAAGAGCCAGTTCAAGATGTGGAAATATTTTTACGGCTGGTCGGAGTATCAGCAGAACTTTTTGGAGTACGGTTGTGAAGCCGGTGTCTGCAACGTGGAGCCGGACACCTTCGATAAGGCCAAGATCAACTACCAAATGCTCCAAACTCTTCCGGATCTGACTGATGAGGAGTTGCTGGAACTGAGCGCAGAGACCCGGCGGCGGCTCAAGTGTGTGTCTTCTGACCGCGCCACCATGCTGCAAGTGTTCGGGGCGACCAAGGAGAACGACCGCAAGTCCCCCTTCCAAGAATCCCTGTACCTCTACCCTGAACTGTTGCAGGACGAGTACACCCGCGACACACTGCGCGACATCCGTAAGAGCATTGAGAAAGCAAGCTGGGCTGGAAGGCTGGATGTGGATGGATACTACACATTCCTGATCCCGGATATGTACGCCTTCTGCCAGTGGTTGTTTTTGGGGGACAAGGAGCCGACCGGCCTCCTGGCCAACGGTGAGATCCACTGCTCCCTGTTTGAGTCAGGACAGGAACTGGACTGCCTGCGGAGCCCGCACCTGTATGTGGAGCACTGCATCCGCAGAAACGTGGCGGGTGCGGACCCGGAGTACAAACGCTGGTTTGTGACAGATGGGGTGTACACCAGTACACATGACCTGATTTCTAAGGTACTTCAATTCGATTAGTTCGTCGCAGTCGAACCCCGTGGGAAACCCGGGGATATAAAACAGCGTGAACCGGCACATGCCGGGTGTCGTCCGGGCTACGGTAGTCTCAGGAAATGGGGATGAACCGGGCGGCTAACAGGGGAAGCGAGCGCAATCCTGTGCGGTGCCATCCACGGCGTCGTCAATCGACCAGCGAAAGGGTAACCGTGCGCCCCACGCGGGTGACGGCCAGTAACTGAGTAGTGTACGGGCGGGGCGAAACTCCCCGCAGCGGAAGCGCGCTGGACCTAAACGGGAAACCGCATGGTCATGATATGGTCAGGAGCTCAACCGTGCGACGGAGATAAAGCGCTGGTGGTCGCCAACAAGGTGCTGATTGAGGCAGCCAAGCGCAATACAAAGGATGTGGTCCCACTCTACTACAACATGGCCAAGGCTGGGGCTAAGCCGCTGGACAAGCAGGCTATGTATGACGGCATGATCGCCGCATACACCGGCGGAAACATTGGAATTATCAGCAACAACATCAGCAAAATTTTTAATGGGACGGAGAAACCCAACTTGGAAGCAGTCAAGTGGCTGGTCATGGAGAACAATTTTGTGATAGAGGTCTGTCACCGCGTCCGGTAACGGGCGTGACAAAGCTGGTGAACCGGTAAATGCCGGGTGTGAGGTGTACGCCTCGCTAACAGGGGAAGCTAAAGTGGGCAACCGCCATGCCAATCCTGTGCCTTCGCTCTGTATGGGCGGAGGTGCAACGACCATTCCGCAAGGAAGTAGGCGTCCAGTGAAACTCTGGGCGCCCAAGCGCCAGCCCCCGGCACAGGCCGGGTGAAGATATGGTCTACTCCCCTTTTTCAAATATCGGGAAACCGAGGGTATGAATGAGATTTCGCCAAAACCTTATTTCGCTTGACCCGCCCCAAGTCCATCAACAACATCATCCGGCCCCTGTCCAAAGGCAAGGTCCCCCGCTTCTTCCTGTACGCCAAGGATAAGAAGGACGGACAGGTGGCTCCCTACACCAACAGTCCTGTCAATCGGCTCAGCAAGCTAGTCTGCGGATCCAGGCTTAGGTTCGACCGGCGCGAGCTTGGCAAGTTCGACCCACACATGCTGATGCACAGCCCTATGGTGCCAAACAACGAGATCACGAAGCGGATCATCGAGGTGTATCAGGACCATGCGCAGCACATGACATCTACCATTGTGCGTGGCGAGGACGAGAACCACATTACATATTGGCCGTACCAAAAAATGATGGACGAGCTGGATTCTGTGTACGGAGACCGGCGCTTCATTGTGGACGTACTGGTCAAGCACCTGTTCATCGATAAGCGAACCAAGCGTAAGCGCATGTTCTGGGAGTGCTTTGGGGGCGTCATCCTGGACAACATCCGCAACAATCTTGATGCCAATTCTTGTATGTGCGTGAAGTGCGGGACGCGGTTCGTCCGGGAGAGCAACAGACAGGTGATGTGTAAGGACTGCGCCGACAAGGCCAGAAGACAGCAAAAGGCCGCCAACGAAAAGCTGCGGCGGCACAAACAAGTTGCATAGTTGTCTTTCTATCGCGGACACTTTGCAGAGATTTGTCGAGACTTCGAAAAAGCGTGGACATTTAGAAAAAACCTTGAAACCTTTGGGCCTCAATGGATTCCGGCTGTTCTGGAACATTGTCTTTACAGGCAAAAACAGCTGTAACCTTTGGGGCGCAAGGGTTTCGCAGGAAACAACCACAATCATATTGTGGAGGGAAAAACGGAGTCTGCATAGTGTAGCCCTCCGAATTTACTATAAAGGATGATTTTAGTGATCCCCATCACCAAAGAGGAAGCTATGTTTCTGCGAGAGCATAGGGCGCAGCGGTACATCTCGCGCCCCACACGCAACAAGAAATACTTCATGGCCGAGGAACCTGCGGCGCTGCGTCTTCTGGAGCGCTGTCGGAACTCTGGGAAACAGGAGGTACGGCATGGAAGATCTGCTTGACATCATGCTGATGCCGAACACGGAGGCCAACCTCCAGCTTGCCGACCCTACGCTGGTGACCTACTATCAAAACTTGGAGGATCGTGTTCTTTGGCTGGACTCTGCGGTGGACGAGAACACTGTGGAGCTTACCAAGAAGATCTTGATCTGGAACGCCGAGGACGAGCGTGCCGGGTTTGAGATCGAGAACCGCCGCCCCATTCACCTGCGGATTCTGTCTGGCGGCGGGTCTGCCTATCAGATGCTGGCGCTGATCGATGCTATTCTGACCAGCAAGACGCCGGTCTATACTTATAACATGGGATTCGCCGCATCTGCGGCCTGTTGTATCTTGGTGGCCGGTCATAAGCGTTTTGCAACTGTGCACTCACATGCCATGTGGCACTCTGGCTATGCTGGGTTAGACGGGACAATGGAACAGATTCAGAGCGCATCCAAGCATTTCGACCGTATGGAGGAACAGATGCGCGACTTCCTTCTGTCACGCACCAAGGTGGACCTCAAGACATATCGGAAGCAGAAAGACAAGGATTGGTATATGGACGCCAACGATCAGTTGGCCCTCGGTCTGGTAGACCAAATTCTCTGATAGAGGAGTTGCTTGTTTTGGCAAGTATCAAAAAGAAAGTCAGTCTTGTCGAAGACCACGGTCCCCTGCCGACTACGCTTGACGGCCACCCCTTTTTCGGGATCGACCTGGGCGAGGAGCAGAAGGTTTTCGCAGAGGCAATTCTGAATCCGGAATACCGGTGGATCTCCGCTGAAGCTGTGGCTGGCAGCGGTAAAACTACCATCGCGGTTGGGGCCGCCTGCCTGCTGTGCTATCACAAGGTGTGCGACGAGGTATTGTATGTACGGGTCCCCACAACGGAGACCGAACAGCGCGTTGGGTTTCTCCCTGGGACGCTGGGGGAAAAGACTCGGTTCTATCACGCCCCGCTGTACAACACCCTGCTGAAGCTTGGCGAGAATCCGTATACCTGTATCAACGACGACAGCATGGCAAACCAGAAAAACGGGACCGGATTCATTACTCCCCTGACCGATGTCTATATGCGTGGAGAGGACTACGAGCGAAAAGCCGTCATCATTGATGAGGCTCAGAACGCCACCGTCGACCAGCTGAAGACCATTATCTCCCGGTGTCATGACGACTGTAAGGTGATTGTCATCGGCTCCCTGCTACAAGTCGATTTAGCAGACAAGAGCTGCTCTGGTTTTCAAACTTGCATTGACCACTTTGCCTCTCAGCCCTGGGCAAAAGTGTGTCACCTAACGCATAACTACCGTGGCGAGATGTCTGCTTGGGCGGACAAAATGTAAAAACAAACGAGCGGGTGGCCGGAGCGCCACCCGCTTTGTATTAGGAGTGATTTTTCTTTGGCCGACAATAATTATCTGGCTGGCCTGTACGAGATTCTGTTGCGGCGGCAAGACCCCAACGATCAGACCGAGTGGGCGGACGTGGTGGACTTCATGAACGACCATGGCGGCAATTACAACCGGGAGTTTGTACGAAAGGCTTGGCCGCTGCTCTCTATGTACATCGATGCTGGCTGGGTAAACCGGCCAGACGCCGATGTGGCAGATGGGACCCGTACCGCTGTTTCTCTCAATACTGACGGAACCACATCGAGCGAGCGTCAGTTTGAGGTAACAGATGGGACTGACCTGAACGATGCTGACTTTTTGCTGAGGGCGCACGGATATGACCCGTCGCAGTTCAAGCTGGTACAGGCTCGTTCGTCATTCTGGGACTCCCCTTCCGGCTCTAGGCGTATGTGCTCATCCCGGATCACAGTCGCTCCGGTGACAACCGACGCGGTGACAGATGATGATATCAAAGAGTGGCTGGCGAATCTTCCGCGTGAGTGTGTGAAGCCTGAGGTGCGGACCACACGACACGCTGTTGGAGACAAACTGCTTGTGCTGCCTGTGAGCGACCTTCACCATAATTTGCTGGCTACCGTGTTCAGCAGCGGAAATGAATACAACTGCAAGATCGCAGAGGAAATTTGGAATCGCGTGATTGATGACGTTCTGACTGAGGTAAAGTCGGACCGCATTGAAAAGATCGTGCTGACCATTGGCGGAGACCAGGCAAATGCGGACGGACTGTCAAACACAACTACGAAGGGCACACCACAAGACTGTGAACTGCCTTATTACGATGCCTGCGAGCATTTGTATGGCGTGACCGTAAAAGGGATCGAGCGCCTGAGTGAGGTGGCTCCGGTAGATGTAATCTATGTTCCTGGGAACCACGATAAGGTGACCGGCTTCCAGCTGGCAAAATATGTAGCCGCTTGGTTCCGGGACGATGCCAAAGTGAATGTAGACTACTCTCCCCTGCCCCGCAAATACTATGTGTGGGGGTCAACCCTGTTTGTATTCGCCCACGACGGAGACCTGAAAAAGCTTCCGCAGCTGATTGCCGATGAAGCGCGCTCTGTGTGGTCATCAGTCAAGTACACAGAGGTCATGCTTCAGCACTTGCACAGCGAACAGGTTCTAATGGAGCAGTACAATATGCGGATTCAGCGCATCCCGTCTGCTGTGGCGCGGAGCCAGTGGACCACAAACTGTGGGTACGGTTCTAAACGCCAGTGCAAGAGCTTTGTGTATGACAAAGATGACGGCCTGCGCCGGGTGATCTACACGACGATTTGATAAAAAAAAGTGGCAACCCGAACGGTTCCCCCCAACAGGACGGCTCGCCTCTTTCTTCTATTGTGCATGTTGACAACTTGAAAACTGTTGCGCCGCATTCTCGTGACTTTAGTCGTGAGTTAGGCGCAACCTCGGTTGCACAGCATTATTGCCTATGGTATAATATAAATAGGTGATAAGTATGGATATTACAATAGATAGCGGACTTACACATGGTCGCAGATATGTATATTCCCTGCAGTACCATCTTGTGTGGTGTACTAAGTACCGAAAACCTATTCTCACAGGTTCTGTGGAGCAATGCCTCAAGCAGGAACTTCACAGAACAATGGAGAAGCTGTCTGGCAGTATCGTCGAAATGGAGGTCATGCCGGACCATGTCCACATCCTTTTGGACTGTTCCCCGCAGTTCTTCATCCCGGATGCAATTAAGCAGCTGAAAGGCAATACGGCCAGAAGGCTCTTTATCGAGTATCCAGAACTGAAGAACCAGCTTTGGGGCGGTCATCTCTGGAATCCGTCTTATTGTGCGGTAACCGTCAGTGACCGGTCTATTGGACAGGTGCAGGAGTATATTCGAACACAGAAAACAAAGTGAGGAGGGAAGCCTATGGCGACCAGAAACAGAGCAATTAAATATAGGCTGTTTCCTTCCGAGGAACAGGAGCAGAAGATACTTCAGACCTTTGGCTGTGTCCGCAAGGTATACAACGATGGGCTCTCTCTACAGAAGGGGCTCTATGAAGCCGGCTTCCAGTCTATGTCGAAATATGACCTGAACAATTTCGTCAACCGGGCCTGGAAAGAAGAGTTCCCATTCCTCCGTGAAGTCGATAAATTCGCTATCACAAACAGCGTATACGCCCTTTCATCCGCCTTCGAGAACTTCTTCCAGCATCGTGGTAAGTACCCGCGGTTCAAATCTCGTAAGGACAGGGCCCAGTCCTACACAACAAACAGGACCAATCGGAATATAGAAATCATTGCCCCTGCCAGGAAGGGCAACCATCGTGGTTGGGTCAAGCTGCCGAAGCTAGGACACGTTCCCGCGTTGCTCCATCGCCTGCCGCCTCAGAACTGGGTGCTTAAGAGCGCCACTGTATCCGTGGACTGTTCCGGGAAATACTTCGTGTCAGTTCTCTTTGCCTACGAGCAAGAGGTTCCCTTTGTTCCTGTGCCTACTGCGGAGAATACGCTGGGACTGGACTACAGCAGTCCGCACTTTTATGTGGACAGCAATGGGCAAGATGCGGGTGTCCCTTCTTTCTTCCGACAGGCAGAGAAGAGACTGGCGAAGGAACAGAGGAAACTCTCCAAGATGGTCCGTGGTTCCAGTAACTATAAAAAACAGCGTCTAAAGGTGCAGAATATCCACCAGAAGGTTTCTCGTCAGCGTCTTGACTTCTGCCATAAGCGTAGTAGGGAGATAGCCAATTCCTACGACGCGGTATGCGTGGAAGATATTGACCTGAAGGTCATGTCCAGAACGCTGACCCTTGGGAAGGCTACCATGGACAACGGCTTTGGCCAGTTCCGCCTGTTCCTCCAGTATAAGCTGGAGGAGCAGGGCAAATACCTCGTGACGGTAGATAAGTGGTATCCCTCCAGTAAGACCTGCCACGAGTGCGGCTGCATCAACAAGGAGCTGACGCTCAATGACCGCACATGGGTCTGTCCTCAATGTGGGAGCTTTATCCTGCGGGACCACAATGCTGCCATGAACATCCGAGATGAGGGGCTGAGACTGCTGAGAGAGGACAAGCTGTCAGCATAACCCCCTTCCCAAAACGTATTAACCGGGAGGAACACCGGGGATAGCCCGTTGCGCTACGGCTTGGATGACCACGACCATTCTGTAAGTCCGGTTAAGCGGGAAGAAAAGATGGAGTTAGCCGAACCGCATTCGTGCCGCTCCAGAAGCCTGCGACTTCAGTCGTGGGTAGTTCACTTGCGGTGGTCGTCTTCGGACAACACCTGAAGGGGCCTGATGTGTCGGGCTTCTTCCTATGCTGGCGTAGCTCAGTAGGAAGAGCAGCTGCTTCGTAAGCAGCTTGCCGAGGGTTCGATCCCTTCCGCCAGCTCCAACCCGCCGTATGGCGGACACACAGAGGGGAACTACACCCCTCCCCTATCACGGGGTAGAGCAGTTGGTAGCTCATCGGGCTCATAACCCGAAGGTCGCAGGTTCAAGTCCTGCCCCCGTTACCAGATTAGGTTGTGAAACTTTGCGAGAGCCACGACCGGGGGCGGCCATGCGTGGCCGCCCTTTCTATTTTCAAAGGAGTTTTATTATGAAGGTATATACTCATTCTAAGTACAACTGCGTCACCATCGCCGAGATTCCGCTGGCCGATATCGACAAGCTGGACATTGCCATGTGCGCCCAGCCCAAAGAGTCTTTGGAGAAGTTCTACAAGCGTCAGGAGCGCAAACCGGAACTGCTGACCAACGCCGGGTTCTTTGCTACTTCCACAGGCGCTTCTATTTTCACCATTGTAGACGAAGGCAGGGAGTATTCTGTGGACCCCAACAATGCGTACGGCTTTGGCATCAACAGCGGCACAAAAATTGAGTACGGGAAATATGAATCTGGCAAGTACCACGATTTCGTGTGCGGTTACCCTGTGTTGGTGGTAGACGGCAAGCCGTTTGAGACCAGTACCGGGAGTGAGATCAGCTATAAGGCGCGCCGCACTGTCATGGCGCTGCGCAATGGTACACTACTGATGATCGTGGTCGATGACCCCGGCCTTACCTTCACAGCCCTGAAGTCTATGCTGGTCGAGATGCACTGCGATTATGCCATCAACCTTGACGGCGGCGGAAGCGCCCGTATGATGGTCGAGGGAAAAACTAAGGTCGGGACCGCATGGAGCCGTCCTGTTGACAGTGTAATTGCGGTGTATCTCAAGCAGAAGATCCTTTACCGAGTACAGGCCGGTGCGTTCAGCAAGGAGGCCAACGCAATTCGTCTGCGTGACAAAATCCGCGCGATGAACGACACGATTGGGGCTGGGTATGCGAAGGCGTATGTCCGCCAAATCGACGGCATCTACAAGGTTCAGGTCGGCGCTTTTTCAAAGCGGGACAACGCGGAGCGAGTACAGGATGACCTGACGGCACGCGGGTTCTCATGTTATGTGACTACGGTCTAATTCGCAGTAAACAACAACAAAACGAATTTTTTATTCTGTTTTATAGTTTTCTATATTGATACTTCGAAATAAATGCGGTATACTATATTTCGGAGGTGGTTTTGATGTGTAGTGCTCCAATCATTCGAGTACAGCGGGCGACCATTCAAAACTTTAGAAATGTCGCATCAGGCGAAATTAGATTTCCTTGCAATTACGGAGAGAATATTTTTGCCCCGAGGTCCGATGTACTGGGCATTTACGGACAAAATGGGTCCGGAAAAACAACATTTATCGATGCTCTGGAGATACTAAAAAGATTGCTGTCCGGAAAAACAGTTGGAACTGCACTTGCTGACTGTATTGCCTACGGACAAGATACTGCGGAATTGACATTTGAGTTCAGCGTCCTCGGTTTAGTGAATCATCAGGTTTCCTACACAAGACGGCTGATCTACTCTGCTGTTTTCAAACAGGATGCCATCGATGAAACGATCAAATGTTCCACAGACAGAAATCATAAACAGTCCCGCCTCAATACAATTTTTTCCTGCACGCACCAAACGCAGGACACAGTATTTTTTCCAAAGGCCAAACAAGAAGCGTTGTTCGGCACAAAGAAAAATTCTGAACTGGACGAGTTGAGAGTGACAAAACTGTTATGCCAAAAAGAGAGTCGTTCGTTTTTCTTTTCTCCTGAATTTTTGGAATTGTTGCGAAAAGCAGCGCAGAAAAATGATGATGAAGTGCAACCGTTATTTGAATTAAATTTTTACGCAAGAACATCCCTGTTTGTGATCCTAAACCGGAACAATGGCTTAATTTCACTCGATGCTGCGATCCCCGTTAATTTCCGCACAGAAACTTCTGGAGGTCTCTTCACCCTACCGATTGACCAAGCTGCCGTAGTACCCGGACGCTTTTTTAAGACGATACAGCAGGTCATTTCAACGATCAGTGAAGTTCTTTGCAAAATTATTCCGGGTGTCAAGCTGTCTTTGATGGAACTCGGTTCCGAGCTGATGCAGGACGGAAGCAAAGGAGTTAAGCTCCAGTTAGCCAGAGAACTTGTAGATGGACATGGGAAGACGCATCTGCTGCCGCTAAAATATGAATCTGAGGGCATTAAGAAAATCACATCCATTCTGCATCTATTGATCGCCGCATATAACTCCCCCACAATCACTCTTGCTATCGATGAACTAGATTCAGGGATCTATGAATATTTGCTTGGCGAACTACTCCGCATTATGCAAAATTCAGGAAAGGGACAGCTGATCTTTACCTCGCACAATCTTTATCCGCTGGAGACGCTTGAGAGCGATTCTATTGTATTCACAACAACTAATCCGAAAGCGCGTTATGCTCGCATCAAAAGCGTTCGGGCGACAAATAATTTGAGATCCATGTATCTGCGCGAAGTGATTTTGGGCAGCGATCGGGGAACAGCTCTTTATGAGGATACCGACACTTCTGAAATTGCTCATGTGATGAGAGTTGTCGGTCGAAATATGCAATTGATTTCGTCGGCAGAAAACAACCTGTTGGAGGCAGATGATGGCTAAGAAAAAAGTCATGCTTTTCATTGTGGAGGGCCCCACAGATGAAACCAGCCTCTCTACCGTTTTAAGTCGTATCTTTTCTTCTTCGACTGTTAAGTTCCACGTTGTTCACGGCGATGTTTTAACGCAAGATTTCATATCCTCAGACAAAATCATAAAATCCGTATGGTCTCACGTTCAAAAATTTATGGGGAGCATCTACCGTAAATCGGATATTTGTAAAATCGTCCACCTGACAGATACGGATGGCGTGTTTGTTCCGGATGACGCCGTTGCAGCAGATCAAGAAATGGACCTTGATACTCGTCCATACTATACGGAAACACAGATCCGCACTCCAAGCCCAGACAGTGTCTTAGACAGAAATCGACGCAAGAGAGCGAACATCGACAGGCTGTCTTCTTGCTCTAAAATTGCGCAGATCCCGTACAGCATATACTATTTTTCGTTGAACCTGGACCATGTTTTGCACGGTAAAACAAACTTGTCCGACTGGGAAAAGATTCAATGCGCAGAAAATTTTGATTTAAAGTACGGAGATGATCCGGGCGGGTTCATTCATTTCATGTGTGAGTCATCGTTTTCTGTATGCGATGATTACAGAAGTTCTTGGAATTTCATTAAAATTGGGACACATTCTTTGGAACGACACAGTAATTTCGGGATCGCATTTTCTGAGTAACTTTTGCTTCAACATAGAAAGGGGGCGATGATACGCCCCGCGTTAGAAAAACCAAATCCGAAGCGGCTATTTACCATTGTATGTGCTGCGGCGAAGACAAGCCGGAAAGCAAATTCTTCAAGAGCCGCCACAGCTCCATGTGGGTGCAGGACGACCACTTTGTCATGTTCTGCCGCGACTGCGTGGAAAAATACTTCCTTGCGGCCAAGGAGCGGACCCATTCCACAGACGCATCGCTCAAATCAGTATGCGCCATCATGGACTGGCCATTCTATGCGGCGCTGTACCGCAGTATGGCTGAGCGCGACCCCAATTTTACCATTGGAGAGTATGGGCGCAACATTTCTATGGCCCAGTACAAGAACAAGTCGTTCATCGATAGCATTATCGACGGCGAGTTCTATAAGACTCAGGAGGTCGTGCGGGAGGAACGCGAAGCCCGGTGGTCGAGCAAGGATAAACAGAACATGAGGTACGCAATGTCTGTGGTCGGCTACGACCCATTCGACATCGGCGGATTTTCCGACGAGGACCGTAAATACTGCTTCAATGTCCTGGCTGGCTACTGCGACTCAGATGGGATCCGGGAGGACAGCCACAAACGGCAGGCAGCGATCCAGGCGACCCAGATCCACCTGCAAATCAAGAAGATCGATGACGCGATCAACGAGGAGCTGTGCAAGGTCCACGCTGATGAATCGCGCCTGCGCAGTCTGAGCGAAACAAAGACAAAACTGCTGAAGAGCCTGTCCAATATTGCTCAGGACAACAACTTCGCGTCAAACTACAACGACAGCTCCAAGGCAGGGCGCAACACACTCAGCATGAAAATGAAGGAGATGGAGGAGGACGGGTATTCCGCCATCAAGGCCAACCTGTTCGATATCAAGACCTGTGCCGCCATGAAGCAGATCGCCGATCTAAGCAATCAAAGTCTGATGGAGCAGCTTGCCTTTGACTCAAATGATTACGCTGGCATGGTGAAAGACCAGCGTCAAATAATCGTAGATCTGACAACCAGAGCCGAGTCCGCCGAGGAAGAGCTGCGGATGTGCAAGAACAAAATCATTGACTTGGAGAACGCCAAGAAGCGAAGGTAGGTGTCAGATGGAAATCTATGTTCCTTCTACGGCAAAAGAGTTGTCTCAGCGTAAGCTGGAGGAGTACGACAATTATTCGAAAATCGTAAATGAAGGGCGGCGCAACCCGATTTGGTTCACCGAATTTATGTTCGGGGTCAAGCTGATCGACTACCAAAAGTGGTACTTTATGAACAGCTGGTGGCGGAAGTATGTGCTGTGGCTGTGCTGCCGACGCGCTGGTAAAACCACAGGCGCGTCCGTATTCAACATGGCCAAAATGCTTCTGTTCCCAAATCACAAGCTTTACATCTCAACAAACTCCGCCGCACAGAGTATCGAAGTGTTCAAGATGATCGAGGACATCGCATTGAAGCGTGTCCCGTCTTTCAGAACCTGTACAGATCTGTTTGCCGCTGAGGTTGAGAAGTCAAACCGGAGCGACACAGGGTTTATTCATAATCCGGCTGGTCACAGCTTCCGGTTGTTCAATGGGTCTGAGCTGCTGACCTTATCTACCAACTTCAATGCGCTTCGTGGTAAGGGCGGCTCCGTCATGTTCGATGAGACCGCTTGGCAGGAACGCGAGCAGATGGCGGCGGTGGAGCACTTTGCCGATACGGATGCCAGCTTCTCGCTGGGTACGGAGAAAGTCCACTACTACGATCCGCTGCGTCTCCCCCTCCAACTGATGTATGCTTCGTCCGCTGGCGACGTGGAGTACCCATTCTATGAAAAATACAGGATGTTCGCCAAGCGCATGATGATGGGAGATCCCAATTATTTTGTGTGCGACATCAATGCCAACACTGTGCTGGATTTTTCAACAGTAGACGGCCAGCCCATCGTAGCTCACCTGACCAAAGAAGCTGTCGCCAAGGCCGTCGAGGATGATCCGGACGCGGCGGACCGAGAGCTGTTCAACAAGTTCAGGAAGGGCGGCGGCAAAAATGCCCTGGTGCGTATGGAGACCATTATGCGCAACTCAGTTGTGCGCCCGCCCATTTTGTTTAACGACACTGGGGCAAGGAAGTTTATCCTGTGCTACGACCCAGCCCGAAGTTACGACGGCAGCGTGCTGAGCATTTTCGAACTTGTAGACGATAAAAACGTCGGGTTCCGCCTGCGCGTGGCGAACGTCATTTCTATGGTGGATACGGAAACCTCCAACGAGACGCCACTCCCAATGCCGCAACAGCTTGAGATCATCAAAAAGGCCATGATCGACTATAACGGTGAACGCACTGCCGACTGGGAGAATATCGAATTCTATATCGACTCTGGATCCGGAGGCGGCGGCATCAGCGCCATCGCTGACCAACTGATGGAGGACTGGGTTGACGGTACTGGCCGAGTCCGGCGTGGCATCATAGACCCTGACCATAAGCAGTACCAGACTGCCCGTGTTCGCTACCCCAATGCAGTGCCCATCGTACACCTATTGGATCCGCAGGCGTACAGAAAGCAGATCTTCGATGCGCTCGAAAAAATGGCCAAGCTGGACCTGATTGAGTTTACAGACTATGACGGGAATGGCTATCTGCAAATGGTGGATGAGAAGGGCGAGTTTTATCGGTATGACCTGTCGCCAGAGGAAGAGAACTCCCTGCTCCAAGTCAAACTGGCTATCAACGAAATCAGCTATATGTGCCGGTTTGATTTGCCGAACGGCGGCGTACAATACAGCTTAACAGAAGAACAAAAGAGGCGTATGCACGACGACCGCGCGTACACCTTTGGTCTTGGCGCATTTGCGCTATCTACAAAGCGACGTAAAGATATTGTTGAAAACAAAGAAGAGGAATCAGAATTTGAGCACGCACCATCATTGGTGTGTGCTCTTTCTTACTAAGGGGGTGATTTGGTGCATGACAATTTTGATATTGCTGTGATGCCGCATAGTCAAACTGAGGTCGCAGATGTGACAGACGAGGTCGAGCGTATTTCGAACGAACGGATGTTATCTGCACTCAAGACGTACGACCACTCCAAGCAACAGTACAGCGCAAGGTTCTCCGAAAGCAGTTCATCTGACTCATTAACATTGAGCCGAATTGATGAACTGGCAGCCAGCATTACAACTAATCTAAGCAGTGTACTGGAGGCTAACCGGCAGGTCCGCAAGTACATCGCTAAGGATGACGTATTCGGCAACGCCTACATGGCTGTACAGAGCAACGTCAACACGGATTACCGCCTACAATGGAAACACCCTGCTGGACGGAACAAAAACAAGCAGCTCCAGAACGCCAAACTTGCTGTGGAGCAGTTCAACCATTCTGTGAAGCTGAGAAACCTGATTGCGACTGCGGTGCCCGCCACCTTCGCTGACGGCAACTACATCATGTATCTGCGTACCGACGGCGGAAATGCAGTAGTCGACGTATATCCTCTTGGCGTTGCGGAGATCACCTCATGGTCTATCAACGGAGACCCAATCGTCCAGATCAACATGAACGAGTTTAAAAGTCGGTTACGAAAAACCTACTCCCGTATGAAGAACGGTCGGGCGCTGTTCTTTGAGAATCTGGACAAGGAGGTCCAGGCGAACTTTCCCAAGGAAGTCTACGACGCCTACAAAAATGGCGAAACCTACTGCCGCCTGGATGTCAGCAGAACCGGGGTGCTGCGCATCAACAACATGGGGATGACTTACGGTGTTAGTCAGTTTTTCCGCGCCCTCTCCCCCGCTGTCCGACTAGATGACATTGAGACTGCGGATTCCGCCAACGACAAAGCCAAAGCAAAAACCATTTTAATCCAGAAACTGCGCAAGGAGGTTATGGGGCCAAACAGCGACTATTCCCGCAAAGGGATGGATTATGCCATGTATGCCCATAGCGAGTTGGTAAAGGCTTGGTCAAACTCGACGGTGCTTTACACTGGCATTCCAGCCGTTGAGTCAATTGAATACGTGGAACCTCGCAACACCGGGACCCCTGCGGATAAGGTGGCACTCTACCAAAGCAAGAAATACACTGCCTTGGGTATTGGGTTTGTGAACCCGAACACCGCAGCAATCTCTACGGCCAACATCTCGCTCAAGCAGCTGATGAAGGTGGTCGACTCTATTTCAAGGCAACTGTCCGACATCCTACATAAGTATTATGTCTTATACCTAGGAGAGCAGGGCATCGACCAAGAATATGCTCCTGAGATCACAGTGATGAACTCAGAGCAAATGGACATGGATGTGAAAACCAGCCTTGTCGAATTGATGTTCAGCAAACTAAATCTCAGTTACGAGAGTTGCCTCGAAGTACTTGGTATGGATGTGGATGACGAGTTGAGCAAGCGACAGCAGGAGAACGACGGCGGATATGATGCTGTCTTCACACCGCACGCATCTCAGTATACTTCCTCCGGAAATGAGCCTGGCAGACCGCCCGCCGCCAATCCAACCGATCCATCAAAACAGGCGTATGACGGCGGTTACAATCAGACGGCGAGGTGACTGATATGAAAGTATTTTGTCCTTGCTGTGGTCAAACCATCGAAATTAAGGTATCTTTCCCGGGATACGACAGTTGCCCGGACAAGGATAGGATTCTGCCGAAGATTCGTTTTGATGCCTTAGAGGCACAAGGACGTTATTTTGGCGTGACGGAGGAGGTGAAGCAAAAATGAATCAGGACGAAAGAGTAGTTCTTGCCAGTAAGGTAGTAGAACTGTCGGAAAATCAATCTTACATCGACTTGGTAGACCGGGTGTGTTTTTATGACGCTCCCAACCTGAATGGTGTAATGTTGCCTTCTGAGGGGGCCATCGATAAAGCACAGACTCTGGTTAACATGCCTGTTGTAGCCAAATATCGCCAGGACGCTCAGGGAAACCCAGATCTTGGAAGCCACGAGATGTATGTAGACCCCGCCACCGGTCAGGTAAAGTTCGGTACGGAAAGCGTCGGAACTCACATGGCAGTCGAGATCAAGGACGATGTGGTGGAGATCGGAGGCGAAAAGAGGACTCTACCCTGCCTGTTTGCCACATACCGGATTTGGAACCGAAATAAAAATGTGGTCAATGCGGTAAAGCGCCTGTACGCAGAGGGGAAACTTGGAAACTCTTGGGAGATCCTGTCCACTGCCTTCACCTTTGCAGATGGTGTAAAAACGCTGACTGATTATGTGTTTGACGGACGCGCCCTGTTGGGCTCTGGTGTAACACCGGCCTATGGCGCGAACGCCTGCTCTCTGAGCATGGCTTCTGTCAATGAGTGTGAGTTAGTCATTGCAGAGGCGCTCGCACAAGATTTATGTACTGGTAAGGAGGAACCCATGAAGAATCCCAATATTGAGCCCGAAGTTGAGAAGGCTCAGGTAGATGCCGGTCCCGCAGAGAAGGCTCGTGTAGAGGTCAATTCTGCTGAGAAGGCTACGATTGCTATCGCTGAGGAAGCTGTTGAGTCCGAGGCCGACCTGGAGGTCTCCGCCGAGGAACCGGAAGCCGGTCAAGAAACTGAGGTCGCCATGCTGACCGTGCGCGATTTGCGCGTGAAGATTACAGAGGCGTACCGGCAGAAGTACCCCCGTGCCTGGGGTTACATCGCCTTCTTCTTCCCTAACGAGCGCATTGCTTGGTTTGAGGACGAGGGCAGAGATTCTGAGCTGGACTATCAGATGATTACCTATACCGTTGAAAATGATGCGGTGACTATTTCTGATGCGACGCCGGTCAAGCTGACTGTTTCTGTCGCCCAGCTCAATGATGTGCTGGCTGAGAGAGATTCCGCCCTGGTGTCCGCCAACGACACTATTAACCAGCTAAATGAGCAGGTGGCCGAGCTGACCCCGTACAAAGAGGCCGCTGATGCTGCCGAGCGGGAGCGAGTTGAGGCTGAGGCAGAGGAGAATCGTAAGGAGTTCAAGCAACGGATGCTTGACTCCAAGCTGTTCACACAGGCCGAGATTGACACATCTGAGCAACTGAAATCCATGATTGAAAATCTCGACGAAACTGCATTGAAGATGGAGATCGCCGAGCGTTTCATGAAGCAGATGACCACGAAGACCGAAACTGTCGAGCAGGTGGTCGCCGAGCGGACTAATTTGACCGAGGACGACAAGACCGACAACGCCGCATTTATGCGCGTGCTGCTTGGCCGCTGAAACATTTTAAAAAGGAGTATTTATTATGCTGAGAGAAATCATTGTTCACGGCAATAAGGCCGCCGACGCCACCTTCAAGGCTAAGGCCGCTATGAAGACTGGCATGGCCGTTGTGAAGAACTACAAGGACGGCACTGCCGATATGCCCGAGGCCGCTACCTCTGCCAACCTGTATTTCGTGCAGAAGGCTCCCGTGCCCACCGGCCTTAACGCTTCCCGCACCAACATGAGCGATTATGATCCTGACTTCACCGAGGTCGCCGAGGGCGAGTTTGTGGTCCTGTACCAGTTTGGCCCCGGCGAGGAGTTCGCCACCGACGCCACGACCTCTCTGGACGCCTCCGCTGATGTTGGTAAGACCGTGGAGTTCGATACGGACGGTTCTATCAAGGCCGCTGCAGCTGCTTCCGTCTACCGTTACCTGGGCGAGTACAACGATGCTGGTCACAAGCTGAGTCGCATCGCTGTGCTGGACACTGCCGCCGCCAACGGCTGATCAAATCACTTGACGCTTTCTGAAGCCGCCGGTTAGTTCCGGCGGCTCTACTTATTTAAGGAGGATAACTATGACTCAGATTGAGATTGCTGAGCTGGCTAAGAACGCCAATATTTATGAGGTCGCCCAGAAGACCCTGAATCCCAAGTATGCCATGAACGACGGCGAGAAGGTCGTGGCGGAGCAGCTGGATGAGTGGGCCCGCAAGATCGGTGAGACCGGCAACGACCCCGAGCATGAGATTGCTGCCTTTATCACCCGCACTGTGAATGACGAGTTTTACAATGCTCCCGACGAGCTGATGGATATGCTGTTCGACCGTGGCACCATCGGCGAGTTCGACGACTATGAGGCCACTGTGGAGCCCATCAAGAACACCCTGGTGGCCCATGAGGCTGCGAAGGGTGGCAACGTGCCCGCTAGCTACCTGGACATCTCTGTCCTGAAGCCCCAGTGGAAGAACAAGCAGCTCGAAACGAAGCTGTCCTATGTCGATCTGCGCAAGAACGGCTGGAAGTCTGTGGCTCTCCTGACCGACTACGCTATGCGTGCGCTGGAGAACGCCCGGTTTGCCGACATCTTTGGTGCTATCGACGCCGGTATTTCCATGGGCGCTGAGAACTACATCAACGAGGCTGGCAAGACTGTGTCTCAGGCCACCGCCGAGGCCCTTGCCCTGTATGTGAACGACCGCGCCGAGGGCGACGGCGTCATTGTGGCTCTGAGCAAGTATGTACAGCAGATCTCCAAGCTGCCCGGCTTCGACTCTGACTCCATGCTGGACGAGATCCACCGCACTGGCCGTCTGGGCATGTACGACGGTGTGAACCTGTTCCCCATCTCCGGTGCTAAGAAGCTGGCCACTGGCGGCCTGCTGGTGCCCGACAAGCGTGTGTTCGGCATCTCCGGCAAGATCGGTACTCTGGATATGCGCGGTGAGGTCCACACCTACGAGACCATGGACAACAACAAGGAGGTTGTCAACCTCAAGATCGCTGACTTCACCTATGGCTACTCCTTCAACAAGGATACCCTGGAGAACGTCTGTAAGGTCGTCATCAGCGGCTGATTATGAGCGGGGGCTTCGGCCCCCGCCTTTCAAGAGGGGCGACTATGGTTGGAAGATTATTTTTCTGCTATTCTGCGCGACTGCATCGTGCGCTGAGATTCCATGGGTTCCGGTGCATCTGCTCCGGGATCAATTACCGGACACACTCCAAATTTTGGCTGTATGAAGGGACTCAGGAGTTGAATTACTACAAGGATTATATCTATCCGTCGGAACGAGACCGGTTCCGTGTTTGATTTTAGGAGGCAAAATGAGTATTTCTAAGACGCGTAATTATCTGCTTTTGAATTATTGCAGCAGCCCTGTGGCTGTCAGTACACGCTATGATTCTTTTCTGATCCCTGGAGGCACCGAGGCAGAGCCCGGTTCCCTCCCCTTCACCATCGATGAGATTTCCGTAATCAACAGCAATAGCCAAGCTTTGCGCATCGGTATGCTGTGGCCCGAGCCAGAGTTTCGAGAAGAGATCTACGAGGAGATCCGCGTGCCCGCCTGGCAGACGATTTTGACCGACCGTGAGATCCGGGACATTTTGCTGAACCCCACACTGGACGGGATGCAGACACTGCTGAGCATCGAAAACGACGCTTATTTCGAGCGCATCCGTGGCATCTACATGGGTCTGATCAACACTGGTGCGGACATCTCCAACAAGGTGGCAACCATGATGGAGGCCCGCCGTCAGGAGTTCGCCAAAAATCAGCGCAAGACCAAGATCATCCTGACGCCCCATGAGGATAAGACTGCGTCTGACAAGGACCAGCGTATCGCGGAACTGGAGGCCAACATGGAGGCTATGCGCCGCATGATGGAGGAATACATGAGCCAGAAGGTAGACACGCCCAAACCGGCCAAGTCCGCCACCCGAACCAAAGCAACAGCGCCCAAAGAGACTACCAAGAAGAGCGAGTAAGGGGGTGTGGTATGGGAACACCATTTTTGGACCCCATCAACCGTTTCCTGCGCCGCATCGAGGAGGACCGGGACTTCTTCCAGTATTTCCAGCTAAGCGACGATGAAGCGTTGGATCTAGCCCGCCGCCGTGCACGGAACTATCTGGAGGACGCCATCGACCGCATGATGATGGATGGCCGCCCGTCTGTCGATTTGACTGACATCGACGAAGGCTCCTTTTCTTTCAACATCGAGTTGACACGCAATGAGGTATTCTTACTGTCCTCGCTCATGTATGAGTATTATCTGGACAAAGACATCTCCCGTATCAAAACGCTGAATGTCAATTATACCGGTACTGAACTTAAAGTGTTTGACCCAAGCAACGCACGTTCTTCGTTCCTTCAACTGTATGAGAATGTGCAACGGCAAAATGAAAATTTGCTGGACACATATCGTAATGTGGATCGTGAGACCGGTGAATTTATCTCGATCAACTCTGTGACCATAGAATAGGTGGTGGCCAGATGAATTCCATGGCCTATTTTAAGGCGATTCAGGGCGGCAATGGAGTCGCTACGGAGCACGAACGGTTTGTCAGGGAAAATCAGAGACGGCTTGCGCTTGATCTTCCGTCCTCAGCAAACGTGAAGCCGACGGCGACCCGGAACGGCGCACCTCAGACTCTGATCGCAGTTGAGACGCAAACTTCCTACAAGTATGAAATTATCGCAATGCCAGGGGATGAACTATTGACGGGAGACCTGTTGGAGTTCGATAACCGACACTGGATCGTAGTCGAAGTTCCTTCTGCTCCGGTGTTGCACTATACCGGCATCGCGTGGGAATGTAACCATCTGTTCCGGTTCCAGACTTTTGACGGGGACATTGTGGAGCGCTGGGGCGTGATCGACTCAGGAAACTATTCCACTGATGTTCAGCACGGCTCCATGCTGACCGACACGAACAGCCAGTATCGGCTTTATATGCAGCTGGACGACCAGACTAAGCAAATTTTTATTGACAAGCGTCTGGCTGTCGCCCAGATCTATGACAAAGATGGCCGTCAGATCCTTGATGTCTATAAGGTAACCGACGTAGACCCGGTGACCCAGTCATACGGTGGGGGACATCTGTTGGTGCTGCGTGCTGTGAGCGACGCTTACAACGCAAAAACAGACCGCATTGATATGTTGATCTGCGATTACAGCGAGGGCGGTACACCGGATATTCCTACGCCGGATCAGGTTGTCATAACAGGACCGGACGAACTCCGGCCTGTATTTGGGCGCAAATATACAGCGAGCTACGAAGGCGCTCCGGACGATGCTGCGTTTACATGGGGCTTTACTGCCGCCGACCAACTCACCCCGTATGTCCATCTGGCACGGATCGGAAATGCGGTACAGGTGACTGTGGATCGCGGCGCTCCAGTCGGTTTGTCGTTCAGGCTGACTGCTGCATCAGATGACCCAAACATCGCCAAGGGCGAGAAGGCGATTAAGGTGGTGAGCCTGACGTGAACAGTTTTGAAATCGGAGACTATAAGACTGAGTTGATGTACTGTCTATTGGAGGATCCAGGGATCGTGGCGTTGCTTGATCCGGCCAACGAGTTCCAGTTTCCGGACGAGCTGGTGTATGAGCGCATTTTCCCGTATGGCCGTGTGCCGACCACAGAACAAGAGACCAAGGCGTATCTGACGCTGACAGTCAATGTAGAAAACCTAATGCGAGGCAACAAACTACTGCGGACTGTCCGGCTGACCATCCGAGCTGTATCACATGCCAACATTATGAAGGTGTCCGGTGAGTCTGTCAACCGCGTTGATTTGCTGAGCGCCAAGGTGGATCAAGTCCTGAACGGGTCAACCAAGTTTGGGGTTGGACCTCTGGAGATTATAAGCAACCGAGAGTATACCTTGGATGAGCAGCATTTTTACCGGGAAATTGTTTTTGAGACTACGGGGGTCAACGTGCCCGCGTGCAGGTGATTTTGTGCGCTATCAATTCAACAAATTATTTTTATTGTCGGGTGAGGATTTGACCTTGTCCGACAGTTTCACTGTACGGCACCCAAAAATGAGAGATGTGGTCCGCCTTGGCGACGGGGCCCACTGTGAGGATCTGTACTGGTTGTATGTCATCACAATGATGTCAGAGCCATACGACAACATGGTGTGGCTGGATGACCATGGAATCGACTATCAGGATGTGTCTCCATATACCGTTTTCTGTTTGAAATGGATCGATGTAAAGGAAAAACGCCTGATAGCAACCGCCGAAGATCGTGGCTGCGCAGCATTTTCTGAGCAAGTAATTGTGGACGCATTGTCATTCTTTTTAGGAAACCGCGCCTACAATCTGCGTGTGGTCCCAAGCGGGTTCGAGATCTACGACCAGTCTGACCCGGGCTGGGCTTTTTCGGAGGACAAGTTCGAACTGGTCCACGATTTTGTCTGCGTAGTCAACCGCTTGGACAATGTGAAGCGGATCAACCCGGCGACACCGATGGCCAAAAAAATGCTGATTGAAGACACCAGGTCTGAACAGAAGAAGCGTCGCAAACGCAAGCGCAAACATGACGACACGGAGTACCTCGGTGAGTCAGCCGCCGCACTGCTGTTCAGCGGTGCAATATCTTCTATGGGTGCAATTATGGAGTTCGGTGTGTACGCGATGCTGAACGGCGGAGATGCTGTTAACAACGGGATGCGCGTAAAAGCACTGTTGACCGGCGTGTACACGAACAAGATCAAAGCAGATTCAGTTTCCAGCGACGATTTGCGCTGGAGCAAATGACGAGGAGGATAAAAACAATGAAGTACGCTCTAAAAAAGATTCGTCGGATGCGTGTCTACGACATTGCGACTGGCAAGCACCGCGTTACCCTGAACGACTTCCAGACCGCTCAGTTTACCGGCTCTCAGAATACCGTCTATGCGGACGGCGCGGATGGCGCTCACCTGGCAGCCTTCGATACCACCAAGGTTGCCGGGTTCAACGGCACCAATGGCGCAATCGACAGCGGCTACATTGCCATGCAGGTTGGTTCTGACGAGGTGGAGGTCGCGAATGGCACTGGTATTTCTTTGCGGGTTGAGCTGGTGACTGCCGACGGCCAGAAGATCGTGCTGCCCCACAAGGCGCAGGGCGACGAGGGTAACGAGGTGAAGTTTATCTACGCTGCCGACGCGAATGGTATGCCCGGTGTGTCCTACACCCAGGCTGCTGAGCCCTCAGACAAGGCTTTTAAGTATGATGCGGAGACCAAGGAGATCACTCTGCCCACCGGCAAGTTCAAGACTGGCGACACCGTCATCGTGGACTACAACCCCAAGTTCACCAAGTACAAGCAGATTGACAACGACGCCAACAAGTTCTCCATGACTGGTCGCGTCATTGTTGACGCCTGGTTTACCGATCTGTGTACCGAGCTGGATGTGCCTCTCCAGGTTGCAATGGAGAAGGGTAAGATCTCCGGTGAACTGGATCTGTCTCTGGGTGATCAGGCTGCTGTGCAGAATGTGGCCGTTGAGGCTCTGACCTCCGCCTGCAGCGGCGAGAGCAAGAATCTGTGGCGTCTGTACACCTACAACGAGGAAGACATCACCGACGACTGATGGCCACGGTGACAGCGAATACGACATGCCGTAATCCGAACTGCCATAACGGCAAGGACGGAGGCCCGAAGCGGTACTACGCTTGCGCCTATTGCCGCAGAACGGAGAGTTGGAGAGCCGTCGCCTGTTGTCCGGAGTGTTACGCTGAGTATATTCGGTTGGTGCGCATTGGGCGAGGGGAGTTACAGGATACACTCCCCTCCCCTGTCAGTGAACAGGAAAAGAGCGAGCTCTTCGCAGAAAGCATGGACGAAATGACTGCAATGCTCGGGTTCCAGCCTGCCAGTATTGCGGACGCCATGGAGGCAGTGAATCGTAAATTGGATGAGGGTGGGTCGTAATGGCCTGCCCTCTATTTTTTTTGTGGTTGGGGGTGAAACCTGTGAAAGTTTTAGCCCTTGACCAAGCAATCGCAAAAACTGGGTGGTCAGTATACACCAACGGAAAACTGAAAAAACACGGTCTTTTGGAGTTCGACGTCGGCAACGGCACGCCAGCCGAACGCTTCAAAGAATCCTGTAAGGGCGTGTCAAAGCTGATTGTAGACATCAAACCGGATGTAGTCGTGATGGAGGGTGTGACTTATCAGCACAACATGTGGGTCCTTATCGAATTGGCCCAATTTCAAGGGGTTCTGATCGGAACCTGTATTCGTCGTGGCATAGAATTCGCCATTTACCATCCGTCTACATGGCGGAAGATTTTAGAGTTTGCTACCTATAAGAAGAACCGAGGGCAACTCAAGCAACTGGCCATACAGCATGTCAAGGACACCTTCGGTTTGGATGTACCAGAGGATGTCGCCGAGAGCATCTGTATTGGTCAGGCACATATTTTAAATTTGAAAGGTGCGAAACAGAAATGAGTAAAGTTTCTATGCGTTCGTTGGATCGGGTCCTAAATCGATACGGTAAAGTATCCGATACGAAAACAATTCAATTTGGCATCGAAGATGACGTGGTCGAAATTGAGGTTCGTACCATGCTGTCGCTGTCGGAAGCCAGAGACTTGGTCGATCTGGTCGTTGGAGCCGCATTCACCGAAGACGAGAGCGGCACCATGATCTATTCCGATTTGATGCAGCAGTATGCGTGGAACCTGGCAGTTTTGACTTACTTTACAAATATTAAGCCGGATCTTGGGGCCGAGCGGCTTTATACCATCATTTATAAAACCGACCTGCTTGGCAAGGTGCTCGACTGTATCTCTGCTCGGCAGACATCGGACCTGCTGTCTGCAATTACGCGGGAGGTTCGCCACATTGCAAACATGACAGTGAATACACAATCTGTACGGACTGGCGAGCTGATGGACAAGATCGACACTATGATGTCCGCCGTGACAGTCGCTACAAACGGCTTGCAGGGATTTGACCCGGATCAGCTGCATGAGGCCGTGGCCAAGATGGCCGATATGGAAGAGGGGAAAATTTTGGACTTGCTGTTGAAGGAGGGCGATCGTGATGTCGAAACCTCTGAAACAGCAGATCAGTGAATGGGCTCATTCCCCTGCTGGTCAGGCCGAGATCAAACGGCAACTCTCGGCGCAAAACATTTCTTTAGACCAGGTCGACGCCGGTGATGTGGCGGCGATCAAGTTGGAGGCGGACCAACTCCGCAACATTTTGGCTGCCAGACTCCACGAAGCCGGACTGACCTCTATTGGGGTTGAGCAGATCCACATTGGAGAACTGCGCCAGGACAACAAGGACCCTCTGTCTTTTTATGTGGACCTCTCGATAGACTCTGACGATCTGCGGCGGCCTTCGTTACAGCCGAACCGCTATCCGGGCGGCGCATACAACATTGTGACGCTGTTTATACGGGGTTGGGACTCCTCCCCTATTTATGGGTATTGGGCCAGCGCAGATAAAAATGTCCGAAGCCGCACACACAAAGATCCTGAGCCGATCATTGAGGACGCGGTCAAAGAATTTAACGCAACGCACAAGTTAGAGGCAACTGTGATGGATAAGTACCGCAGTCAATAAGGGAGGTGCAAGAATTGAGCCAAGAACCCGCAGTCAGATTGTTGGTCGGAGCTGAAGGTGATTCCGGCCCACTTATTATAAAAGAGGTACAGAAACAGCTAGACCAGCTGACTGGTAAGAACCCGATCCCTCTCAAGGTCGGGCTTCACACTGATACAAAAAAGCACCTCCAAGACCAGTTGCGAAACATCAAGGGCCTGACGATTGATGTGACGGCCAACGTGACCGGCGTGAATCAAGGGAAGACCAGCAGCCAGCGTAAGCCATCCAGCGGTACGGGCGGGTCTAAACAGCAGTACCCGACCATCGACCGGTTGCACCGTGCAAATTTGTCTGCTGTTGCGCAGGACAATCTGTTCTCCTCTTATTTGAAGACGGTCCCGTCTGGAGCGCTGTCCAAATATAAGGCGCAAATAGACGAAATTCGTAAGGGGTATTTGTCGGCCAAACAGTCCGGAAACTCAAACGCAATAAAAGACCTGGCAGAAGCGAATGCACAGATGAAACAGCTCAAGTCCACCATCGACATGCTGGACACAAGCAAACTTAGTAGTGTAAATATGTCGGCGGTTACCCAACAGAACCAGTTCAGTGCGTACCTGAAAACGCTGAGCCCGGAAACGCTGACGCAGTACGAGGCGAAAATCAAGGACATTCAAGCCTTGCTGTCTAAAGCTTCCCTGCCGTCTAACCACGACGCTGTTCAGGACTTGAAGAAGGCGACAGACCAGGCAAAACTGCTGAAGTCAGAGTTCAAGTCTATCGATAAATACGCTGGCGCCGATGCGCTTCATAAAACCAACATGAACGCAGCGACTCAGAATAGTCAACTTCAAGCGTTTTTAGATAGTGTAGACCCGAATCTGGTCAAGCAATACCAGACTCGCGTGGATTCTGTGAAAAAACTGCTGGCGTCTGCAAGTAGCCCATCTAACTCTGGCGCGGACAAAGCGCTGGCGGAAGCAAAACTGCAAGAGAAACAACTTAGGGCGCTCTTGAAACTGTCCGATGACAGCAGGCAAAAGCTGACAAATTTGTCCGCCACCACGCAGGACAACAAGCTCGTCTCGTATCTGAACAGCCTCTCCGAAGTGGATCTTGAGAAATACAAGTCTGAGATCCAGGAGATCCACAGCCTGTTTCAGTCTGCCAGCAAGTCCGGCAATGCGCATGCGGCGAATGAGCTGGCCGAGGCTAAGAAGCGGGTCGAACAGCTCAAGTCCACCATCGACATGCTGGACACAAGCAAGCAGAAGTTGAATACAATTTCTGTTGACATACAGCAAAAGAAATTTGATCGATATACGGACTCTTTGAAGCCATCTGTGCTACAACAGTACAGAAAGGAAATTGAGCAGATCAACGACCTGTTGCGAAGGGCCAAGACCGGGCATGTGGGTGATGTCTCAAAAAATCTGAAAGAGGCAGATCTGCGGATCAAAGATCTGAAGGCGTCGATCCACTCTCTCGGTCAAGACGGCGGAAGCGCTATGGACCACCTGGTCGGCAAGTTTAAGACCTTTTCGACCTATCTTGTCTCCTCTGCCGCTACCTTGGCATTGGTCGGTTCGTTTACAAAGGCGATTCAGGTCACATACGATCTGAACGACGCCCTGACCGACCTCCGCATCGTGACCGGCGGAACCAAGGAAGACGCCGCCGCTCTGATCGCTACTTATAATCAGATGGCTCAGGCAATGGGTGCGACGACCAAAGAGGTATCGTCCGCCGCCGTCGAGTGGCTTCGTCAAGGTTACTCCATGGCAGACACCCAAAAACTAATCGAAGACTCAATGGTCCTGAGCATCGTTGGTTTCATGGACTCCAACGAAGCCGCGCAGGCGCTGACCTCCACTATGAAAGGCTACCAGCTGAGCGTAGAGGACGCCATCGGCGCGGTGGACAAGTTTACCGCAGTCGATATGGCCGCTGCCACATCCGCTGGTAATATTGCTATTGCATTGTCTAAGACCGCCGCCAACGCCAAGCTTGCCGGTATCTCTCTGAATGATGTGGTAGGTCAACTGGCGCTGGTCAACGAGACCATGCAGGAGGCTCCTGAATCCACAGGTGTATTCTACAATACAATGCTGTCCCGCATGGGCATGATCAAAGCAGGACGCCTGTCTGATCCAGAGACAGGAGAATCTTTGTCTGATGTGGAAACTACGCTGAAGTCTTTGGGAATCAATCTGAGAGACTCCAGCGATACTTTCCGGAATTTTGGCACAATTCTGGATGAGGTCGGCGGAAAATGGGATAATTACAGCAATGTCCAGCAAAGAGCCATCGCCACCGCGTTTGCAGGCACACGCCAGCAGACGCGGTTTATTGCGCTGATGGAGGGCTGGGACCAGGCGGCTGAATATTCAAAGATCGCGGCAGAGTCCACCGGGACCGCCATGAGCAAGTTCTCCATTTATCAGGAAAGCTTGGCCGCTAAGACGCAGAAGGTGACCGCCTCCTTTGAGAGGCTGACCACTGTTTTGGTTGACAGCGATGTGGTTGGGATCTTCCTTGACCTTGGATCTTCCGCACTGAACTTTTTGGCCGACGTCGGCAGTATGGGAGATGGCGCAGTAGCCAGTCTTACCGAAGTAACTTTGGCTACGATTGCGCTGTACACAACCATGAAAATGGTGCGCGACTCTGCGTTCGCCAAACATCTGCTTGACGCTTTCGGTCCTCTGAAGGACACCGTAACCGCGATGAGATCGTCTTTTGCTGCTTATACTACGGGGGCCGCAGCGGCTACCACGCAAACGGCCCTGTTGACCGGCAGCTTGAAGGGCGCGGGTGCTGCAATGATGACCTTTGTCAAACTTCATCCGGTTCTGACTGCGATTGCCGCAATCACTGCTTTGGTCGCCATTGTCGATTCCTGTACCACAAGTCTGAGTGAACAGCGGGAGATCACCGAGGCACTGCGTGGAGAGTACACCAGTTTGGCTCAGGAGGTCAATTCGCTGAACGACGAGTTGGCAACAACTAAGTCTCGCATCGAGGAACTTGAGGGAAAGGGAACTTTGTCTCTCACAGAGGCAGGTGAACTCGAAAAACTCAAAGACCAAAATGAGGAACTGGAGCGGCAGATCCGTATTAAGGAACGGCTTGCTCAGCAGGCCGCGAACGAACTTGCGGAGTCTGTACGGAGCGAGGCGGACAAAACCACATTCTCTGTTGAACGGAATGGCGAGTCCTATGCAGCCCAGCGATTCCTTGATGAGGACGTCAACGCGAACGGCATTTCCGGCAAAATTGTTCGAGCTGATGAGGCTATCCCCGAGTACATCAAGGAGATTGAACGGCTTGAGGGGTATCTGGATGAGCTGGACGAGCGCTACGACGCAGGCTCTGTCTCGGAGGAGCTGTACGGAAAATATTCTGATGCGCTGCGCAACGACATCGACGCTACACAGTCTGCTATGGATACTGCGGTCGGCCAGCTGTTGCAGTGGTACTCCGACATGGAAGGAGCCACCGGTTCTGAGAACACTGCCTTTGCGTCCAAATTGAGCGCCGCTCTGGACGCATACGACAATTTCACCAGAGAGATTGAGCAGGACGGTAAGAAGTTCAGCGACGTATGGAAGATGCCGGAGCTGTCTGGTACGGTACAGCTCCTGTCTAAAATGGCCGAGGCCGGGAGAGTCACAGCAAAATCCCTATCTGACCCCGTGTTTGCAAAATTTGTACAAGAGTTGACTGACGCTGGACTGGTCGGCGGCGACACCGGCATGACGCTGGAGAATGTTGCAGCTGAGATCAACAATTTGGCATCCGAGACACAGGCCGCCGCAGATGAATTTGTGAATCTTGGTGGTAAAGCGTACACTTTGGACGCCGCCCTCAGTCAAGTGGTTGACCGCTATGAATTGCTGACCTCTACTCAAAAGGAGTTCGCTGAAAACGGTTCAATTTCAGCTGACACGTTGACCAAGATCCTACAATCGTTCGGCGAGGGGTCCACAGTAGACCTGACTCAGAACGTCTCGGAGTATATTTTGGGATTGAAGTCCGCGTCGGAACTACTGCAAGATCTGAGTGACGCGTATCAGGTTGACGAGTCGAATTTCGAGGAGCTGATGCGCACTAAGCTGTATGCCAGCGAGAGTTTCTATGCCGCGCTATCAAAAAACCAAAAATCTGTTATAGATGATTTTGGCAAGGCGTACGGCATTGATCTTGACAACTTTAAGACAGTTGAAGGGAAAAAGCTTCAAATTCAGGCAGCCATCATCCAGAAAATGCTGGGTAACCTGTCGAAATACTCTGGCATGTCGTATGAACAGCTCAAGACAGAGCAGAGCAAACTTGGCGAGTTGTTGAACAGCCCCACGCCACCGACGCCGATTCGCCCTGATATGGGCGGAGTGCCTATTCCCTTCCAGTCCGGTATCAACTTGCAGAGCTATCTGCCAACCGGAGCAGTCAATCAGTACCAAAAAGACTACGACGCGATCACAAAGGCACTGAATGAAATTGACCGTGTCAACCGGGAGATTGACGAAGCAGTCGGCGAAATCGACTTTAGTCCAGCCTCCTTCGACAGGGCTACTACGAGCAAAGGTTCCAGCAAGGGCAGCGAGGTTGAGCTGTATGTGGTACAGATCGACGCCGCCCGCGAGGCACTTCAACGTCTTGAGGAAGTGACAGCCCGCATCAACCAGAGCGAGGCCAGGTTGGATCTCATCCCTGCGGATGAAGAGCTCCGCCGCCAAGAAGCCATGGTGGATTTGATTGGCCAGTACGGCGAGAAAATGAAGGCCATTGAGAATCTGAACACGGGCCGCATTCAGGCGATCCTGAAAATTGTCAACCAGCTCCGCTCTGTTGGCTTTGAAGTGGACTACGACTGGAAAAATCACAGTTTCTTCGTAGAAAACCTGGAGCATCTGAATGAACTTGGTGCAGGCTTAGACATTAAATCACGCAACAAGCTGATCAAGCAGTATGAACAGCTGATCGAAAAGGCCGAAGAGTACAACCAGGCGAACATTGATGGCGCACTGGAATATGTCAATATCCAGAAGCAGATCAACGACCTGCAAGAGCAGTACCTTGACATCTGGAAAGAGCGTCTGAATGTCACAAAGGGGAACTTGGACTCCATCCTGGACCTGGTCAAGGACATGATCAAACAGGAGTCTGAGGACATGATCGACGCCCTGGAAGATCAATCCGATGCCTATAAGGAAATCATCGAAATGAAAAAGCGCTCTTTGGAGCTGACCGAAAAAGAGCGTGATTATCAGAAGGGCGTACAGGACAGAACGGAGAAGATCCGCAAACTTCAGGAGCGTATCGATGCGCTCTCACTGGATGACAGCCGGGAGGCGCAGCTGGAGAAGCAGCAGTTGCTGGAAGAGCTGGCGGAGCTCCAGGAGGAGTTGACTGAATACCAGCACGACCACAGCATTGAGTCGCAGAAGGACGCTTTGGACCAAGACCTGGAGAACTACGAAGACAACATCGATTCCAAAATTGATGAGATCGAAAAGTTCTTGAGAGATCAGGGCAAGTTGACCCAAGAGGCTTATGACCGGATCGATCAGGAGGGCGACGCCCTGTTTGACGATCTGCTTTCCTATGCTCTGAAGTATACCGATACTACCCGTACGGAACTCGAGAAGATGTGGGAGGACGCCTTGGACGCCGCCAGAGAGTACGGTTCCTTTGTTGATGCGATGAACGGGATCACGGGAGAACTGGACGACATGGAGAACGGGACTATTACACCCGGTTCAAATACCTGGAATAAGATACTGAACCAGATGAAGGAACTTGGTTCTCAGTGGGGGTCCGCCAGCGAGGAACAGCGCAAGCTGATCGCGGCTCAGTCCCTTAAACTCGGTACGTCGATCGGAGCGACCCGCGATGAAAACGGCGTGTGGTGGTATCGCGGAGAAGAACTGTTTGGAGGCAAGTATGATACGACCATGAGCGGCGGCGGTTCGTCTGGCGGGTCTTCCGGAGGGTCCTCGTCCAGCGGAGTGCCAAAACCTGGATCTTCCGAATTTAACCGCATCATCGCCAGAATGAGAGAACTGGGGTCGCAGTATGGAAGCGCCAGCCCGGAGCGCCGAGAGGAGCTCGCTGCGGAGTCTCTGCGGCTTGGTACATCGATCGGTGCGGTGCGCGATAACGACGGTGTGTGGTGGTATAAAGGCAAGAAACTGTTTGATGTCTACCACTCTGGGGGAGAGATTGGCAGCGTTCGGCCCAAGTCCAACGAGGTATTTGCTTTGATGGAGCGCGGCGAAGTCGTTATGAACGCCGCTCAGCAGTCAAAGATCATTCCCATGCTGCAAGAGTCGGTATCTGTGCGAAATCTGCTGTCCTTGCTCAACAGACAGCCGAGCGAGGATGCACGCCCTGCGCAGAGCGTATCTGTGATTGACAACACGACCGTCATGGTTGCAGACGGCGCGGCGTTCCGGCAGTATTTGTCGGAGAACCGCAGAGAGGTCGCCAATGTAGTGGCGGCAGAATTGGCAAAGTGATGCGCAGCCCGTCGTGTTGATGCACGGCGGGCCGCTGATTAAGGGGGTGTATTCTTGGCATTTACCGCATCTGCATTTATTTATAACGGGATCCCGAGCGATGCGTTCGGGTTGTACTGCTATTCTTTCAACCGTAAATCTCAAGGCAACGGTGTGTTTGGCGGTGATGTCACTATGCTGGAAACTCGGATCCCTTCCCGGCCTACTCCTCTGTATTATGGTGTGAGCCGTAATGATCCAGCGGAATTTGAGCTGATTTTCGGTACACTTGGCCCCTGCCCTCTTGACCGGTTCCAAGCCGCCGCAATTGCGGAGTGGCTGATCGGTCCAAAGGAATATTGCTGGTTACACATCTGTCAACCGGATCTGGATTATGTGCGCTATCGCTGCATTGTCAGCAGTCTTGAGCAGCTTCCAGTGAACAATAACACGGTCGCGTTTCTGGCAAAAATCAGATGTGACGGCCCCTATGCGTATAGCGCCGTCGAGGAACTGGAGATCGACTCCTCCTCATCCGCTGTACTTCCATACACCAGTCCCAGCAATATTCAAGATCCTCATTATCCAGTGATGACGTTGGAGCTCCGCCCTGGCGCAGACTCGGTGTCTGTATGGTCAGGCCGTGATGAAAAAGTGAAGTTCACACTAAGCGATCTGTCAATTTCAACTCCAACAACGATTACGGTAGACAATTTGAATCAAGTCATCTCCGGCGGAACTGAGAACTGGTATTCCAAATTCAATTTCAACTTCTTCCGGATCTGGCCGGGGGAAAACGATATTCGTGTGGATGGCAACTGCAAAGTTACGATCCAGAGCCAGCCATTTATGAATATTGGATACTGAGGAGGTGTCGCATGGTCATTAACTTTCAGCGCCTCCGCAGCGTTATAGAGGAAACTGGCGGGAGACCGTTCATCACCCTTCTGAATCCAGACGAGTCTGTGGTCAGTTCTGTCGGACACTATTTTGGGTTGTCTGCGGCATTTAAGTTCAACGAGCTGTCTGAGTTGACGTTTTCTGTTCCAGAGTTTGCTGATGGATCTCCTGTCCCCTATTACGACCAACTTGTCGGCGGCATGTTGGTCCGCATTGATGGGGCTGGCACATTTATTCTTAACAACCCATCACAGGACAACTCCTCGCTGCAACGTGTAAAGACCTGCACCTGCTACTCCAGGGAGTTTGAGTTATCCAAAAAGAGGGTCGTGTTTGGGGCCGGAACGTATCCGTTCTGGAATCCTGTGACCAGAAGTAACACATTCCTTGGGATGTGCTTCGCCGACGTGCGCGGCTGGACGATCGGTTCAGTTGACGCATCTCTATACGATCGATACCGCACCTTCCAAGACTACGACGGCGATCTGTTGTCCGTCTGTCTGAATACGGCCCAGCAGTCATTTGGCTGTGTATTCGAGTTCGACACAGAGCGGCGCATTGTAAATGTGCGCGAGGCGGACGCCAAGGCGGCTGTCGTTCCGGTGTATTTGTCTTTCCAGAATCTAGTTGAATCAAATTCCATCACGGAAAATGATGATGAGATGCGCACCAATGTTTCGGTATATGGTGCAGAAGGTGTGGACATCCGCAATGTGAACCCGACAGGATCGAACACCATTGTACACCTTGGGTACGCGATCTCACAAAACCAAATTCCAAAGGATGTGGCGCACAAGTATTTGGCGTGGAAGGACGAGATCGCGGCCAATCAGACCAGCTATACGGCCTTGGTCGCCCTTCGTAACGCAGCCAAAGCCCGACATACTGTTGAGTCCGCCAAGCTGACCGACCTCAAAGGCGAGCTGACCTCTTTGGATAATTTGAGAGACATCAACATCCAGGGCAAGGCCATGGCAAAGAAGGATCAGCCAGCCAGTGAAGAGGGCACGGTCGCTTATTTTGAAGCGCGCCTCAAAGAGATTTCCAAACAGTACAAAGCTAAGGAGGCTGAGATTGAGGCACAAGAAGAGCTGCTGAAGGACTTGCAGGCTGAATATGACGGGTATGTCGAGCAGATCAAATCGGTCAACGACCGGCTGAAAATGGCGGCGTACTTCTCCCCTGCTGAACTTGATGTACTGGATCCGTTCTTAAAGGACGGCACATTCACAGACTCGACCTTCGCCACTTTCGATGTGGACATTTCTTCCTCCAAAGACAGCTATACAAAACTGTCTGCGCTGAGCACTTCGTTTTCTGACACTTCTGTGGTTGATGTAAACGATGGAGGCGGACACCGTATTCTCATGGTATCAGGCGGAAAGACCAGCATTTCTGGAGGAGACACAGACGGCTCCTCGCAGGTCGTGAGCGCCATTCTTGAAATCAAGGACGGCGGCGATGTCCTTCTGAGCGCTTATCTTGGAAACGGTAAGATCAGCGGTACGGAGCATCCAAGCGGCAATCTGACAATTTCCGGTGCGGGCGCGGTAGACGCAGATGATTTGCTGGACAGCCTGACCAAGCACACAGAAACTACGACTGATCCTGAAACAGGAGCCAGTCACGACAGTGTTTGGTATACTGGTAATTTCTCGCTTGACCTGTCCGACGCCGCCATGTACTTCACTCGCAATGTGACGGACTTCCAAAAGTACGATGTGTCGCAAGAGTTGTTTGACTATGCCACAGAACGCATGGAGGAAATTGCATACCCGGTTTTCGAGTTCGAAATCAAGAGTGGAAACCTGCTGGCGGACCCGGCGTTCTCGGCTTTTTCAGAGCGGCTGGAACTCGGCTCAAGCGTATATTTGCAGCTGAGCGAACAGATCCGCCTACTGCCGATTCTGCTTGAAGTCCATGTGAACTTTGAGGATCCAGGCGACTTTCAACTGGTGTTTTCAAATAAATTCAGGACAAAACGCCCAGACAGCGTGAATCGTCTGAAAGATTTACTGGAGGAAGCCAAGCAGACCTCCTATACGCTGGACGTCAAAAAGTTTGAGTACAGCGCAGACAGGCTCAGCGGGGCGACAGAGGCGTTCGATAACTTTATGAAGAACGGCCTGAACTCCGCTTATCAGCAGGTCACGGCTGGTGCAGACCAAGAAGTCATTCTGGATGGCGGCGGGATCAAGGTCAAAGCGAAAGGCTCCGACCAGTTCTTTACCATCAATAATCAGATGATCGCACTGGTAGACCAAAAGGCAGAAACCGCCCGCATGGCGCTCGGCCACTTTTTCAGTAAAGAGTACAACACGGATTTCTTCGGCATTGTGGCAGACGTGATCTTCGGCACATTGGTCGCCGGAAAGGGGCTCAGCATCGCGTGCCAGGACATCAACGACGGCAGTATGCTATTTGAAGCGAATAGTAAAGGTGTTCAGCTTCACAATGGTCGCTTCTATGTGGACCACGATCGCGGCGGACAGATCGCCATCGATCCGACCTACGGCTTTGCCATTGGCACCAAGGAGCTATACAAGTTCGATGAGGATGGCCGCGCTGTGCTGAACACGGACAACGCCAATCTCTATATCGATTTGGACGGGAACCTCCACATCAAGGGCACTCTGGATGCGGTGGACGGCAAGTTCAGCGGAATAGTGCAGGCCACGGACTTTCTGGACAAGGCTGGAAACAGCATGATGACAAACGGCAAGTTCGACTCCAATTATCTGGACCTCGGCAATATCAAACTGGATGGCGTGACCGGCGACATCACCATGACCGGCAACCTGAACTTGTCCGGGCTCAGCTCGATCAACTGGGGAAGTGTTTCCCCTGTGAAGTATCAGTTCGCATCAAAGCAGAGCGGCCCGTGGCACTCCGATATGCGGAGCACAGACTATTGGCGGCGGGACAGTTTGGATGGCGGACTGACCTGGGGAGACGCATATCAGTTCCGAGGGAAAGACGGAGAGGATGGACTCCCCGCCGACCTCCCGGACTATATCCACAACACCTATATCAGTTCGACTGAGATCCGCTCCCCCACTATCATCGCCGGTGAGTTCTGTGGTAACGAATTCAATGTGTACCCACAATCCGGACATCAAGGAAGCTTTAATATTTATGGCGATACGAGTGCGTCATCCAGATACCACATGTTAGAAATCGCATATTCCTTTGATATTGGAGCAAACCTCAGCTTTGCTTCTCCAGCCGGTGCGAGGGCGACGTGGGATTTCGATAGAACTGATTTTTACGGCACACTGGACTTTTCTAGCGCCGATGTGCAAGGTTTGTACCTGACATTCTCCTGATTGGGGTGATTTTATAGCTACATTTACGGCCAGCTTCGACAGCATAACGGACACATCCGCAACATTTACAGCGCGATTCGCTGGTGGAGACTCAAGCTATTCCAGATACCGTTATGTAAGCTTGGAGATTGATGGGCGATCTTTTGAAATCGAGTCTACTCGAATGGGCGGTTCCAGCTCATCATTCGAGAAAAAGATTACAAGATTGGAACCGGACACCAAATATTCTTGGTATGCCCAAGTCGGATACGAAAGTGGCGGCACGATCTATTGGTTGGGCTTAGATGACAGTGGTTCGTTTTGGACAGATCCAGCACCGATCGAAGTAACGCCGTGGAGTTGGACAAAATCCAATGGAGAAGCAACGACGACACAGACGCGAACTGCATACGATGTATTACACGGGAACGCGGAGGCCGACCAATTTTCTCATTATGTTTGGAACGACCTTGTTGCAAAAGTGCTTGAAATGCGTGTGGCTAAAGGTGACGAATGGAGCATTGCAGGGGGTAAATATCTGACATCCGACGAGTGCCGAGTACGGGCTGGTGATACTCTGACCGCCGAAATTTACAATGCAGTACGTTACAATATTGGTTTTTTTCAATCGACCGGAATTTACGATCAGAACCCAGGTGACCCAATCACGGGGTATAAGATCTACCACCTGACTGAGGTACTAAACGATATTATCAATGGCCTATAAGGAGAGTTTATTTTGGAACAGGAAACAGTCAACAAAATCCTTTTTGTCATTCAGGCACTGAACAACACCTATGTCTCCGGCAAGCAGAATCTGGTCAACCTCAGCGTGAGCATCGACACGCTGGAGGGAATCGTCAGGAGCGCCAAGCAGGAGCAGGACAAGTAAGGAGGTGGTTGCATGCCGACATGCGGCATGAACCCGTATCAGCTTCCTACGATCGATCTCGTGGGTGGCACCGATCGGACTTTACGCTTCCACGCCCGCTACTACAAGGGCAACAGGCCGTTTGACCTGACGGGGGCCAAGTGCCAGTTCTCTGTCGTAAACTTCACAGCGCGCAAAGGCGCCCCTGTGATTTCCAAACTGATGGATGTTGAGCTGGATGAAGTCAGCAACGTCCACAATATTCTAACCGTCGATCTGACAAAGGCTGATACCCTGAACCTGTTCGGGAAGTTTGCTTATCAAATCACGATCGTTGATTCAACCGGCGCGACAGAGATCCCCCAACAGGGCGTCCTGAACATTTTCAAGAACATCGACACGGAAGCGTTGTCATAAGGAGAATAGCATGAATACTACTTATTTTCTGGACCTTGTGGCCGGGAATGTGTTTGGGAGCAAGAAGTCCCCCGCACTTCCGGCCACCTATTTTATTGGGCTGAGTACGACCGCTCCAAACGCTGGCGGCACTAACGTGACAGAGCCTGACAGCAGCGTCGGCTACGCCCGCGAGGAGATTACAAATCTGACGGAGCCTGAAGGCGGCATCGTGAAGAATCAGCATCCGATCACGTTCAGCGAGAGCTCTGGGTCGTGGGGCACGATCACACACTACGGCGTGTTCGACCAGAAGGAGAACGGCAATCTCCTGATGTATGGCGAGGTAGACCCTCCCCGCGTGGTTGATGTAGGAACCACTATGACCATCAAGGACGGCGTGCTCCAGCTGTTTGTTCAAGACGCGGTCTGATCGTCCGTGAAGGAGGTGTGAAACCGTGGAAGTTATCAACCTCCCTTTGCTGGTTCCAGCCCGCGTGATCGACAGTGCCCTCTGGCTCCCAGGGCGGGACATCGACATCGACGTCTTAATTTCAAGCCTGTCTGAATTCCACTATGTTTCCGTCTATGATGGGCTGGCCGTTGGCTCAGACGTACATAAGGTGGCGCTGGGCGTTGTGATCGCAACCGAACGGTCAGGATTCTCTGTTGGCAATACAGACATTGGCGCAGCGCTGGTGTACTTTGTATCACCAGACAGCCATCTTGGTATTGGTTCCGAGGCCGGTTTTGCCCAACAATTTGCTTTGCGCCTCAAAGACGGCATTGAAGTCGGATCATCGAATCTGTCCCTCGGCTATGTTAAGTATGTCGCTCCATCCGGCGGCTTCACGGTAGGTACGAGTGTGGAGATGAACGTGACATCTCCGATCACGATTGTTCCATCGGCACTGCGCGTCGGTAATTCCAAGAGTGTGGAAACCCGGTTGCTGAAATCTCTTCCAGTCTCAGACGGAACTGAGGTTGGGGTCAGATGCCAGTACAACTCGGACGTGTGGGCTAATCTGTCGGCGAGCGGTCTGTGTCTGCGCAATGCCCCGTCTGTCAGCTTGATCCTGTATGCGCGTCTGCGCGACTACGATGGATCGGATCTAGCCGCCATGGACGAAAGGACTATGGAAGACCTCGACGTTCTTGACTAACATCCTGCGCAGGAGGTGTATCAATGTATGTAATCAAAATGGAGCAAGACAAATCGCTGTTGACCACGATCTCCGCCACGATCCTGCAAGGTGAGGCGGCTGCGGATGTGATCACGATTCGGCTCCCGAAACAATATGGGGAGATTTTGATGGCCGACTGCACGGTGTTGGCCAGGTATATTTTGCCGAGCGGGACCGGTCGGTCCGACGAGCTCTCCCCCTCCCCTGTCCCCTATAACAGCGATCTGTTGCAATATCATTTCCCGGTGAATAGTGAACTCACTGTACAGCCCGGAAAAATTGAGTTATGGCTGACTGCGCTGGACTTTGATGACAGCGTGGTATTCAAAACCGGCTCGGCGTTTGTGCCGGTACAACCCTCTAAGGACATCATCGATTATCTTCCGCCCGAGGATTTGAACCAACTGGACAAGCTGGCTCAGCAGGTCGAACTTTTGGCCAAGACCAAGGCGGACAACATCGAATACGACCCGGTCGAGAAAACACTTCAGCTGTCTTCTGGAGGCGCTGCGATTGGAGACGCCATTGACACAGAGGACATTGCTGATGACAGCGAGGTTATTGAGTTCGGACGGTCTGGGGGTGGCACATAAATGGGCGTACAGCTTGCCTACGGACCCAGAAGCGAGATCGATGCCGCCGTAAATTCCGGCAGTATTCCGCCTAAGACTCTGGTCGTAACCAACGACCCGGAGCAGGCGGAACTGTTCTATCTTGACGGCGAGAAAAACTTGAAGCCGGTTGCGGAACGTGACCGCTTTTTGACCTTGACTGAGGCCAATAGCTGGATCAAACAGTACGTCTGTGTGGGGCGCATCATATCCGTACATAACGGAAGCAGTTGGGTCCCATATATCGTTACGGACCAAAGCACCCTCTCCCCCATTGGCGGAGGTTCTGGTCCTGTTACCGACATCACAACCATTGACGGAGGAAACGCAGCTGGTTCTACCCCAGTTGCGTTTTCATAATTAAAGGAGGTAATCACATGGCTGACAAAACTCTGCAAACTACTATTCAGGTTCGCCGTGACACCACGGCTAACTGGACTGCCAATAAGGACGTCGTACCCCAGGCGGGAGAGCCCTGCATGGACCTGGACACCGGCATCGTTAAGTGGGGCGACGGTAAGCGCACCTATGAGCAGCTTCCTGAGAGCGGTTCCCGCGCCACTCACTACGAGGGTGTGAAGTCCGGCGACGAGACCGATCAGACTGTTATTGACCGTGTTCTGGCCGCCGCTCAGGCGACCGCCAAGAAGGACGACATTTTTGTCGTTAAGACCGCTATCACCGACGACAAATTTTCTTACACTGCGTACGTCTATAACGGCTCTGCCTGGGTTGCGATGGACGGCAATTACAGCGCCGAGAACGTCTATTTCCCCAAAGACATGACCTTCACCTATGCGTTCGGCAAGTACGCCCCCACTGGTGGTAAGGTTTCTATCCCCGCAAGCGGCAAGAACATGACAGGCCTGTTCGCCGACGCCTTCTCTGAGGACCTGACGCCCAAGATCACTCAGCCTTCTGTTTCTGTCGCGTCCAGCGAGGTCAAGGCTTACGAGGTAGGCACCAAGGTGACTCCCAAGTTCACCGCTACCTTTAACCCCGGTAAGTATGAATACGATCCCAGCACTGGCGTTACCGTGGAGTCTTTGGCTGTTACTGATACCAACGGCGGATCTGTCGCCGCCGCGACTGGTTCCTTCTCTGAGTTCACCGTGGAGGAGAGCACCAATTACAGCATTACTGCCAAGGCCAACCACACTGCTGGTACGGTCCCCCACACCGCTCTGGAGGCTGAGTACGCCGCTGGTCAGATCAAAGCCGGTTCCAAGCAGGCTACGAAGGGGACCATCACCGGTTACCGCAACGGCTTCTACGGTTCTCTGAACAGCAAGGATGGCGCGATTGATTCCGCCCTGGTCCGCTCTCTTTCCGGTAAGAGCAACGCCGCTCCCAAGAAGGGCAACACCTGGAACGTAACTGTCCCTGTGAACGCCCTGCGGGTGGTCTTTGCCTATCCCGCCTCTCTGGGCAATGTCGCCTCTGTAAAAGACGTCAATGGCATGAACGCCGAGATCGCCAGCGCCTTTAAGCTCTCTAAGGTGACGGTCGAGGGCGCGAATGGCTATGCCGGGATCGAGTACAACGTGTATGTGACCGATATGGCTGAGCCGAACAACAAGCAGAATACCTTTAAGGTCACGATCTAATGGAGGTGCGATAACATGGCTGAATTTGGAAAACTGAATTTCTCTGTTGCCTTTGCTCCTGCGACTGCCTTCCCTCTGGACAGCCGCAGTTACTTTGCAACCAAGGCTACCGCTGAGGCCGCCGCTCAGACTGCTGATGAGGTCGGCAGCTCCAGCACCGTATATTACTATGGTATGACTCTGGTGGTGGTGGAAAACCAGACCGCCACCCTGTATACCATCCAGCCCGACAAGTCTTTGAAAGAGGTCGGCTCTGTTCCCGTTGGCGACGACAAGACCATTGAGGTGATTGATGGCAAAGTCCGGATCAAGGGTGCCACTGACGCTACTGCCGGTCAGCAGCTCCGCATCGGCACAGAGGGCGCTGTGGAGTGGTTCACCCCTGATACCTCTACTGTCGAAGGCTTGAGTGCCACTGTTGCAGGTCACACCCAGGACATCAAGAACCTGCAAAGCAATAAGGCCGACAAGGCTACTACCCTGAAGGGTTACGGCATTACCGACGCCATGACCAGCACGGAGGTCACAGAGGCGATTAAGCAGGCTGTGTCCGCCTCCGGCCACGCTCACTTTGAGGTGGCTGAGTCCGCCCCCTCCCCTGAGACTGCCAAGGACAACGTACTGTACCTGGTCATGAATCCCAATACCCAGCACTATGACATCTATGCCAAGGTCGATGACGCTGTTGTTCTGCTGGATGATACCACGGTGGATCTGAGCGCCTATTCTACCACCGAGCAGATGAATCAGGCCATTCAGACTGCCGCTGACAAAAAGGTGGACAAGGTTGAAGGCCAGCGTCTGATGACTGACGCCGAGGGCACCAAGCTGGCTGGCATCGAAGACGGCGCGCAGGCCAACAAGATCGAGTCTGTTTCTGAGGAGTTCGCCATTTCTCCCGAGAAGCAGCTGAGCGTAAAGGCGATCGCTCAGGACAAGGTGACCGGACTGCCTGATGCTCTGAAGGGCAAGGTAAATGTCGAGCCCGGTAAGGGTCTGAGTTCCAATGATTATACGCAGACTGAGAAGGAAAAGCTTGCTGGTATTACCTCCGGCGCTCAGGTGAACGTGCTGGAGTCTGTGTCTGTGAACGGTCAGGCCCTTGACGTTGAGGGTAAGGGTGTTGACATTCCTCTGGCCACCGCTGGCGCCGCTGGCGTCGTTGCGGGATCCGACAAGGAGAATTTTGTCAAAGTCCTGGAGGATGGCACGATGGAGATGAACAGCGTCAACATCAGCAAACTGACCCAGACTCCCGGCGACACTCTGATTTTGGATGGCGGCTCCGCCTCTGTCTGATTGCATGGAGGAGATAAACGATGGCTACGCAAACTTTTAACACAAGAGTCCAGCTGAAAATCGATTCGTTCGACAACTGGAAAACCAACGATCCGGTCTTGCTGAAGGGCGAGATCGGTATCGTCGATGTTCCTGTTGCGCAGGGTTCTGTGTCTCAGGTGCCTGCTATTCTGATGAAGGTCGGCGACGGCACCAAGCATTTTATGGAACTCAGTTGGACCAGCGCGCTGGCTGCCGATGTGTTCCCTTGGGCGAAGGCTGCAACCAAACCCGCTTATTCTGCCGATGAAATCACCGGCCTGTCTGACTACATCTCTGGGCAGATCCAGGATGCCGATACCCAGTATCGGATCGTTGCTGCTGGTGCCGACGGCATCCAGCTCCAGTCTAAGCCGAAGGTCGGCGGCGAGTGGTCCAATGTGGGCACACCCATCAAGATCACTTATACACTTGAGGAGGGTGCTGCCAACGGCACTGTGAAGTTCAATGGTGTGGATGTGAAGGTCCACGGTCTTGGCTCCGCTGCCTATGCCGACACCACCGCCTTTGATCCTGCTGGGGCCGCTGACGCCAAGGACGCCGCCATTGCAGAGGCCAAGAAGGCTGGTACGGACGCTCAAGCTGGCGTGAACACTCTGGTCGGGACTGACACTGGAAAGTCTGTCCGCACGATCGCCAATGAGGAGCTGGCCGCCCAGCTGATTCCCGAGGGCGCTCAGGAGGCTCTGGATACTCTGGCTGAGATCGCCGCATGGATCCAACAGCACCCCGATGACGCCTCTGCCATGAACGCTAAGATTGCCGCTGTCGAGCTTCAACTGACCGGCATTGACGCTGGCTCCGGTACAGTCAAGAAGTACATTGATGGCGCGATTGCCGCACTGAAGCTCGGCGACTATGCCAAGGCTGCTGATCTGACCGCCGCCGTTAAGCGCATCGATACTTTGGAAGGCAAGGCTCACACCCATAACAACAAGGACGTGCTGGACGGCATCACGACCCAGAAGGTCACTGCATGGGACGCCGCTGAGGGCAACGCCAAGAAGTACACAGACACCCTGGAGGGCAAGCTGAAGGCTGTCGCCAAGAGCGGTGACATCAAAGACCTGACGCAGACCGAGGGAGATTACATCATTTTTAACTGCGGTACTTCTTCCACAGTCATTTAACACAACGAGCCCCGCCAATCAGGCGGGGCTCACTTCATGATAGGAGGTTGTTTTGAACAACACATTCGACGCCCGCGTTCAGCTGAAACGCGATACCAAGGAGGCGTGGGAGCGAAACGACCCCGTGTTGCTGAACGGCGAAATGATCATTGTGGACTTCCCCGATGGAAGCCATAAGAACAAAACCGGTGATGGGGTCAGCCGATACTCTGCTCTGCTCTTTGATGGAACCACAGAGTATAGCAAGCATATCAAAGCGGCTTTGTCTCCGTCCGCATGGTCCGGCAACTCCCAGCGCGTTGCTATGCCTAGCCTAACCTCCGGTCACAACGGCGTTGCAGCATTCTCGCAATCTATTACTCCGGAGCAGTATGTGGCGGCGGTCAACGCACAGCTCCGCGTCAAAAGCCAAGAAAATGGGTATCTGACCATTACCGCCTATGGTACTGTCCCGTCTGTCACGATTCCGATCGACGTCATTCTGCTTGCCGCCGCTGATTCCAGTGTGGCCATTCAGGCCATGCTGTCCCACTCCGCCTGGTCAGGCAAACAGCAGTCTGTTGCAGTTCCTGGTGTGACTGCCGGGACCAACGGGGTCGCCTCAATTTCGGAAAGCGCCAGTGCAGATCAGATCAATGCGGCCAGTGCCGCCAAGCTTCGTCTGGTCTCACAGAGTACAAACACGATGACATTTGCGGCGGACGGTGCGGTCCCTGGGACAGACATCCCGATCACTATTATTCTTTTGAGTCAGGAGGGGTAAATCATGACTGAAACGCCGAATTTGAAGCTGTATCTCGAAGATGACCCCTCTACCAAATTTAAGACATGGCGTGAAAAGATGAATGGCGGAAGTGACTCCAACATGGCCAAGATCGACCAAGCTTTTGGAGCAAAGGCAGACACAAGCCGTCCTGTTTCCGCTGTCCTGCTGGCATCCGGCTGGTCTGACACGACGCCTCCCCAGCAAATTATCTCTGTACCGGGGATGTCTGATGAACAAAACGGAACCATATCGGTCGCCCAAAATGCGACCGTTGAACAACGCAACGCGGCACGCAACGGAGTGTTCTTTATCACGGCGCAGATGAATCAAGAACTCACAATCGTGGCGGACGGCGAGAGGCCGAAAGTCGATGTGCCGGTTACGGTTATTCTCTTAGGATAGGAGGTTTACTATGCCTATTATTTCGAATTTTCCTGGCGGCTCTCTCCCCGAGGGCAAGTCCGGGCAGTTTGTAGGGTTTGATCCGGCTGGCGCTCCTGTCGCTAAGAACGTGACGGCGCAGGACGTAGCCTTTACAGACGGTGAAACCTTTCAGACAAAATATGACAGCGGCGAGCTGACCGGCCCCGCAGGCCAGGCTGGCGCTACCGGCGCTCCCGGAAAGGATGGTTCCGCTGCCACGGTCACTGTTGGCAAGGTCACCACTGGAGCCGCAGGTTCACAGGCGGCGGTGACTAACTCTGGTAGTACCAGTGCAGCAGTGTTTGACTTCACGATCCCTCGTGGTGCTGATGGTGCAGTCGGCCCCGCAGGTAAGGATGGTGCGCCGGGCGCCCAAGGTCCGGCGGGCACACCAGGCAAGGACGCCGTCATCAACGGAGTGAATGCACTGACGCTGAATGCCACAGGCGGGCTCAAGGGAAACCAGAGCGGTTCGACCTATACACTGGACGGGGCCGGGCTGCGCCCAAAAGGAAATAAGTACACACTCACAACATCTGGGTGGGCAAAAGAACCAACGGTTAGTGGAATAATCTTTACCCAAACACTCACAGTTCCTGGCGTGCTAGCCGACGAGAGCAAGCAGCTCATTATGCCCATGCCGGCCTCGGACAGCCGGGATGCGTACACCGCTGCTGGAATTTCATGTACTGGCCAATCTGCCAACAGCCTGACTTTTAAATGCCAGACAGTACCAACGAAGGCAATTACAGTCTACATTGCGATACAGGAGGTGGCGCAGGCATGATTTTTAACCCAATTATTGTGGGTAGTTCGGGCAGCGGAGGAACAGACCCGGAGGAGACGCCGAACTTGTATATGACAGTCACTACGTTTATTGGCGCCGGAACAGAATCACTAAATATGTCTGGGCCCAACGGAGTCAGATGGAGCGCTCCATGGGATAGTGTTGACCAAAGTTACACATATCACCTATTTGTCAACAGATATGGAACGTATACGTTCACAAAAGATGATGGCAGAGAAGGAGAGTCCACAGCAAAGGTGACATTTGAAAAGGGTGGACCAACCAAGGAAACAGTAGATATTTAAAGATTGCCATGTGATGCACTGGAACGTGTAAATTAACCGCTGCTTTTTATAGTTTGCGGTGCAAACCAAAGGAGAGATATTATGAACACTAATATGCTGTATGAACTGTATCGTATCACCGAGAAGAACGATGCTCCCGACCTTGCCACTATTGGCATGGCTATGTTGCGTAATGAGCACCCTGAGATCACCCACGACGAGGACATGGCGATGCGCCACTTTATCGGCCTCCACGGCAAGAAACTGGCCGAGGCTTATCCTGACCGGGTTGCATTTGAAGCCGCAGTTGAGGCTGGCATGATTTCCGACCGAAAGACTGCACATCATTAAAAAAACTAAGAGGCGTAGCCTGAATAATCAGGCTACGCCTTACTGTACAAAAGAGGGATTATATGACAAGTGCCGTCTATATTGTAGCTGGCGCCATTGTGCTATGCTGTGTATTTTACCTTGGCTGGCGATGGATCAGCTACCACCCACAAATCGAAACCATGAAAGCTGTTGTATGGCTTTGCCTCATCAACGGGTTTGCTTGGGTTTGGTGTTCCTATCTGTTGGCCTATCTGGGCAGAGAACAGATTGCCGAGAGCCTTTCGCAGGTGGCATTAGCTGAGATCCTTGGCGTCGTGTTAGCGTATGCGCTCAAGTCTTTGGTGGAGAATCTATCCAAGAACAACAACTGGCCCGATAAAGGAGAAAAATCATGAACGAAACGATTTTGAAGCGGATTGGCGCTCTGCTGTCCGTAAAAAGCATTGTGACTTTGCTTCTGAGCGGTGTGTTCGCTTATCTGGCAATCGCCGAAAAGGTGTCGCAGGAGTTTATGATGGTCTACACGGTCATCATTGCCTTCTACTTCGGGACCCAGAGCCAAAAAATCCAGGAGGCGGTCTTTAGAGACAACGACGAACGTACGCCGAGTAACGTGACCTATAACTATTTTACACCGGATGACACTGAGGGTGAGCAGAAGTGAGGCTTGTGCAGCAAATTCTGACCCACAATGACTGCTATCGGTCTGGGCGCACCATCCGTCCCAAAGGAATTATGGTTCATTCGACCGGCGCAAACAACCCAAAAGTAAGCCGGTATGTCCCGGGCAATAGCCAGCTTGGCCGCAATACATACGGAAACCACTGGGACCGATCCGGGGTCAACACCTGTGTCCACGCCTTCATCGGAAAATTCGCCGACGGCAAAGTGGGCACCGTACAGACACTTCCTTGGAACCGGCGTGGATGGCACTGCGGCAAGGGGCGCAACGGAAGCGCCAACGACACCCACATTTCTTTTGAGATTTGTGAGGATGGATTGACCAGCCCCACTTATTTCGATTCGGTCTACCAAGAGGCGGTGGAGTTGACCGCGATGCTGTGCAACGAGTATGAGTTTGACCCACTCAAGGACGGCATAGTGATCTGCCACGCTGAGGGAAACCGGCGCGGCGTCGCGTCCGCGCACGCCGATGTAGAGCACTGGTTCACAAAGCACGGAAAGAGTATGAATGATTTTCGGGCCGATGTCGCCCGGTCCATGAAGGAGGGTGATGAGATGAGCTACGAACAGTTCAAAGAGTACATGGACCAGTACCGGAAGGAATTGGCTAATCAAAAACCTTCCAGCTGGGCAAAACCCAAGCTGGATGAGGCGAAGCGCAAGGGTATCACAGACGGTAGCAGGCCAAAGGATCTTGCCACACGCGAAGATGTAGCCCTGATGGTCAACGCTGCTACGAAATAGGGTGAGTAAATGCGTATCTTCGTTTGTTTGGTAGCCGGGAATCTGATCGGCAGAGCAATTTGGGATTTATCAGCTTCGCTTTATAAAAGGGTTTCTGATTTGACTTAGCATCATGCTGGCATTATAATTATAGAGTACTAAATAGCCTGGCCAACACAAAGTCAGTCAGGCTATGTGGCTTTGTTTCAGGGGCTGTTCAGAATGGCAGTCCGAACGGCCCCACCAGCGAACATCATAAGAGTGCAAACCGCAGAAACAAAGCTCAGGGCCTCTTGTGCTTTCCCGGGCATTGTGTATCTCTCCTTTCCCGTTCAATAGGACAGAATCCGTCCCTCGCTACAGACAGACTTGTCATACTGCGGTAAGGAAGATTGGCCGATCTGCAATTCACTTCTACAAAACTCGCTGATATTATACATCGAACCAGTCAAGTCAGTCAATAGACGGCGTGTGCAGACGCTGTCAAATTCTCGGTGGTTGCCCGTATGGCAACCACCTTTCTTTATCACGAACAAGAGTTAGTCCCGGTCTTTACTTAAATCAAGCTCATAACATTCTTCCAAGGCTTGCACAACAAGCTGTGATACACTGATGCCACGCTTGTCTGCACACTCTCGTACGATCCTGCGTTTCCCTTTCGGTACCGTGGCCCGTATGACATCGTAGTTTTCCCTAGCATATTCTTTATCATATTCGACTTTATCGAACGCCATATAATCTCCTCCACTATGCGGGCCCGGCAACTTCAAGTACCAGGGCATCTTTGTCGTAGAGATGGCGCCGCCGGATGAAGTCGAGGGCATCCTCCCCGCTATCAAACCTAAGTACGTCAGCAAAGTTGTCTGTATAGTCCATATCTGTGTTGATGAAATATCGGACGTTTCCGATCGTAACTACAACATAATGATAGCCTGTTTCCATCTGCGCCACCTCATATCTTACTCATTGTTCTGCTTCTGTCAGCAGTCGCCCCGTACGCCAGTCCCGGTTAGTGTCGTGAGCGACCCAATCGTGGGGCCCGCAGTTTTTCACACGGCTGGTCCATGTGAAATGTTTGGAACAGCTGGCCGGGCTGAGTGGGCGTGTATGGGCACCTTGTTCCGCACTTGTGGCAAATCACCACGGTGGCGCAACCTTTGTCTTTGTGGATTAACATGAAACGACTTCCCCTCTCCCCTATCTTAACCTACGGCAGAGAGAAACACAAGGGCGGTCTGTTTGATTTTATAGTGAAGGGGTGATATACTGGATGTGCATTATTATCGATAGTGAGGATGTACACATTATGAGTGCTGTCATTGCGGTTTGCGGAACAAATTTTTGCACTTTTGCGGCCGACCGACGAATGGTTTTGCCGGGCGAAAAAGGCTTTATCCGTGCTAACGACGAAACAGAGAAGATTTTTAAGGTTAATGACCATGTCTTGCTGGGCATGACCGGGTTCTTCTGGCGCTGGGAGCACCTCACAGATCCTCTGTACAAACATTCTAATCTGTCCGGCATGTCGGTGTCACAGGTGAAGGATGCTGCGGTTTCATATCTGAGCGAGCCGAGGGAGTTACCGTTCCAGCCCAGAAACTATTTGATTGGCGGCCAGGAGTCGGGGACCTTTGTTATCTACGAGGTCCATTATGACGGCGGCATTCACATTCACAAACGCTCCCCGGTTCCTCCAATGTTTAATTTTGCAATGTCGGTCAGCCTTCCGCGCACATCTGAAAATCTGGCCCCGCAGGTGCAAGTAATGGTCGCCGCTGGCCTTCAGAAATGCTCCGCACACCGCGAGCTGCCCCCGATTCTCCGCCAGTCTTTGATGTGGCTGGCAGAGCGTGACAACACGATTGGTCCAACACAAACTGTATTAAGCATCTTTGGCCGCCCATAACAACGAGCGGTTTTTTATGGAGGTAGATGAAATGCGGACAAAAATAAAACCCGCCTCAGAAAAGGCGGGTGATTAAGTGTAATGATCAGCTATATCGAATACCTGAATGTCCCGGCAACATTGAGCCTATTACTTATCGGGGTATTTCTAGTGATACAGATCGTTGGCGAGATTCTGGAGTTTAAGGGCCAAGTTGTTCCTGAGTTTGTTAAGGTTAGAAAGTATTTCGCCCGTAAAAAACAGGAGCGGAAAACCGTGCATGAAATGTCCGCAACTATCCATGAAGTGAAAACCCTACTTGGAAACGTCGAATCCCATTATAGCAAAGACAACATTGCAAAGCGTGACTCTTGGATGCGATGGGTTAATGACCGGGCTGAGGTGTATGACAAATCTATTGCTGTGCTCAAGGAGGGGCTGGATAAAAACAATGAGATCACCATGTCTCTTTATGTAGAGAGCAAGCGCAGTTCGATCATCAGCTTCGCATCTTACTGCGTCTGTCCGGACAACCCTGTTACGCGGGAACAGTTCAAGCGGGTGTTCCGGATCTACTCTGAATATGAGGACATCATCCGGGATAACGGTCTAACGAATGGAGAAGTGGACATTGCCATCCGCATTATCCGAGAAGCGTACGAAAACAATTTGCGGCATCACTCGTTCGTTGAGGATATACGAGGGTATGAGCACAGTTAGAGTTCCAGCCGGGAATACTCCTGGCCTTTACTCATTTGGACAAGTCAAGCTTTCTCCATGTCAATCGAACAAAATAGACGGCTCTTTTGAGCGTCCGTTGGAAGTTGATGCAGTCGGAGGAGCACATAGACCGATTTTGGCGAAAGATGAAAGAATACTATCCCATTTTGATTCAGCAAGATAATTAAATTGGGGTACAGGCAGCAGACCTGTACCCCTCTCTTTTACATTTTAGAGCGTTTGTGACAGCAGTTTATTGTACAGAGGCATATCTGTGTATGCCCTTAGCATAAAATCCTCTCAGAAGCGTTCTATGTAACGGGGCCTTTAGCCCCGTTCGTGCTCTCTATCAAACCGATCAACCGCATGTTCAATGCTGACAGAATATGTTCCGGCTTCTCTTTGCTTCTTATATGTCGGTAGGTTATATGTTCGCTTGAGTTCTGTCCATGTCTTGATACCAAGACGCTCCAAGATCGTGGTCACAACAGGAGTCCCAGCAGCACGACGGTAGTCGTAGTCTTTCCGGCTTAAAGGGCGGATCCTTGCGTACTCATCTAAAAACACCTGTTCTGTCGGGTACACAGGTCTTTGGTCCCAATGCGGAAAATATTTCTCCCGGAACTCTACAACAGTCATTCCGAATTTCAGCTTGATAACCGTATGCGACGGCAAATCGCCTCCAACAAAATCATTGATGGTGAGCGTCCCTTTATCTTTTAGGTGCTGTGCGCAGGCATCCAAAATGGCTGATCGACTCCATCTTGTGTACGGCAGTTCGGACAGACACAGCTTTAGCGCTTCCAACATTTCCACCTTATATTCATCCGGTTCGTTCGATTTTCCCACCATTTCTATAACTTTTTCGAGCGCATCTTTTCTCGTCATGGCAGATCTCCCCATAGTTTTTCTACTACATACGTTCATCCCCATGATCGTGGGAGAGATCCGCCGGTATCTCCGGGACAACAGCACGATGCGGGTATCCCGCGCCATGCGGGACACCGCCTATAAAGTGCTCCAGGCCAAGGAGGCCTATCTGGCCAAGCACCAAAAGGAGCCTACGGTGGACGAGATCGCCCGGATCCTGGACATCAAGCGTGAGGACGTGGTCTTTGCCCTGGACGCCATCCTGGAGCCCGTCTCCCTGTATGAACCCATCTACTCCGACAGCGGGGACACCGTCTGCGTCATGGACCAGGTGAAGGACAGCAAAAATACCGACGAGATGTGGCTGGAGCGCATCGCCTTGAAGGAGGCGGTCTCCCGCCTCACCCCCAGGGAGCAAAAGATCCTGTCCATGCGTTTCTACCACAGCAAGACCCAGATGGAGGTCTCTGAGGAGATCGGCATCTCCCAGGCCCAGGTCTCCCGCCTGGAGAAAAACGCACTGCGTCAGATCCGAAAGGAGCTGTAAGGGGACCGCGCTCAGTGCAGCAGAATGAACAGCAGGCCGAAGACCAGGCCCAGCCCGGTGAGCAGCAGGCCGAATGCCAGGGAGTGGGTGAAGCCCACCAGACGGCGGGGCTCGTCCTCATACCGGGCGAAATGAAAGTCGTCCGCCGCCTGCTCCACTGTGGGGCGGGGGGAATAGACCTCTCCGGTCAACAGGAGCAGAAGCTGGTCCCGAGTACCGGTCCACCACAGGCGCAGGCGCTGGAACAGGCACGGGATCCCGTGGAACAGCAGCCGGGGACCCAGCCGGTCAACCAATGTCGCCAAAACAATGGCTGTCTGGGCCAGAAACCGCAGGGCCGGACGGTACAGTCCCCGTTCCAGATCCAGCCAGGGCGGGATGGGATCCACATATCTACCCCGCCGGATCAGCAGGGTGCGAACCACCAGGAGGTAGACCCCCGCGCCTATGGCCGCGGAGACCGCCGCCC
>ERZ791881.305-NODE-305-length-52065-cov-5.783292_pt1 | contig 52065 bp, 56 predicted proteins | sample MGYA00510161_ERZ791881 | MGnify/ENA primary metagenome ERZ791881 (study PRJEB30046, sample SAMN00792073) | human gut metagenome | study: EMG produced TPA metagenomics assembly of the A metagenome-wide association study of gut microbiota in type 2...
CAACCTCGTAGTATTTACTATTTCTCAATGGGATTTAGTTTTACAATTGAGCATTGATTTATCATCATAATAAATCTTCATACATACATTATCATAAGTACACTCCATATAAGTCGAATAATCTTGAAAATGCACGTGTGTATTCATAATTGTCTCATCCTTTTCTTTGATCAACTCTTCCTTTGTATGACACAACTTAATGCGATTATTACGATCAATCATACTTTTCGCATGATCTACAATCGATAGTTCTAGAACATTTTGACGATTTGCCTTTAAAAGATATACATTTTGAATGGTACTTAATGTTAAAAAGGAAACAATTTGAATCACAAGAAACAAACAAACTAAACTTATCCAACTCGCATATCCATTAATAGATTTCAAAGTCATAGACCTTATTCTTCTTTTTAAACCACAAATAATAACCATCTTCTTTCTTATAAAAATAGCCTAAGTCAATTTGTTCCATATAGATTTCATAGCCCGGACTTTTTACAATGCGATGCTTATCAAAGTACAATCGAAACTTTTCGTGATTTAGAATATATTCCAATTGTTCATTATCAACTTTCACTTCACTTGCCACACTTAATTCTCTTCTTAGCTGCAAGATCGCAAATTGATTTTGAGTATCGATGTCCATATGGGCAAAATGTAAAGCACAACTTACAAGCATACAACCAAGTAAACTTACTAAACCTGTGATAAACAAGGCAAGTAAGGCTTCAATCAGTGTGAAACCATTTCTTCTCAATCTTTTCATTTATTTTTAAATCCTTTTGAAAATACAAGGTTGATATACCTTGAGCCAATAAACAAGAACAAATTAGAATCACAAATAACGCAAATAACGCATCCTGTAATAAAAAGCCATTATTCTTTTTCAAGACGTACCCTCCCAGCTCCTACTTGAAAGACAAGCTTCATCTTTGTATTTGTGTTTGAACAATGAAAAGAGAAAGCCTTTGACATATTCCCTTTGGCATTGTAGTAAAAAGAAACCGAATCACAAGCGATATCTTTAGGAATTCCATACTCCACTTCATCCACTAAAATGGAATCTTGAATACTTACATATACCTTATGATGTTCTACATATGCCTTTTGTTGGGCCGTTATACATAAAGTTTGTACTTGTCTCATAAAAACATAAAGTGAACTATGCATTTTAGAATAAAGACCAAAACTTAAAATCGAAACAATAAGCAGTACGATCAACATTTCAACAAAAGTAAAACCATTCTTATTTAGAGATAGCCTGTCCATTTTCAATCACCACTTGACTATGATCTGGACATGTATCTTGTCCTTTCTTTAAGTATCCAAAATCAATAAGCTCTTGCACACTTGTAGGTGTTTCTAATTGATCAATTTCATACAACATGATTTGTGAGTTTACAATTTCAAGTAAAGCTTCACAACCCTTATTACGAATAATTTTCTCCTTTTGTTGAATATTTGGCAAAGTAATCAACAAAAGTAAAGCTACGATCAACATCACGATCATCATTTCTAATATTGTAAATCCATTTTTCTTTTCCATTTTTCTCCTCCATTTAAAACTGATTTAACATATTCATTGGCATCATCATGATTTGATAGACAACCACAACCAATATGCCAATACTGATATACGAAAATAATTGAATTCCATTGGATAACTTCTTTATAGATGTTTCTAGATCGAAACGACATTTCTTGATATATAGATCAAAAAATATCGAGATGCGATTACCATTCAAAGCATATTGGATCATCTTCTTAAAGGATGCATCAAATACATGGATAACTAAAAAACACTCTTCCAAAGTATTTCCCTTCTTTAATTGATCTAAAATTTCATTGGATACCATACCCACAATACTAAAATCCATCAAAGATAAAGTTTCTAACACTTCTTGTGTTGAACTATAGGTCTTTTCTAAAGCTTGATACATACATACAAATTGTAAAGAGATCATTTTCTTCATCAAAGAAAATGGACATTTCAGTCTTGCATCATACTTATAGAAAAACAAATAATATAAGCCTAGATACAATAGAATACTCAAAATGCTTGTGCCAAATAGAACCTTTAATACTTGAATCAAAATTAAGACAGAATTACTTGAAATATAATCTTTCATTTGAACAAGCACAAAGTCTGAAAAGAAACAAATCATAAAATACGCAAATACAAGTAAAAAGAATGGATATGCGATTTTTTTTAACAATTGTTCAAAGAATACATTCGAACTTTTTTCAATTTGCGAAACACATTCGATGGCTTCTTTAAGATTCATCTTACTACCTAAAATCTTTAAATATTTAAAATACAACTTCTTTTGATTCCTACAGAATAAATCCATTAAACAATTTCCTAATTTTAATTCATTCAATATTTCATCATCCTTTTTAAATACCAAATGAACCAATGTATCAAATGGCACGCCTTGATTTTGTAACAATTGAAATTGTTCAATTTCTTCACGACAAACTAAACATGTCGCACTCGGCTTGTTCGTCAAGGATATATCCTTTTTCAATACCTTCTTTAATTTTTGAAGATAATGTTTGAAATTGGTCAGGATATTTTCCATAACGCATGACATATTCCAATGTTTTTTGATCCATGATTTCATATACACACACTTTCTTGTCGCCATTTGAATATAAGCGTTGTGAAATGATGGCGGTACATACACTTAATAAATCTTGTTTAGAAACCCCAAGATCTTCAAGACGACTGATACACTCCTTTCCATTTTTGGCATGAATACTCGTTAAGACCAAATGCCCTGTTAAACTTGCACGCAATACCATCTTCGCTGTATAGCTATTTCTTGTTTCTCCAATACATATAATGTCCGGATCATGCCTTAATAATTGCTCGATGCCTACATCGTATGTAAATCCCATTGTTTCATTGATTTGTAGCTGTAAATAGGAATCATCTTCAATTTCGATCGGATCTTCTAGACTGACAACCTTATGTTTCCTTGTTTTTGCGATTTCATGAAGTAAAGCATGAAGTGTTGTCGTCTTTCCGCTATTTGTAGGTCCTACACATAGCACAAGTCCTTGTCTAAGTGGAATTAAAGATTGAAAAAATTGTGTATCCTTTTTCCATAAAGACAATTCATAAAGTTGAATAGCTTGTTTTGTGTTCAACAACCGAATGACACCTGTTTGAATATTATGATTATGTAAGATGCTGAAGCGACAAAAGATATCATGATTATGAAGATATACTTTAAACTGTCCACTTTGCGGCGTATAAGGATTGGTTAGATCCATCTGAGAAATAAATTTTAAATACTCAAAAAACGATGGTTTCCATATATCTTGATATACATCAATCATTTCATTTTGTGTGCGAAGTTGAATCTGTAACCTTTGATTATGTAGTACAAAATGGATATCACTCGCTTTTTTATCAATCGCATATTCAATGAGATCCTTTAATAAATCATCCATTTTTTATCACCCCCTTATCTAATACGAAAAAAAAAGCAGAAATTCTAATAAATTTCTGCATATTTTAAACTTTCGTTCCATTTTTTCTCTTGCGATAAAGAAGTCGTTGGTCCATGTCCTGGATATACTTTATAATCTTTGTTGAATTGATACAATTTTTTTAAGGATTGTTTCATACTTGTAACACTGCCAGTTGCTAAATCCATTCTTCCAATGGAGCCTTGAAATAGCACGTCTCCAGTAAATAAACAATCTTCTATTTTTAATACTGTAGAACCAATCGAATGTCCCGGACAATATATAGCTTCTACTTCAAAGCCTGCAATCTCGTTTTTACCTTCAATAAGTGGTTTTGCGTTGGCATTACATGTCACATCCATATAAAAGGCACTGGATGAATTTAAATTGGGATCTAAAAGAAAATCAAATTCATTAGGATTTAAATATACATCACAGCCAAATTTATTTACAATCTTATCTACGCCTGAAATATGATCAAAGTGTGCATGTGTTAAAACAATCGCATCTAATGTACAATCATTCTGATTCAGAATTTCATCAAGATTTGGCAATATGTCTGCCGGATCAATGATTAAAGCATGATGGTTTTCCATCGCCAAATAACAATTTGCCTGTACAGGTCCTAAAGGTTGTTGAATAACTTTCATCGTCTAATACATAAAAAAGACCGAATAAAACGGCCTTTCTTACTTTTTCTCCTTATGTTCAGTCTGCTGATTGCATTTTGGACAATATTTTTTAACAGTCATACGTTCAGGATGTTTTTTCTTATTTCTTGTACCAATATAATTTTCTTCACCGCAAACAGAGCACTTAAATGTAATACGATCTCTCATGTTCAGTCCTCCTCACATTAGTAATTACTAGTTGATTCTAGCATAACTTACAAGTCAATTTCAAGTCATTTTCAAAATTTTAACTTGCAGGATACAATTCGAAATACTTTTGAATAAATTCTGGCATCACCATATTCGAACAAATGTTTGGTGAAACACTTTGATCATTGATACTTGATGTTGGTGCTGAGCACGCAAATGCCATGGTTGCATCATCACTTGGAGCATATCCAACAAGGTTTGCGGTTGTCCAATCCCCTACTTCGGCAGTACCTGTTTTGGCTGAAACTCTACCTGCAAATGGCTGCATTGGATCTCCACAATAACCTGAACTTACACAGGCACTAAAGCCTTGTTTGACTCGGTCTAAATAGGCTGCATTCTTTTCAGGCAATTTAGATTTAATTTTTTTAGCATTTGTCACAACCACCTCTTGTGAATTCACTTCAGAGGCATGGGTCATAAAACGCGGTTTATATAAATTCCCATTGGATGCGATTGTTGCACCATAAACGGCCAATTGAAGTGGTGAGTACATATCAAACTGACCTATAGAATAATATAGTAACATACCTGGCTCTGAGCCATAACCCATATAACCAGTTGCTTCATTTGGTGCATCAATGCCTGTTTTATTGCCTAAACCAAACATCGAATAATAACCACGCATTTTATTTAATGTACCTTGAAGATCATTCACGTAAAGCGGTTGTTCTTCCTGATATGAGGCATTGGCCAAACGTATTGCCACATTAAACATATATACGTTACTACTAACTTCTAAAGCCATAATGTCATCAACTGTACCATAATCTTTGTAGGAACTAAATTCTTGTCCACCAATATTCATTGTTTTATCGACAATTGTTTCTCCTGGACTCATCACATGTTCACTTTCGCCCATATATACAGTGGCCCCTTTAATGCATGATCCTGGGTTTACTAAAGACATATAGTTACCCGTTGAAAAATATGTCATACCTTTTGTATCCAAATCCATTTGATAGCCTGACATTGCAAGGACTGAGCCATCTTTTGCATTTAATACCGTCGTAAATAAAGATTTGAAATTTTCACGATTCGCCGATCCCCCATATTCATTTAATGTTTTCTTTAAAATATCATCTAATGAAGTTTGAAGATCAATATCGATAGAAAGATGGATATCATATCCTTTTTTTGCTTCTTGAACGACTTCTTTTTGTGCCAATCCCTTCGAATTATACGTAATCTTGGCAATTTCAGGTGTTCCTGCAAGTAAATCATTATATTGATATTCAAGGCCTGATTTACCCACACTCGCATTTAATTGGTAGCCTTTAGAAAGATAATAACTAGATAATTCACTAGGCAAACCTTGTGTACTTGTAGTTACACTTCCTAAAACATCCGATAAAGATTCTCCATATGGATATTCTCGTTTCCATCCACCAAAATCAACGTCAAATCCAGGAAATTCCGTTTTATGTTCGACAAGATAGGCCACATCATCATCACTGACATCTTCAAGTACAACATTTTCTTGTCCTGTACTTTGGTTGGCAATCATTCTTTGGTAAATCACACACATTTTTAATTCGGATTGTGTCATTTCACCAATTTGTTTCTTGCCAATACGATTCATTAAGATCTTGTATCGTTTACTTTCGGCATTGTCACCCCATGCACCATTTTTGTATTGTTTCAATTCTTTTGAAGTCAATAAATGATTGGCTGCATATTCAGAATCATTTGGAGATAAAAAGGATTTGTAAGTAATATATGCCTGCTTTTTATCTTCCTCTGTAAAATCTTTTGCGCTTACACTAAACACTTTCACAATACGTTTCGCATACAATTCATAATCATCTGAATCCATATTGTTTGGAGATGTAAAGACAATATTGTGACTAACCACAGTCTTAGCTAAAATTCTTCCCTTACAATCATAGATTTGACCACGTGGTGCTGAAGTATATTGCTTGATGGAAGTATAATCTTCTCTTTTCGCTGTATAGTCATTATATGAAACAATCTGAAGATAGAACAATCGTAAAAAGATGATTAAAAAACATACGGTAATGGAAACCGCAAGAATCAATATACGATTCGAAATGACTTGATCAACAGAAATAGTTTGTCTTGCCCTTTTCAATGATTTTCTACTCTTTTTCAATTGAATCCCCCTTTATACGAAAACACTATATATTATACACGTTTCCAAGATGAAATGGAAAAAAAAGAAAGAAAGGCGTATACTTGAGATATGGAGGATGACTATGAACAGAACTCAAACTCGTCAAGTTCAAGTAAAAAATCTTGAAATTGGACATAATAATCACGTTATTATTCAGTCAATGTGTAACATTGAAACAAAAAAGGCAGATGAGGTAGCCAAACAAATTTTAAACCTTGAAAAAATGGGCTGCGAATTAATTCGTGTCAGCTGTATGGATATGGAGGATGCCAAAGCCATAAAAGATATAAAAAAACAAATTCATATTCCATTAGTTGCTGATATTCACTTTGATTATCGTTTAGCTTTAGCTTGTATTGAAGCAGGTGCTGATAAAATTCGTTTAAATCCTGGAAATATTGGTTCTAGAGAAAATGTAGAAAAAGTCGTTAAGGCTTGTAAAGAAAAACATATTCCAATTCGTATTGGGATCAATGGTGGTTCTTTAGAAAAAGACATTCATGAAAAATATGGTAAGCCAACCGCACAAGGTATGATTGAAAGTGCCAAAAGACATGTAAAAATCTTAGAAGATCTCGATTTTTATGATACTGTCCTTTCTTTTAAATCGAGTGATCCACTTTTATGTATTGAAGCTTATCGTCTTGCAGCTAAAACATTTGATTACCCTTTACATTTAGGTGTAACAGAAGCCGGTACAACCATGACAAGTGCCATCAAATCGAGTTTAGCTTTAGGCACTTTATTAAATGAAGGTATTGGAAATACAATTCGAATCAGTGTTAATGGTGCACCTGAAAAAGAAATTCCAATCGTAAAGGAATTATTAAAAGACTGCAAGCTCATCAAAAATGTACCCAATCTAATCGCATGTCCAACATGTGGGCGAACTCAATGGGATATGGAGCCGGTTGTCAATGAAATTGAAAGCTATCTTCAAACGATTCATAAAGAAGTAACAGTAGCCATCATGGGTTGTGCGGTCAATGGTCCTGGTGAAGCTAAACATGCGGATATTGCGATTGCAGGTGGCAAAAAAGAAGGCTTATTGATTAAGAAGGGTGAAATCATTGAAAAGATTCCACAAGATCAGATTGTAGCTCGTTTAAAAGAAGAAATTGATAAATTTTAATTAGAAAAAAATCTCAGCGCAATGCTGAGATTTCTTCTTTATAACAAGCTTTTCCATCCACAAATGGAGTCTCTAATATTTTTGTGACATGTTCTAACTTTGGATGATGCACGATAGCGTACAATACATCAAAGCCAATGTAGCCTTTACCTATATTTTCATGACGATCTTTATGGGCACCCAATTCATTTTTAGAATCATTGATATGCATACATAATAGATTTTCTAAGCCTAAAATTGAATCAAATTGATTGAGGACTTCATCAAAGTGAGTGATATCATAACCCGCATCCCAAATATGGCATGTATCCATACAAAAACCAATGCGGCTTTTTTTATGAATCCCTAAATAAATTTTTTGAAGTTGTTCAAATGTAAAACCACATTCATTGCCTTTTCCGGCCATCGTTTCAAGCGCAATCTTGACATCACTTGTATCATGATCTAAGACTTCATTTAAACCATTGATGATCCATTCAATACCAATATCCATTCCAGCGCCTACATGGCTTCCTGGATGAAGCACTAGTGTTTTAGCGCCAATTTTAGAAACTCTTTCTAATTCTGCCTTTAAAAAGTCTTGCCCAAACAAAGCCGTTTCAGGTTTTAGAGCATTGGCCAAATTGATAATGTAGGGTGCATGTACAATAACACGATCGATTGAAAAATCATGTTCAGCCATTATTTTTTTAGCTTCTTCAATCTTTAATTTTGATACATCCACTCGACGCGTATTACTAGGCGGTCCTGTATAGATCATACAGGCATTAGCTCCATAAGATAAAGCTTCTTCAATGGCTCCTTTAAAGTAGTTAGGACTCTTAAAAGAAACATGACTTCCTAAATAGATCATATATCCATTCCTTTTTGACGTTGTCTTTCTTTAGCACGTTCTTTTTGTTGGCGCTTAATATCTGATTTGATCATTTCACGACGCTTTTTACGTTTCATACGATCAATTTCTTGACGCTGTCTTTTCTTATAATTTGGTTTTACTTTCTTTTTCTTATGAACGATTTTTTCAACTTCTTCATGGAACGCATCCTTTTTCATTGGACGCTTATTAACATATGGTTTTAAATCCACAAATTGTTTGTTCTTCACATCTTGATGCTCAAATTCAATACCTTGTTTGATTAAAGATTGGATCGATTTCGTATCACTTTCCTTATATAAAGCAATACATTGACCATCACGACTTGCTCTTCCCGTACGACCTGCACGGTGAATATAGAATTTTAAATCTTTAGGGAAGCCACAACTAATCACATGTGTAATTCCTTCTAAGTCAATTCCACGACTGGCAATATCACTGGCAACGATATAACTCTTCTTTTGGCTTTGAATCATTTTAATAGCCTGCATACGTTGACGCGATTCAAGGCCTGAATGAAGTTCAACGAGATCATACCCATTTTCACGCATCGTATTGGCAATGTTTTGTGCTTCTTGCGTCGTATTCGCAAAAATCAAGCAAACATAGGGCTGAATACATGGAAGAACATCTAAGATTTTTTGTTCATAACTCTTATGCTTACAAGGAACTAGAATGTGTTTTACATCACTTTGAAAAGCTTCTTCCTTTTTAATTTCAATAAATTCAGGATCATACAAATATTTCTTTAAAAAAGGTTGTAAAGATTCTGGAATGGTTGCCGAGAAGACCATCATTTGTACTTTCTTGTCCATTTTGGATAAGATTTCATCAATATCTTCTAAGAATCCAAATTCTAATGTCATATCCGCTTCATCAATGACAACAATTTTAGCTGTATCTAAACGTAAAACATTATCTTTAATAAACATGTCTTTCATTCTTCCAGGTGTACCAATAACGATTTGTGGTTGTTTTTCCATTTGCGTTACTTTTTCCATACCACCTGTCACAAGCTTTACGCGCACATTAAAATGTTTGGCAATCTTACGACAACGATCATATAATTGATAAGCAAGTTCACGAGTTGGCGCAGAAATGACGGCTTGTACGCAATCTTGATCAAAATCTAGTTTTTCAAAGATGGGCATAAAGAAAGCGTGAGACTTTCCTGAACCAGTACTTGAAACACCGATAATATCTCTATTTTTATTTTTACGATTTAACACCTGTTCTTGGATGGGTGTTAATGTTTTAAAATGTTCTAAATCCATTATTTCTTGAATACGATTATTCATAAATTTCACATCCTTTACTTTAGTATTATCCCAAAATTCTTCTCATTTTACAAATACAAATAATTAGGGCATAATGTATATATGAAAACACAAAATATCATTACAGTCAAGCCTCAGGGGTATTGTGGAGGCGTTTTAAAAGCCATCGAAGTCGCAAAGAAAACACGAATTCAATATCCAGATCAAAAGATTACGATTTTAGGAAATCTTGTACATAATCAATATGTGAAAAAGGCCCTTCAATCTTATTCAATTGATACAATTGAAAACAAGAATAAAACACGTTACGAATTATTGGATGAAATTAGTGAAGGTATCGTAATTTTTACAGCGCATGGTGTTAGTCCAAAAGTTTATGAAAAAGCCAAAGAAAAAGGGTTGATTCTTGTGGATGCGAGTTGTCCATTTGTCTTACAGACACAAAAGATCGTAAAACAATATTTGGATGAGGACTATACTATTTTCTATATTGGCAAAAACAAACATCCAGAAGCTGAATCGATTTATACAATGAGTAAAAATGTATATTTGATTGAGCCAAAGAAAGAGATTCCAAATGTTGATACAAACAAAATTTTTGTGACAAATCAAACAACGATGTCCATCTATGAATTAAAAGACACTTTTGATCAAATCAAACAACTTTATCCATCCGCAATCTTCCATGATGAAATATGTAATGCGACAAGAGTTCGTCAACAAGCTATTTTAGATCTTGAAAATGTCGATTGTTTAATCGTTGTTGGAGATCCTACGAGTAATAACACACAAAAATTAGTTGATATTGGAAAAAAGGCGGGTATTCCTGATGTCTTATCCATTCAAACGGTTGAAGACATTGATAAAAAGGATTTTGAACCCTATTCCACAATTGCAATCACAAGTGGTGCAAGTACCCCTACATATTTGACAAACCAAGTTAAAGATTATCTATCGCAAGACATCGAAAAGCCAAAAATCCGTATTCAGGAAATTCTCTGAGTACGGATTTCTTTTATATATTCAATTTTTTCAAGAAATTCAGGTTTATTGACTTTTGAAAGAATATTTTTATATTTATTCTCTTCAAAATCTAGATAGGATAAATACGTTGAATCCATTTTCATATTCACACCAAAATGAAGTTGTGAAGTACTTATATCTTGAATGTGATCTTTCACGACACAATCTAAAATTGGATAATAATGTCCATTGTCATAAATCATTTTTTCGCGAACAATATGAATATTATGATCGCGTAAATATTCTCGTAAAATAAAATCATCTTTATGGCTTGATAATAAGAATCTCAAACCAGAATGTAAATTCCCTTTTGAAAGAATATCTATGATCAATTTAGCGCCCATGCCACAAATAATAATTTGATCCACATCCTCATTCAAACCTTGAATGCCATCTAATAATCGACAAGATACAAAATCAGACAGTTCATTATCTTCAATGGTTTTCTTGGCATTATCCAACGGACCTTGTGCCACATCACAAGCATAGCCTTTTTTGGATTGATGATTTAAAATGGCGTTGCAGACAACATAGGCATGATCACAGCCAATATCTGCAATACAATCGCCATTGACCCATTCTAATATTTCTTGAATACGATTCGAACAAGGTATCATTATTTTACGAAGTCTCTTAAGCGTTTGCAGCGATTTGGATTCTTTAGTTTACGCAATGCCTTCGCCTCAATTTGACGAATACGCTCACGAGTGACATTGAATTCTTTACCAACTTCTTCTAGCGTACGAGTTCTTCCGTCTAATAAACCAAAACGTAAACGCAATACTTTTTCTTCACGTTCCGTAAGTCCCTGTAAAACAGCATTGATTTCATCTTTCAACAATTGATTGTTTGTATAATCATCTGGAGATAATGTATCTTTATCCTCAATGAAATCGCCTAAGTGAGAGTCATCTTCTTCTCCAATTGGAGTTTCAAGGCTCACTGGATCTAAGGCAATCTTTTGAATTTCGCGTACCTTTTCAGCAGAAATATTTTCCATTTTTTCTGCGATTTCTTCTGGCATTGGATCACGACCTAGATCTTGTACCAATTGACGTTGAATACGTGTTAATTTGTTGATTGTTTCAACCATGTGTACTGGGATACGAATTGTACGAGCCTGGTCTGCGATAGCACGCGTAATGGATTGACGAATCCACCATGTCGCATATGTTGAAAATTTAAATCCTTTTGTGTAATCAAATTTTTCAACGGCTTTGATCAAACCACAATTTCCTTCTTGAATCAAATCCAAGAATAACATTCCACGACCTACGTATTTTTTGGCAATAGATACAACTAAACGAAGGTTTGAAGAAATCAATGTTTGTTTCGCTTCTTCACCATCCGCAATAATTTTTGCGAGTTTTTTCTTTTCTTCATCACTTAAATCTGGGTTTTTAATATCTTCTTTTGCCTGTTCCCCTTCTTGAATCTGACGCGCAATAATTGGCTCTTCTTTAGGATCCAACAATGGAATTTGACCGATTTCTTTTAAATACATTTTAACCGGGTCATTAATTTTGGCATGTGATGCATTCGCGAATGTTTTTTCTAGTTGTGAAATTTCTTCCGCGATTGAATCTTCTTCATCCAAATCTTCATCGTTTAAATCATCCTCATTTAAATCATCTTCATCCAATTCATCCCCATCAATGAATTCAATCATATTTTCATCGATCCAGTTATATAGATCGTCCAATGTGTCATCATCTAAATTTAAAGCACTGACTGCATCTAAGAATTGTTTTTGAGAAACATCTGCATTTTGTTCCTTACTCTTTAGCAAGAATTCTTTTGCCTCATCCAAGCTTATAAACTTTAATTTTTGAGTTTCATTTGCCATACTTTTATCCTTCCTTTCGATGGTTGATTTCGTTTCTTTGAATAATTAATTCCTGTTTTTTACTCGCCAAACTAATTTTAATCATCGGATCTTGAACATTCTTGATCTGATTATTGATCTGATCGATTTGGTCTTGTAAAGTACATTCTTTGATCTTCATTAAACTATCGTTAAAGAAGTCTTCATTATATTCATAAACATGAAACGGATTTTCCATTAGGCTTACCAATAAATTACGAACCTCTTCTTTTTCGATATAACTCATTAAAACATCAAAATCGATATGGTCCATATTTCGATACATGTCATAACAATATAATGACAATTCTTCGCAGATTGGATCTTGAAAAAAGCCAATCTGATCTTTAAATTGGTCGGCCGCTAATTTACTTTTAAGAATCATCCATAACACACCATACTCGGCAAGTGTTCTTCCATTTTTTAATGGCTCCATATTTCGAATAACAGATGGTTTATTTCTTGGTTCTTTTATTTGTGCAACAGCACTTGCAGAATTCGATAGATCAAATCCAGTTAAATCTCGAATACGAGAATAGTAATCGGCCTTTTCAAAATCTGTGCATGTTCTTTCAATAAAAGCTTGCATTTCAGAAGTGAATTTTTTCTTATCCTCGTAGTTGTCTAAATCATATTGATTTGGTAAATATTCGAATAAAAATTCAACAAACGATACGGTTTTATGAACGGATAAATACAATTCATCTTTACCAAGTTCATTAAAAATTTCATCCGGATCCTTACCCGTTGTATTTTTCACAATGGAAAAGTTCAAGTCATAATCGACGGCTAGCTTTCCAAATTTATAAGTGGCTGCCTTACCAGCTCTATCCCCATCATAACATACCACTAGTGGTACATTTAAACGTTTTAATAATGTCATTTGTTCCTTGGTACAAGCTGTACCTAAACAAGCAATACTTTCATGAATATCCGCCTTTTCAAAGGCAATGACATCCATAGCCCCCTCAACTAATATGCATCGCTTATTCTTTTTCGCAAACTCTTTCGCCCTATGATAATTAAATATTAAATTTCCTTTGTGATAGATCTTTGTTTCTGAAGTATTGATATATTTTGCGATATCTTTATCTTCATTTAATCGTCTTGCCGTAAAACCAACTGGATTTCCATGTTCATCATGGATTGGAATCATTAATCGATGATCAAATACGGCATAGGTGTTCAAGTCATGAGTACGAATTAATCCTGTATCGAATAGTATTTGTTCGTTAAAACCTTTTGCCTTGAGATACTTCACACTACGACTCGATTCAGGTGCATACCCAATTTCAAATCTTTTTATAATATCTTCATTTATTTTTCGTTGACTTAAATACCTTTTTACGCTTTCTCCATTTTCACTTTCGAGTTCAAATGTCAAAAAACGAATATACGATTGTATACAATCAAATAAAGGTTGATTTTCATCGACTTTCACTTGAAATTTAGATGTATCCAAATGTAAAGGATAATGAATCCATTCAGCAACCTTACATACAGCTTCTAGAAAAGAAATATTTTCGATCTTTTGAACAAAAGTAAATACATTCCCACCTGTATTGCACACAAAACATTTGAATATTTGTTTATCCGTCGAAATCGATAAGCTTGGATCATGATCATCATGAAAAGGACATATGGCTTTATAATTTTTGCCTTGTTTTTCAAGTGTGATATAGTGAGACATTACGTCAACAATATCGGCTTGTTGACGTATTGCCTTTATATCCTCTTCGCTAATCCAGCTCATTAAAATGCGATTCTATTTTCAATATATGAAACAAGATCATCTAAAGCGACACGTTCTTGTTGCATAGTGTCACGATCTCGGATAGTTACACATCCATCGTTAGCTGTTTCAAAGTCAACAGTTACGCAGAATGGTGTACCAATCGCATCTTGACGACGATAACGTTTTCCAATGCTTTGAGCATCATCATATGTTACGCTAAAGTGTTTTGATAATTTTGCGAATACTTCATCCCCTTGATCGGATAATTTTTTAGATAATGGAAGTACAGCTACTTTATATGGTGCTAGAGCAGGATGTAATTTTAATACAACACGAGAATCATTTTCTAATTGTTCTTCTTGATAAGCTTCACACATAACAGCTAACATCAAACGTTCAACACCTACACTAGGTTCAATAACATAAGGAATATATTTTTCATTGGCTTCTTGATCAAAATATTCTAAATTTTGTTTAGAAGTTGTTTGGTGTGCTTTTAAGTCAAAATCTGTACGGTCTGCGATACCCCATAATTCACCCCATCCGATAGGTTCAGAGAAGTGGTATTCGATATCACTTGTACCATTTGAGTAGTGTGCTAATTCTTCAGGATCATGAGCACGTAAACGAATATTTTCTTCATTAATGCCTAAATCTTTTAAGAATTGAACACAGTTTTTACAATAGTATTCAAACCAATCTAAATCTGTTCCTGGTTTACAGAAGAATTCAAGTTCCATTTGTTCGAATTCACGAGTACGGAAAATGAAATTTCCTGGTGTGATTTCGTTACGGAAACTCTTACCAATTTGTCCAATACCGAATGGTAATTTTTTACGCATTGTTCTTTGTACGTTTTTGAAGTTGACAAAGATACCTTGTGCTGTTTCTGGACGTAAATAGATTGTACTTTTCGCATCTTCTAATACACCTTGGAATGTTTTGAACATCAAGTTAAATTGACGAATATTTGTGAAGTTTTTAGCACCACATTTTGGACATGTGATTTCATGTTCAGCAATATAGTTTTCCATATCTTCATTTGACATACCACCACAGTTTACTGTGTGATTACTAGCTTCTTCAATCAATTGATCTGCTCTAAAACGGCTCTTACATTCTTTACAATCCATTAAAGGATCACTAAATCCTCCAACGTGACCACTGGCAACCCATACATTTGGGTTCATTAAGATGGCACTTTGTAAACCTACATTGTGTTCACTTTCCTGGATGAAACGTTTCCACCAAGCATTTTTAATATTGTTCTTTAATTCAATGCCTAAAGGACCAAAATCCCAAGTATTTGCCAAACCACCATAGATTTCTGAACCTTGGTAAACAAAACCAGAGGTTTTCATGTGATTTACTACATCATTGAATGTCTTTTCGTTCATGTTATTTACCTCATTTCTTTTATGTATACAGACAAAAGGATACACTTTCATATTATATCCTATTTATCAATAAATTTCTAGACTAAATCCAAAGACACACATAAAGAAAAGCCACGATTTATCATGGCCTGTTTTTAATCCCCCACTTAAAAATAGGTTCTCTTATTTTCATACGTTATGTACCACAAAACTAGTGCGTCACTAGATATAGAATCGCTTTCTTGTATTTTTCGAGTCTTTCATAATCCGTTTTTGTTGGTTCTTTGATTCTTGTGATATCCAAATTATGTAAAAGATCTGCAGCCTTTACCTTTTTAGCTAACTTTGATGTAGATACTCTAGATATATATTCAAAATAAGATTCATCTTTTCTATGCGTTAATGTGATTACGCCATCTACGATTTCATTTGAAAACATATTTCTTAATTCATCCACAGTAACATTTGTATCTTCTAATACATCATGCAAATACGCAACGGCCTTTTCTATATCTGTATCCATGCAGGATGCAGGATATAATCTTTCCCTGCCTTATCAACTTGACCTGCATGTGCTTTTTGTGCAACTTGAAATGCTAATTCTTGAAACATCACTCTAAACCTCTTATACTTTCTAAAAAACGAATGCTAGGATAGCTTTTTTGACTATGATATTCGACCCATTTAGCTAGATAGATCAAATCATCAAGGTTAAACGTGAAATGTTCTTTGACATAAGCTAAGCTCTCTTCTTTACATTTAAACAAAGCTCGATATTTTTTTAATGAATCCACATTCCATTTTGGATTTTGATTGTGATTGCACTTTTCACATAAAAAGCCACCATCTTTTAAAGATAAAGTTTCAACTCGCATATTTTGACAATGTACACAACCATCCACAAATGGTTGAATGCCTTCTTGTTCGATGCAATATTTTAAGACAATACATGCCCAGAAATAGAAATCGTCTAAATTTTGATTTGCCGAGTTCCAACAGTCGAGTAATATGTTAAATAATTTTTCTTCTTTTTTCGTTTTAGAAATCAGATCGTGTAATACAAAACAACAACTGGATTTAAATAAATCTTCTTGAATGTGATAGTAATAACGAATGGTTTGTCCTTGGAGTAATAAAGGCATTTTCGTTTTATCTTCAATCATGAATTCATTATAAGAAAAAGGCTGTACAAGTCTTAAATTCTTAGAATTTTGCTTGAACAGTCCTCTTGCGTATAAAGTTAAAATGGAATCTGTAGTCAACACTTTGACCAAACCATCTTTATCTTTATATTCACTTACACTTAATACAAGGGCTTGAATCTTAGTCTTCATCGATTTGTTCTAATTCATCTAAACCAAATTCTTTGATTTTGTTTTCATGATTACGCCAATTCTTTTCTACACGAACAAACAATTCTAAATCTACACTGCATCCAAGCATATCTTTCAATTCTTTTTGTGCATCTAAACGAATGGAACGAATCATGTTCGCTTGTTTACCAATCAAAATTCCCTTTTGCGATTCACGATCCACAACGACCATCATTTGAAGATACATACGATTGCCGCGTTTTTCTTTTCGTTCTAAAATAACCGCTACACTATGAGGAATCTCTTCATGGGTTTTAAATAAGATTTTTTCACGAACAATTTCACACATTCTAAAGTTAATATCATGATCCGATTTCATTTCTTCTGGAAACATCGGCTCTCCTTCAGGTAAGTATCCCTTAAATACGTGTAACAATTCGTCTAGATTATCTTTGTCTAAAGCACTAATTGGAACAATATCATTAAAGTCATGTTGTTTTTGCCAATACACTAAACGCTTCAACAATTGCTCTTTTGGCAATTTATCGATTTTATTCATAATCAACACAACTGGTTTATGAAGTGTTTCAATTCTTTTTAAAATGAAAGAATCTCCAGTTCCAAAAGATTGTGTACCATCTACGATCCATCCGATCACATCACAATCTTCCATAGCGGAATAGGCATTTTTATTTAAAACACGACCCAATTGTTGTTGAGGCTTATGGATACCTGGTGTATCCACAAATACATATTGACAATCTTCATGGGTTAAAATACCCGAAATATTGTTTCTTGTTGTATTTGGTTTATCTGACATGATCGCAATTTTTTCTTTTAACAATGCATTCAACAATGTTGATTTTCCAGCGTTGGGTCTTCCAACAATTGCGATAAATCCTGATTTATAATTTTTCATTTTACCTCCATTTAAAATAATTTGGGTATAAATACATATAACCCTATACATGCTGCTAGTACACTTATAATAAAAACAGCTCCTGCAGCCATATCTTTAATATGTTTAGCTTGTTCATTATGTTCTAATGAAATATAGTCCACACATCTTTCAATGCAAGAATTCATAATTTCACTAAACCATACGAAACCAATTGCACTAATCAACATCATCCATTCTTCAATGGAACAATGAAAGATAAAGCCAAACAATATAACAATCAATCCAAAGATGCCTTGAAGACGTATACTACGATCACAAGTAAAAGCGTAAAACAGGCCTTGAAAGGCATATTTGAATCTACCTTTGAACCAATTCATCTAGAATTTCATCCTGTAAGGCAAACATAACCTTTTCATCTTCTTCTTTCATGTGATCATATCCCATCAAATGAAGTAAGCCATGACAGAATAAGAAACAAGCTTCTCTACGAATCGAATGTCCATAAGCACTTGCTTGATCACGAATAGCTTGCACATTGATAAAGATGTCTCCAAGTTCATATTGATCTTCATCCACCAACATATCACTCATATCATCTTGAATCGCAAAACTAATCACATCCGTTGCACGATCTACATTTCGATAGTCACGATTGATTTCGTGAATCTGTTCAGGTGTTACATATATTACAGATAAACTCCAATCTCCTTTTCTTTCTAACACCTGGCATGCACGTTCTAATATGTTTTCAAAGTCTTTTTTGTATCGATAGACACTTCTATCTTTTGCGTTATTTATAAAAATTATTTCCATGCCTAGATTATACACTAAATAAAAAAAGAGTTCAAAACGAACTCTTACTTTGTAGTTTCTCTAAACATTTTTGAGAATGAGATTTCAATGTCTTTATTCTGCTTAACAGACTCATCATCCACTAACATCTTAGTTAATAAACGCATCGCAACAGCTCCTAAATCATATTCAGGAATGTTGTATGTAGAAATCATTGGACGCATCATTGTTAAATATTTAGAATTCAAGATACATACAAGTTGTGTATCATCTGGAATTGAATAACCACTCTCTTTACAAGCATTCATTAAAGCAATGGCTTGTGAATCACGGAATGTGATTACCATACGGCTTGGCTTATTTCTCTTATAGTAATCGGACAAGAATGTATAACTTGATTTGTAGCTATCATCATATGTAACATATTTGTTGAAAACCAATCCCTTTTCAGCATATGCACGATCTACACCCGCTTTTAATTGTTCCATCATAGAAAGATTTAATTTATCTTCTACCATAGAAATATCATCGATACCTTTTTCGAAGCATTCGTTGACAAATTCATATGCCATACGTTCGAAGTTGATATATACATTTCCAACGTTGCCAATCTTTTGTCCTTTTAACTTACTTCCAACTACAACCATAGGAATTTGGTATTCATGTAAGACTTCCATTTCATCTTCAGAGAAGTTGTCATTAAATAAAATTACACCATCCACACGTGATTTAATAATCGATTCAATCACATCCTGCATTTTTGAAATGCCCTTACTTGTAGTATGGAACATGATGTTGTAGTTATAGATTTTTGCGACATCCATAAGACCATTTAAGATCTTCGCATTATACGCAAATAACTTTTCACTCATCACAATTGAAATTGTAGTTGTTTTTGAAAGAGCTAATCCTTGCGCAATCGCATTTGGTTTATATCCCAATTTTTCAATAGCTTGTTGAACACGCATACGTGTATCTTCACGTACTACATTACTATCATTAATAACACGTGATACAGTTGCTAATGAGACATCTGCCTCTTTGGCAACATCATAAATGGTAATTCTTTTCATTCCTATTCGTCCCCCTTGTTAAATATTTTCTTCAATCCACTAAACAATGCTTCTGTAGCTTTACCAGTTACTTCTTCTGCTTTATCAACGGCACGAATAACAGAATCATTTGTACGAATTTCGTCTACTTTTTCATCCGCTCTATCAATCACTTTACGTAAAGAATCATTTTTTCTTAATGTTTCTTTTCCATATTTAAAGCCATCTACTACCAATCCAGCTGTGCCCTGTAAAAATTCTTTACCAGCCGAAACAGTTTGTTTAAATTGTTCACTCTCACTGACTTCAACCACTTTATCTTTTGTTGAAGAAAGAATATCTTTTGCATCATCCTTAGCTTGCGATAAAGCTTCCTTTACTTTTTCAGGATCTGAAGCGTCTTTTAATAAATCACGCAAATCATCAAACAACTTTTCAATTTTACTCTTAGCATCCTCAATAATTCTTTCATTATCTGTATTTTCGGATTCATGCATCACTTCAAGTTCTAGCATCGATTCTTTTTCTAAATCATCAATTAATTGTTTTTCATCCATGTCATTCATCCTCCTTTGTTTCAATACTTTCTTTTCCATTCTTTTTATTTTGAAACCAGTCTTTGGCATTTTGTACATTTTCGCTAAGTGAACTCATCACACTCACAAACGCCTCTTTTGCGCTCTGGTTCACTTCATCCACTGTAGTAGAAATATTTTCTGCCGTTTTTAATGGTGCATCTAATTTTTTTAATTGATCATTGGCTGTATCCAATGTTTTTGACAACTGTTTTAAAGTTTCAATCAACTGTTTTAAAAACAAAATCAAATAAATTAATGCGATAACACCAACGATTGGTAAAACATATGAAAATGCACGAGCTAATGTACTCATAAAGATATCTAGACTCACAATACCACCTCAGAAAGATTATAACATGAACTTTCTAACTTATCTATTTATTTTGAAACTTTTTTCACAACCCTGTAAACGCTACAAATAATAAAGGAAGTGCTCGAATTATTCTAACACTTCCATAAAATACAATCTAGAGGCAAAATCCTCTTTTTCTTGATTCAACTTCACGAACTTGCTCAAAACATAGTGTACAAGCAAATCTTGTTGACTATGAAAAAAAGAAAGAGTATCGATTAAATATATTCAATTGGCAATGCGATCATATCTTCAGTCAAATACATCTTTCGATCATATTGACATAATATGATTCCTGGTTGTACTTCTTTATTTGGGATATCTTTTAATGCCGAAAAATGTTTCCCCATGGACTTTGTAGGATTTGCCGTCATTTTAATTTCAATCGGATACAATTTCCCATCTTCATCAATCACTACATCAATTTCTCTTTGATCACGATCACGATAGAAATAGATATTTGAAATGGTTTTACCTGCATTTAAATGACTTTTTAAAATTTCAGACACAATAAAATTTTCGTATATATTTCCAGCTTGAGCACCTGTCATAGCTGTATCTGCACTAGTCCATCTAGCCAAGTAACATACCAAACCGGTGTCATAAAAATAAACTTTTGGTGTTTTGACAACTCGCTTTAATAAATTGTTAGAATATGGTTCCAACAAATAGATAATTCCCGAAGTTTGAAGAATCGAAAGCCATCTTTTAATTGTATCTGCACTTGTCTCTACTTCATTGCTAACCGCATTAATATTTAATAATTCCCCACACCTAACCGCAAGGGATGTTAAAAACTTTATAAATTTTAACTCGTTAGAAACATTAATAATTTGTCGAACATCTCTTTCGATATATGTTTTCACATAAGAAGAGTAGTATCTTTGCCAATCAATTTTTTCATCTTGAAGTTGCGGCATACTTCCTCTATGGATCCAATGCCACAGATCAGAATAGCTTTTAATTTGTGATTTTCTTTCATTAAAATAGGCTTCATTTGGGATAAAAGGTTTATTAAATTCAATATGATGTATTTCACGAAATGATAATCCTTTTAATTCAACAATCGCCATTCGTCCAGCTAAGGTTTCACTTACCCCTTTCATCAACTCAAAAGCCTGTGATCCAGTAAGCGCAAAACTTCCTTTTTGTTTATTCATATCGACATACATTTTTAAATATCTAAATATACTAGGCGCATATTGGACTTCGTCAATGAACAAGGGTGGTTGATAGTTTTTTAAAAACAAATTTGTCTCTTCTACGGCCTGTGTCAATATAATTGGATCATCTAATGTAACATATTGAAAATTATCGCAAACATATTGTAAAAGTGTTGTTTTACCAACTTGTCTAGGTCCAGTAACTAATATAATTGGAAATTGTTCTAAACACTCTTTTATAGTTTCTTCCATATGTCTTTTAATATACATATTCTCTCTCCTTTCCGCTATTCTAAGATTCAATCATATTATAGCCGCTTTTTGAATTGTCCACAACTAAAAAAGAACAGACAATCTGTTCTCTTATAAAATCTTCTCTAATTTATCTCTTAATAGATAGATGTCTTTACTAGACATAAAGACGAATGCTGCAGGAGCTAATTCTTTTAACTTTTCTGCTGAAGCATCATCTACATCTAATAAGATTGCGTTTGGACAACGATCCATTAAATCTTGAATTGTGACCGTGATTGTTTCATCTTCTCTTACGGCATTTTTAGGAAAATCAAGTAAACATACTTGATCTGCCGTATTTAAGCTTTTCGCAAAGTCATCCAAGAAATATTGTAGACGTGAATAACGATCTGGTTTATATAACGCAACAATTTTCTTTTCCGGATATTTTTTACGAACGGCATCAATCATAAGACGAATAGCGGTTGGATGGTGTGCATAGTCATCCACTAATACACTATCCTTGACTTCATCAATCACAAATCGACGTGCAATTCCTTTATATTCTTTTAAGCCTTGTACAATCAAATCAGCCGGCATTCCTAGAACGTGGGCTAGCGCAAAACATCCTAAGGCATCCTGCATAAATGGATCTCCTACCTCATTTAATTCAACATGAGCTAGAATTTCACCATTGTGCTTACAATCAAAATGCATGCCAAATGGACCTTGCTCAATATTAACGGCTTGATAATCATTTCCATCCTTCATACCATATGTTGTCACAGGTACGTTGTAATGCAAATTCTTCAAGTGTTCGTTATCTCCAAATACGACAATGTGTTTTTTGACTTGGTCGGCAAAACTTTGGAATGCCGATACATAATCATCTATATCTTTATAATAGTCGATGTGATCTAATTCAATATTTGTAATAATCGCATAATCTGGATGATAGGCTAAGAAATGTCTTTGAAATTCACAAGACTCTAGCACAAAATGATTGGCATGTTCTGGCATATAGCCATGACCATCCCCAATTAAATAGGCACATTCATCTTGTAAAGAAAGAACTTGACCTAAAATACCAGTCGTAGTTGATTTACCATGTGTACCAGCTACACAAATTGAGCTGTATGACTCTAACAAAATACCTAAATATTCATTATAATAATATGTTTTTACAGTTGGATTATCCATCGCTGCTTTCACTTCAGGATGTGTTTGATCAAAAGATAAACCAATAATTACTGTATCATTGTCCTTAATATTTTCAGGACTAAATGAATAAATAGGAATATTACGAGCTCTTAATCCATCTTCTGTAAAAATATATTTATCGATATCACTACCCGTTACTTCTTTATGTTCATCATGCAAGATACATGCTAAGGCAGCCATACCTGTTCCTTTAATACCAATAAAATGATAAGCCATTCTATTCACCTTCTTTATCGAATAATGATTCTTGTTTATTTGTTTCCTTTTTTTGCTTTTCTAACATTTCAGAAAGATTCATATTCGCCTTTTTATCTTCTACCTTATATTCAGGAATCGATTTTGCAGGTTGCATACTAGGAAGGTATGTTCCATACATTGGCGATAAAATCTGTGAGAAATCTTCATCTTCTGGTTTTTGTAAAGAAATCGCATCATGTACTTTATCAAATTCTTTTTTATCATCCTCAACATTTCCAAAAATTGGAGAAATAACAGGTTGATAATCTAAATCTTCCGCAACACGACGTACCTTTACTGATTTATGACGATCATACTTATATACCTTTTGTTTCGGTTTTGTTTCTTCTTGAGCAATTGAATCCACATCTAAGCCTTTAAAAATCGTAGATTTCTCTTGTTTAGGTTGAATAATCGCCTTTTCAAAAATTGGAGAATCCATAAAGTTTTCAGGATTTTCTTCAACTGAACTTGCAGCTTGTGTAAATACAGGCTGTGGTTTTACCTCTTCTTGTACAACAGGTTGTTCTACAACTTCAGGTACAGGTGTAATTTCTTCTTCTTTTGTAGGTTCTTCTACAACTTCTTGTTCTTCATCATCTTCTTCAATATCTTCATTGAAAATCGCATGCATTAAGTCCTTTAACATCTTTTATCCTCACTTTCTATAGTCTGAGTAAGAAATGCCTCTATTTCTTCTTTTGTCTTTCGAAGGGTCGACACAAATCTTGAAATTTCTTTTCCGTCCTTAAAACATATAAAGCTAGGGATACCCATCACTTCATATTCAAGCGCAATATCCATACAATGATCACGATTTAAGGAATAGAATTGTAAATTGCTAAATTCTTCTTCAATTTCAGGCAAGAAAGGTTTGATGTACATACAGTCTGGACACCAAAACGCTGTAAACATCATCACTTGAATGCCTGTATTGTTTAATGCTTTTAAAAATTCATCTTTATTTTTAATATCAGTCATGCATATATCTCCAAACACAACGATAGATTGGCTGTCCTAAAGAAATAAATTTTTGTTCATATTCTGTAATCGCATCTTCATCATGTTTTTCACGACGATAATCCACACTGACTTCAACCATTTTAAATCCCGCATTTTGAAATTCAATCAAGCTATATTCAAACAAAGCACTGTTGTCCGTTTTCATTTGAATTTCGCCATTTCTTGACAAGATGCGCTTATATTGATCTAAAAAGGAAGCACTTGATAAACGTCTTTTCGCATAACGCTTTTTAGGCCATGGATCTGAGAAATTCAAGTGGATTACATCTACTTCACGAGGTCCAAACCATTCCCCTATGCTACTCGCATCATCTTGGATCAGTTTCAAATGTTTATCGTCTGTATCCTCATCATATTTTTTAGCGGCAATACCCGCAGCACTTTCATTCTTTTCAATCGCAATGAATCCATTATCCTTATACATTTTAGCCATGTCTAAAGAATAATTTCCTTTTCCACAACCAATCTCAATATGCAAAGTATCTGTACCCATTAACTTTTTCCAATTTCCTGCCTGTTTAGATGGTTCCTTCACTAAACAATTTGCAGTAGGCAAATAATCTGTTGCCCACTTCACTTTACGCATTCTCATATTAGCTACACAATGTCACGATCGCATCGGCATAAATACAGATAGCCTGCAACAAGTTATCTAATTTAATACCTTCATCACGTTGGTGACATCCTCCTACGAATGCATCTGTTTCAATCACTTCATTTGGAAGTTCAGGACCATACGATACAAAGTTTTCAAATTTACGTGCATATGTTCCACCACCAATTGTGATTGGACATGAGAATGTATCCCCTGTATATTTTTGGTAGACACTCATTAAATCTTTCACTAAACGAGAGTCTGGATCCACGAACAATGGTTTTGAATCTCCACGATTTTCGGCTTTGATATTGGAAGTTAAACTTGCACAAGCTGCATCAAACTTAGCCATAATTTCATCTGCATTTGTATCATTTGGATATCGAATATCAATTAAAATATCCGTTTCGTTATTTTCCATATTCACAATACCTGTATTCATTGTTAAGAAAGACATATATAAACCATCTTTTTCAATGCCAACTGGTTTTCCCATCCAGTCCTTTAATAATGAATATAAATCTTTTGATAGTTGATCATCAAAGGCTTCACCAATAAAGTTCAACAATAAAACAGCGGCATTCACACCATTATATGGCATAGCTGCATGCGCAAAGGCACCATCAATATGTAGTGTAACTCCTTCTTCACTTCTTTTGATTGAACCCTTAACACCTTGCGTAGCACAATAGAATTTAAATAAGTCTTCTTGTTGATAACTCATCACATCCACAGTCACATCCGCTTTACCAATAACAATATTTGGACGGCTTCCCGCATGAAGTTTTTTGATGACTGTTGCATCACGACTTACTAATCCTACATGTAAACCACCTTTTTCACCATAAATCACTGGAAAGTTGGCATCTGGTACAAATCCCATTTGAGGAACTTCGGCATGATCCACATAGTAATTCATACATTCCATACCTGATTCTTCATCGCATCCTGTTATCAACATGACACGTTTTTTAAGTGGAATGTTTAAATCACGAATCATTTTTAAGGCATAATAACCAGCTAGAGCCGGTCCTTTATCATCCATAACACCACGTCCAAAGATATAGCCATTTTCCAATGTTACTTTTAAAGGATCTTTTGTCCACCCTTCACCTAGTGGCACAATGTCTAAGTGACCTAAAACACCAAATGTTTCGTCACCCTTTCCATATTCAACAACACCTGCATATCCATCAACATCTTTTGTTTCAAAACCATCGCGTTTAGCCATGTCTAGCATCGCATCTAAAACGTCACGACAATTCTTTCCAAAAGGAGCATTTTCAGTTTTCGTAGATTCATCACGAACACTTTCATACGATACAAGTGTGTTTAAGTCTTTTAAGAAATCATCTTTATATTTAAGTACTTCTGTATTAAAATCCATAATTTTCACCTCTACCCACCTATTTTACCACATAGTCAAGAAAAAAGAACTCGTTTTTCACGAGTTCCTAACTTTTACGCTTCCGTTTTTTCTTCTTCTGTTTTAGGTTTTGGAAGTAAAGCTTTTGCGCTTACATTGATACGACCCTTATTGTCGATTTCTGTAACCTTAACATCGATCACATCACCAAGTTTTAATACATCTTCTACTTTATCTACACGGTGATGAGAAATTTTAGAAATATGTAATAAACCATCTGTATTGCCAAATAAGTTCACGAATGCACCAAATTTTTCTAAACGAACAACTTTAGCTGCATATACATCACCAACTTTAGCTACACGAACAATGTCACTGATCATTTGTTTCGCCTTTTCGATTGTATCATAATCATTGTGATAGATTACAACTTTTCCATCATCATCAATATCAATTTTTACATTGTCACATTGCGCAATGATTTCGTTGATCATTTTTCCACCAGGTCCGATCACATCTTTGATCTTATCTGGATCAATGTTCATCATCGCAATCTTAGGTGCATATGGACTCAATTGTGTTCTTGGTTCAGAAATACATGCTAGCATATTGTCTAAGATTTCTAAACGAGCCTTGTGAGCTTGTGCTAACGCTTCTTCAAAGATATTTTTAGTGATACCTGTTACTTTGATATCCATCTGTAAAGCTGTGATACCATTTTTAGTTCCGGCAACCTTAAAGTCCATATCTCCAAAGTGGTCTTCCATACCTTGAATATCTGTTAATACAGTATATTTACCTGAATCATCATCCATGATCAATCCCATCGCAATACCAGCTACTGGAGCTTTGATTGGAACACCAGCTGCCATTAAAGACATAGTTCCTGCACAAATACTTGCCTGAGAACTAGATCCGTTACTTTCCATAACGTCTGCAACTGTACGAATTGTATATGGGAATTCATCTACGCTTGGTAATACTTGAGCTAAAGCTCTTTCACCTAAAGCACCATGACCAATTTCACGACGTCCAGGATTTCCCATACGTCCTGTTTCCCCTACGCAATATGGTGGGAAGTTATAGTGGTGCATGAAACGTTTTGAATCTACAACTGTTAAGTCATCAATGATTTGGTTGTCATTTAATGCACCAAGTGTTGTTGTTGATAATACCTGTGTTTCACCACGAGTAAATAATGCTGAACCATGAACACGAGGAAGTAAATCCACTTGTGAGTTCAATGGACGGATTTCATCAATTTGACGACCATCTGGACGAACTTTATCTTCGATAATTAAACGACGTACTTCATCTGCTTCAATACCACGACAAATTTCACGAGCTTGTTTCACCGCATTGTTTTGCTCTTTTTCAGATGCATATTCTTTGTTTGCAATCATTTCAGCCGCTTCATCTGTTAAATCATCAATCTTACCATAACGTTCCAATTTTTCTTTAATTGAAACAGCCGCACGAATTTGTGCTTCAAAGTTAGAACGAACTTCACGATCAATTGTTTCATCAACTGCGTATAATTCGATTTCACGTTTTTCTTTACCACAAGCCGCAACAATTTCTTCTTGGAATGCACATAATTTTTTGATTTGTTCATGTCCAAACATCAATGCCGCAAGCATATCTTCTTCGCTCACTTCTTTAGCACCTGCTTCAACCATGTTTAAAGCTTGTGCAGTACCTGCAACTGTTAAATCAATGTCACTTTCTTCCATTTGAGCGACTGTAGGATTCGCAACCAATTCTCCATTGATACGTCCAACTTTACAACCAGCAATAGGTCCATTGAATGGAATATCAGAAATACATAATGCCAAAGAAGCACCAAACATGGCAGCCATTTCAGGACTTGCATCTTGATCCACACTTAATACAGTGTTGACAACCTGTACTTCATTACGGAATCCTTCCGCAAATAATGGACGGATTGGACGGTCGATCATACGAGCTGTTAATGTCGCATGTTCGCTTGGTCTTCCTTCACGACGTAAAAATCCTCCTGGAATCTTTCCAACAGAATATAACTTTTCTTCAAAACTTACTGTTAAAGGGAAAAAGTCAATCCCTTCTTTTGCCTGGTTCGATGCACATGCAGTTGATAATGTAACTGTATCTCCATAACGAATAATAACAGCACCATCTGCTTGTTTTGCGATTTCCCCAGTTTCTACTGTGATCCCCCGACCACAAAAATCTAAATGAAACTCTTGTTTCGCCATTTTTTCACCTCAATCATACTTTTATATTCTATCAAATAAATGCTTAAAAAAAAAGTAATCTTTTCGATTACTTTCTTAAACCTAATTTAGCGATCAATGCTTTGTAACGGTCTAAATCTTTACTCTTCAAGTAAGCTAACAATTTTTTACGACGACCAACTTTTTTCATCAATCCACGTTGTGAGTGATAATCGTGTTTGTGTTCTTTGAAGTGTTCAGTTAAACGGTTGATTTCTTCTGTCAATACAGCGATTTGAACTTCAGGAGAACCTGTGTCACCTTCGTGTACTGCATACTCTTGCATAATTGCTTGTTTTTCAGATTTTAATAACATTTTTTTCTTCCTCCATGTATATTAGTCCTTTTCTACCGAGCGAAAGGTTGGAAGTTTCCAGACTCTCAGTACAAAAGCTATTAAACTATATCATTCAATCAACATAAAATCAACTAGAATCGTATTTAATATTTCAAGACCAGCATCCTTTAAATAGATACATTCCCCTTCAAAACAAAAATACTCACGATACTTATCTAATACTTGCGCATAATGTTCTTTAAAATCACTTTGATACTTTAGATTCCATTCTTTTATATTCAATCCAAACTTTGTACGTAAAGCCATCATGATCGCATCCATGCCTCGTTCAGCAAGTGTTTCATCGATATAAACAGGACAAGGACCCAAAGAACAGTACTCCTTTAAACTTGTCGTATTATCATAACGAATCCCATCAAGTCTTCCACTTGCACCACAGCCAAAGCCATAGAAATCTTTGTCTTGCCAATATGCTAGATTGTGCTTGGAATAATGACCTGGCTTACAAAAGCTAGAAATCTCATAGTGAATATATCCGGCTGCTTCAAGTGTTTTTGTGATATATTCAAACATATCTGCTTCTAGATCACTATCACAAGGTTCTACCCCTGTCTTTCCAAATATTGAATTTTCTTCAATCTGCAATGAATAAATAGATAAGTGTGGTATATCTAAACTTAAAAATGTAAAAATATCTTTTTTCACATCTTCCATTGTTTGATTTGGAAGCCCAAAAATCAAATCAATGGAAAAAGTCGACACCGAACTTTTCTTGATATTTTCAATAACCGAAATTGCCTGACTTGCTGTATGTGTTCTTCGACATACTTTTAATAGATCATCCTTAAAGCTTTGAACACCTAAACTAATACGGTTCACACCCAAAGCTACATAAGCATTTAATTTATCTTCATCTAAAGATTCCGGGTTGCATTCTACGGTAAATTCCTCAATATCTTTAGGAAAACAATTTCTTATAGATACAAAATCATCCACACTTAATAAACTAGGTGTCCCCCCACCAAAATAAAGAGTATGAAGACTTGAAATCTTATACTCTTGAATTTCTTGAATTAACTTTTCTTTCCAACTTGAAAAGAAAGATTCATTTTTTTGAATCCGGACAAAATCACAATACGCACATATCGAATCACAGAAAGGAATGTGCACATAGGCTGATGGTACCATTAGTCGTCATCCATACTTAAAACGGCCATGAAGGCTTCTTGCGGAATCTCAACCGATCCTACCATCTTCATACGTTTCTTTCCTTCTTTTTGTTTCTCCAATAATTTCTTTTTACGCGAAATATCTCCACCATAACATTTAGCCAACACGTTTTTACGCAATGCCTTAATGTTTGTACGTGCAATGATCTTTCCACCAATGGCAGCCTGCACAGGAATTTCAAATTGCTGCTTAGGAATCAAGTCTTTTAATTTTACAGCCATCGCATTACCACGGTTATACGCAAAATCTCTAAAGACAATCGTAGATAGGGCATCGACAATTTGTCCATTTAATAAAATATCCATCTTCACCAATGAACTTGTGCGATATCCACTAAATTCATAGTCAAAACTAGCATATCCTTTTGTACATGATTTCATCTTATCAAAGAAATCATAAATAATTTCACTTAATGGCATTTGGTACACCATCATCATACGAACATCATCTAAAACTTGAAGATCCACATATTCGCCACGTTTTTTCTGACAAAGATCCATCATCGGACCTACATATTCTTTGGGTACCATAATGTCACACTTCACATAAGGTTCTTCAATATGATCCACTTTTTGAGGTTCAGGTAAAGCCGATGGGTTATCGATTTCTTCCATAATTCCATCTGTTTTATAGACATGATAAATTACGGAAGGACTTGTCGCAATCAAGCTTAGATTGTATTCACGTTCTAAGCGCTCTTCGACAACGTCCATGTGTAATAAGCCTAAAAATCCACAACGGAATCCAAATCCTAAGGCTTGTGAAGTTTCGGGTTCAAAATGTAAAGCTGCATCATTTAATTTTAATTTTGATAAAGCTTCCTTTAAATCATCATAACGCGCATTATCCACTGGATATAAACCACAATATACCATTGGATGCATTTCACGATATCCAGATAATGGTTCACTTGCAGGATTGGATGCGACTGTAATCGTATCACCGACACGAACATCTTCAATATTTTTAATGGCTGCACTGACCCATCCTACATCCCCACAATTCAACTGGTCTTCTACAACTTCTTTTGGTGTACGAACACCAACTTCCGTCACTTCATATTCAGCGCCTGTTGCCATAAAGCGAATCTTATCTTTTGGTTTAATGGTTCCATTTTTAACAGAAACAAACGCAATGATTCCACGATAGGAATCATAGAAAGAGTCAAAGACTAAAGCTTGTGTAGGTGCATCTTTATCCCCTTTTGGACTTGGTAGTTTATGTACGATTTCTTCGAGCACTTTATCGACATTCAATCCAGATTTAGCACTAATTTCAACAGCTTCGCTACAATCCAAACCAATCAAGTCTTCAATTTCTTTTTTCACAACTTCAGGTTGTGCGCTTGGAAGATCCACCTTATTTAATACAGGTAAGATTTCCAAATCGTTTTCAATAGCCAAATATACATTGGCCAAAGTTTGTGCCTGAACACCCTGAGCTGCATCGACAACTAAAATAGCTCCATCACATGCAGCAAGAGATCTAGACACTTCATATGTAAAGTCGACATGGCCTGGTGTATCAATAAGATGGAACAAGTAGTCTTGTCCATCTTTGGCATGATATACAAGCTGTACGGCATTTAATTTAATTGTAATTCCACGCTCTCTTTCTAGATCCATTGAATCTAGAATCTGATCTTTCATTTCACGCTTTTCGACCGTATCCGTTAATTCTAAGATACGATCGGCTAATGTACTTTTTCCGTGGTCAATATGTGCAATAATACAAAAATTTCGAATATTCTTTTGATCCATAGACTTCCCCCTACTCCACAATATTTCCTACTAGGTTTCTTCCTTGTCCATTAAAGAAGCTTGCACAATCCATGACTGGCTTTCCTTCCATTTGACAAGTTTCGATCACAAGTGTACCTAAATGAAGGCCAATACCAAGTTTGTTTTTGCCAATCTTAACAAGAAGTCCAAACTCGTTGTGTTCATTTAAATAACTTGCCTTCAAGATTTTAAATTTCTTTCCTTTTAATAACACATAAGCACCTGGTGCATTGGCAAAGGCACGAATCTGATTTAAAATGTGTTCATCATCTTGATTCAAATCAATGTGCTCTTCTTCCTTGGATAAAACCGGTGAGAAGACAACTTGACTTTCATCTTGTTCTACATATACCGCATGGCCTGAACAGATTTCTTCAAAGTGAGAAAGTAATAATTCACTAGCACAAATACCCATCTTATCAAATAAGGTTGTTGAATTATCTGTTGGTAAGATTTCAATTTCTTTTTGAGCTAGTACTGGACCTGCATCCATTTTAGGTGCCATTTTCATTAATGACATACCACTGACTTTATCTCCATTCCAAATAGCTCTTTGAATAGGCGCTCCCCCTCTATACTTAGGAAGTAAAGATCCATGAAGATTGACACAACCATACCGAGGTAAGTCCAATACTTCCTTAGGTACGATTTGTCCATATGCACAAGTCACAATTAAATCAGGGGCAAAATCAAGAATGGTTTGATAATCCGATTTAATTTTAACAGGCTGAAATACAGGAATATCATATTCTAAAGCCACTTCTTTGACTTCCGAATAGACAAGCTGTTGTTTTCTACCCTTTTTCTTATCCGGCTGCGTTACCACTAAGCCTACATGTATATCATTTTCTAACATCGTTTTTAGTACGACACTCGCAATTTTGGGTGTTCCCATAAAAATAATGCGTCTATTTTCCATATATATCACTCCAATACTAGAGTATTATAGCGTATTTTTTTGAAGTTGTGTTGCATTAAATCTAGAAATTTGCTATAATCCATTTGCAAATTTATGTCAGGAGGTGCACTTCATGCCACAGATTAAATCTCAAAAGAAACGTGTTAAAACAAATAACAAGGCTCACAAATTAGTCGTATCTAAAAAATCAGCATTGAAATCAAGTATTAAAGCTGTATTAGCAGCTGTTGATGCTAAAGATAAAGAAGCTGCTGTAGCAGCTTACAACGACTGCAGTTCTAAATTAGACAAAGCCGTAGCTAAAGGTATTCACCACAAAAACTACGCTAGCCGTCAAAAAGCACGTTTAGCAAAAGCTATTAACGAAATCGCGTAATGAAGGATTAAGAAGTCATACGACTTCTTTTTTTATTGGAGGAAAATATGAAGAATCATGAACCAAACCAAACTACAATCAAAGCCATTGAAGAAGCTGAACAGATGATAAATGATCCAAACACACCTTCCTATTCAACCATAGAAGAATTAATTGCTGCATTAGATGAATAATCACACCTTGTTATCGAGGTGCTTTTTATCGCATATAGACACATTTAATAAATTAAGATATAGAGCTAGTATTGACACTCACACAACATTTTATACAATTTGACTTCTGAGCATATATATTTATTTCGAATACCGCTTAAGATATTATTGATCTTCATGAATTCATCTTGAAACATCTTGCTTCCAATCATCATTATATAACTCACTATATTGAAATAATGCTGATAAACTTGTAGATAGTATGTCATTACATTTCTTTTTCCTCTGAAGGTAAATAGTACTAGTCTATTTGATGATAATAATAATATCTATATCGTTTTTTATTAAATGTGACTTTTAGAAAAAATCAACGTATGTAATTAATCAATATGTAAATACCTTTTTAGCTCATCAGAAAAATTATCATGATTAAAATTATCTACAATATCTTGCCTATTGCGGATATAGATACATTTATCCCATTTGTTATTATTCAACTCAAAAATTCCAATGATTTGCTTTTCAGATTGAGTATTTCTAGAATTTCTTGCTTTTCTAAGACTGCGAGCACGATTGTTTTCTCCAACAAAACAAATTGTCATGTTTTCCGTATCATTTCGAATAGCACAAGAAAAAGTAAATGTATTTGTAACCAATCCAGAAATAAATAAATTCGTTGATGCATCCGCATGCAAAAACATGTTTAATTTTTTTAAAATATTATTTTTGACTCTTAATGTATTGTAGTCATAATGTTGTTCGTCTCTTATATTGGAATTAGTAATAGTCCCATTAAGGCAAATGTCAAAGAAATTACTTTCTGATACTCGAGCTATTGATAGTCCTGTAAAATGGCAGAAATCTTGCTTTTTAAATGTTATTGAACAATACATATAATCTTCTGTAACAACGACAAAAGTTTTATCTTTTAAAAAGTGATTATAGTAACGACTTCCTTGAATTGCTCCTTTACGTAATCGCTCCTTTTGACCTGGTCTTAATATATTTCGATTTGTTCCCATGTGTACCTCTAAAAAAAATAAGGAGTATCACTACTCCTTTTAATGCATATCTGGTAAGTTTTTCTGTCGGTTGTCGACATTGATTAGACATGAGCGTTTACCGTCTCTCATCCGACTACAACTTTTCTCTCGGTTGTCGAGTATGTAAATAGACATGAGCGTTTACCGTCTCTCATCCGACCCCAACTTTTATAGATGCTTACCACATCTAAAGGTATTGCTACCTTCAATAACATTATACCAATAATTACCCGAAAATCAATCAATGCATTCTCGAAAAAATATCACACCTAACATCCAAAACAAGGAAAAAACGATAATATCCTTTAGTTAAGAGAAATTAAAAAATTTTGAATAACGCTCATAAATTTCAAAATTAATAAATAATCCAAATATACCTTCCTATTCAACCATGGAAGAATTAATCAAAGCATTAGGCGAATCATTATGACCTTTTTAAAATCAACGATTCTATTAATCTTGGTTCAGAAATAGCTCCAATCATTCCCTTTTATACAGTTCCATGACATTATCAACATTATCAAATGAATATACATATACATTTTCATTTTCTCTATGAACAAACCAAAAATCATCACAATTTAGTATGGATGTATTATAAGCTACAAATATCAATTGAGAAGAAGTCGACATCTCAAGTATCTTATTTACAACTTCAGAATCCAAACCATCATCCAAGTTATCAACGATTAGAATTCTTTGTGGGTCAAGATGTTTTAAAAGTTTTATTAATTTTTCAGCCCCCGATGATACATTCCATTGATTTGTATTTATAATATCAATCATTTTAGCAAAACTTACAAAAATTTCTTTTATATCTCTCATATACTTTGTATCCATGAAATGAAAAAGAACATTGTCTGATGCCATATAAGACATGAATTTTTTTGTCTGTTCATCTTTGCAATCAAATATTCGATTCAATAAATCTTTTTTATATAAGACATCTCCCTTACTTGTTAAACACTCATATACAAATTGATTTGTCTTTGTATCATACTTCACATCATATGAATATTCTTTTTTCTCATATTCAAACGTAATACCCAACTCACAAACAGAGTCATTTGAAAATAAATTCGATTTTAATTCAATTCTTTGATTCAACAATATCCCTTTCATTGCCTGAATATACTTGATCAAGCATGTTTTACCCGCATTATTTGGTCCATATATTGCCGTTGTCTTATTTGTTGGATCCAATGAAAATACAATTTGATTATTAAATACAAAACACTTTTTAGCTCTTAATTCTAGAAACATAATTCTTCTCCTTTTCTTTTCATTAAACCACCTTAATCGACACTATGAATGTCTAAAATAAAAATGAACAAGGCTATCCCTTGTTCATCATTAAATTTAGACAGAAGTATTCAAAACCATCATCCTTATCGTTTTAACCCAAAAGTCATTTTATATTAAGAACACCTTTACTTCAATTGTTTCAAAAACAATTCAACAGCTTTGTCTCTTCTCGCCTCAAATCGCCCAACATTTATTTTATGATGTTTTAATCTAACAATACCTTCATTCAAAATATCTATTTCATTTTCATAGTCTTTAATAGCATGATAAGCTTTCGCATAAGATTCATATAAAGCAGGAGAATTGTATCCATAAAATCTAGCTTTTTCAAAACAATCTATTGCTTCTTGTATATTTCCGTTTTTTCTCAATTGATCTCCTTTTTCCCATAGAGGATACCCTTCATCAAACGCTTTACGTTCATTATTCAAGTTTTTAACATTAGATAATTGAACTCTATTATGTATTGGATTTATGTCAATATCTTTAAAACTAAGATTTATTCCGGAACCTTTATTAGTCATAGATTCATCATTAGTTGATTTATATTCTCTATTCTTAGCATCTTTCAAGAGTGATTTCATCTCTTTAACAGTTAACTTATTAGACATCGCTATACTTTTTTTATGTTCTGAAGCAGCGCGTTTATTAAACTCAAAATAATCCAACGCTGAGTTGCGACATTTTCTATAAGCTTGATAGAAACTGTCTGATAACCCTTCTAATTCAAAAGGATTATTGAAATAGACACGAATATAGTCGGTTCCACCTTCACTTATAGTGCACGGTTCTACTTTATATGACGAAACATCACTAAATTGCTTATTTACAATGATATACTTACCTTTCTTTGCAAATTTAAATCTTAGAAAAGAATATAAATAACTGACATCTATATACCTGTTACTATTTTTATAAAATCCAAGAAATTTATTATCTCCTCCCTTTTTAAGTATGCAATCTTGAATAAAAGCACATACTTCCATTTCTTCAGGACTTGGTTTACTCTTTACTAAAATTTCCAGTTTTTTTACCTCTTCATCTTTTTTTATGGACAATAGCTTCCACAAAATTTCACCACACACCTCAGCATCAGAAATTGCCCTATGTTCTTGTTTGTTTTTAATATTAAAATGTTTTGCTACTGTTGTTTGTTTATAATTTGACAACCCAGGAATTATTTTACGAGATAAAGAAAGTGTATCTAAACATAAAATTTGAGCATCATATCCTTGACGCATGAGCGCTTGAGAAAGGAAGCTCATATCAAAATCAGCATTATGAGCACATATGGGAGTTTGTTCATGTAGTGCATCACCTAAAAATTTAACTAATTCTTTACAAACAATATCTTCTGTGGGTGCCTTTTTTACCATTCCATTCGTTATATGATTTATTGTAGTCGCTTCTTTAGAAATTTTAACTTCTGGATTTACCAAGGAACTATAAGTTTCAACAGTATGACCATTCTCAAACAAAATAGCCCCAACCTCAACAATTCTATCTTTTTTTGAATCAAGGCCTGTAGTTTCTACATCAAAAGCTACATAGCGCTTCATATAATCTTCAATCGATTTCAAATCATTTGGCCTTTTACATATATAATTAACGTAACCTCTTCCATTCGTAGTTACTTCTTGTCTTGATACCCATTCCTCAGTTGAATCAGTAAGCACTGTAAATAGTTTATTAAATATATTCATATTGCGACTCCTTATTTATTGTATATTTTACTAACTATATCAAAATATTAAACACTTTATTTCTCTTATGCATCACATTTTTTCAAAAAAATGAACAAGGCTATCCCTTGTTCATCATTAAATTTAGACAGAAGTATTCAAAACCATCATCCTTATCGATCTTACCCATTTTCATTTGTTGATCAAAGTCAGCAAGTAAAGATAGATTATAAAGTAAGGTTTCACTTGAAAATCGCATAGCCTTTTGCATATTGAGTTTAACCCTGTATGGATTTGCCTTTAACTCTTGGGCAATTGTAGCTTGTGCCTTTCCTTCATCCATTAATACGCGTACTTGAAATAAAAAACGAATTTGGCTAGCCAAAAGAGCAACTATAGCTACTGGCTGCATATTCAGCTTTCTAAAATTACGATAGTAAGCTAATAATAAGATTCCATTTTGGCTAAAGAAGGCGTCCACCATTTTAAAGATATCATTTGTAGGTTCTACAATTAATAGGTTTTGTACATCTTCAAACGTAGGATTTTTTGAATAGATTGAAATCTTTTCTATTTCATTTTGAATACACATAGGATCTAGTCCCATTCTTGATGTCATCCAATCTAATGTTTTAAAATCCACCTTGACACCAAACTCTTTGAGTTTATCTTGCACATAGAACTTTTGGGACTTGTCATCCAAAGCTAAACAAGAATATAACGTCGCACAACTGCTGATTTCCTTAACCTTTTTCTTTCTTGTATCCAATTTATCACTTGGACAAATTAGAACTAAAATCATTTCAGTATCTTTTCTTAAAAGAAAAGGATCTACTTCATAATTTGTCGTATTCTTACTCGATAAAAAGGTGCAGTTATTGACAATGATCATCTTGTCATCATCAAAAATCGAATAGGCATCTAGATCTTGTAAGACATTTGAAATCTCATCCGTTTGTGCATCATATACATTCACATTTTCTTGAATAGAATGTCTTTTTTTAATGGCCTCTAACTTCATTGAAACCATGCTTTTGTCTTTTCCATATAAAATATAAATCATACTCTTATTATACCAAACAATCCATCGTTTGTGACAATAAAAGCAAAGTGATGCAAAGAATAAATCGCAATACTTCCATTTGTACTTGTACAAAAAGTATGAATATTTAAATAATCTAATGTCTTTAATGTTTCCGTACTAGGATGATCATATTTATTCTTATAGCCTGCACTAATTAGGGCAATCTTACAATCTAAAGAATCCAAAAAAGCTGCGTCTGAACTTGTATTTGAACCATGATGTCCTATTTTGATCACATCCGCTTTTAAATCATACGTGTCCATCAATTGTTTTTCGATTTCTTTACTCGCATCACCCATAAAAAGATAATTTAAATGATCATATGTAAAATAAGAGATTATACTTGAATCATTTTCATCTTTCGCCATTCTTTCTTGAAGAAGTAAATAGAATGGGTATTCTACATTTACCTTATCTTTTGAGTTCTTGATTACCTGTTTAATTTTAACCTTTTCTTTTAAATGATCATAACCTCCACTATGATCAAAGTCATCATGTGTTAAAATCAAAGTATCGATTGTATGAATATTCTTGTTTTCTAAAAAAGGAAAAATAATACGTTCTACATTATCTCGATATAGGCTTTGACCACAATCAATCATTACTACACTTTTATAAAAAGGTTCTACAATGATACTACAATCGCCTTGCCCTATATTTAATGTATAAACTTGAAAGAATGGATTACAAAAAACTTCTAGAAATGGAATGAGAAAAAGGATCATATATTTTCACTTAAAATGTTTAAGGCATTGTATATAAACAACAATAAAGGCCAAAATAAATACAAATTGTGGAGCATAATGAATTGTTAGAGATGGAATTTTTAATGTCAAAAAATCCGGAATAAACATTCCCAACAAGAATACACATCCATATAACTTTCGAAGTAAATTAAACAACAAGAACGAAACTATATCGACTTTCTTAAAGTAAATGAATAAGACGCTTATTAAAACCATCTTTTGTACGATCCACTTATGTTCTGTACAAAAATAGGATACAAGCTGCAAAAGAATGGGTAGCACAAACGATATAGATAATACTTGTGTTGGATATAGAATTGAAAAGCATAAAATGGTAAATCCAATTTGATCAGATTTGGATTTAAAAAATAAGTAAGATATTTGATACAGAATAAATCTTGTCAATGAAAGTGTGAACACAAAGAAAGAGCCAAAGAGTATACTCAAAATCAATAAACTTATGCGAATCTTTTTATCTCCATACTTTCTTTTTAATAGATTAAACACGATAAAATAAGCACTAATATATCCATAACCTAACATAGTATAGATTTCATCAATCGTATCTTCATGAATTCCATAATATAAAGATAATAATACTTTTGAATTCTTTTGACTCGCTATATAGGCATATAGTTTGGATTTTAATGAATTGGATTTCTTTAAAATCCTTATGGATTTCGTTTTATAAAATACATTTTTTGACGCATTATACTTTGTAAAACTAAAGAGTGTAAAATTGTCATCGGTATGAATCGGTTCTAAAGAATCAACTTGAATTTGATCGTTAAAATTTAAATCTAAATCACTCTGTACAAGCACCCTTGTCCTTTGATTTTTTGCGACATAATAACTTTGTTTGATTTCGGATATAGTATAAATTCCTTTTTCAGCCTCTTTACAAGGCTTGACTAAAACAATAGAGAATACAGAGAGTATCGTAAATACAATCAGAATTCTTTTACTATGAAATCTCTCATTTAAATAAAATAAGAAACAAGAGCTAAAACAAAATATACAAAGAGGATCTTTTAAAATGATACAGGCCAAAAAGCCAAGACTTATAATCAACATCATAGGCAGATCTTATCCTTGATCTTATTAAATAAAGCTTCGCCAATGCCTTTTACATCTTTAATTTGTTCTAAAGTTTGAAATGTGTTTCCTTGCCGATAGTCTATGATTCTTTGCGCAATGCTTGGACCAATGCCAGGAAGCGTTTGAAGCTCTTCTGAAGTTGCACTATTTAAAGATATAAGTTTGATTTCTTTGATTTCTGGAATAACGACAACATCTTTATCTTGAAGAATATGCGTAAAACTAATACTTGAAGTATCCGCATTCTCTAATAAAGGACCACTCATTTTAATAAGTTTTGAAATAGAACTATTCCGTTTAAGTGTATAGACACCTGGATTTTGAATGGCTCCTTTAATTTCAACTTCCATCAATGTAGGCTTTGTTTCTTTTAAAGTAATTGGAGTATATCGGTTAAAGCATGTAAAGACAAAGAAAATGATTGCACAAAAAAAGAGAAGAGTTCGTTTCATAAATATCACCCTTCTCTTATACGTTATTTTTTGATGTTTTTTTATTTTATTTCTAAAATTTTTACATCATAAGGTTCTTCAACACGTTTTACAGTACAAACATCCCCTACTTTGTGATCCATGATCACTTCAGCAAGTGGAGTTGTGTTTGAAAGCTTACCATTAAATGGATCCGCTTCAATTGTACCAACGATATTAAATGTTACTTCTTGATTGTCTGATAAATCTAAAATCTTTACAGTCGATCCTAATTTAACAACATTCTTTTTCTTTTTATCTTCTACATCTGCAGATTCAGTAATGATTTCGGCATTTTTGATCATTGCCTCTAATTCACGAATACGACCTTCGACTTGCGCCTGGTGTTCTCTTGCCGCATCGTAGTCCGCATTTTCGGACAAGTCACCTTGTGCACGAGCTTCTTGTAACTCAACGATAACTTCTTGACGCACTTTATGAACTAGGTTTTCATGTTCATTGACTAAATCATTATAACCTTCTTGGGTAACGTAAAATTTTTCATTTGCCATGTGGTATCACTCCTTGTATTTAGCACAAAAAATTATAGCATAATCCTTGAATTATGCAAAACATTGTTACAGATTTAATCCTAATTCTTCGCAAATCTGTTGATGTTCTTTATATGTTTTTGAATAATGGACTTTACCATCCAACTTATTGTAAATATCGGCCGCAAAGAATAGATAATCTGTCTTTTTAGGTGCAAGCACAGCCTTGATCGCATCATCTCCCGGATTTAAGATCGGCCCAATTGGCAAACCTTCATGTAGATACGTATTGTATGGTGAATCCACTTCCGGATTGGTTTCACAATCTTTAGGATCTTTAAAATCATCATATAACGCATAACATACTGTAACACTCGATTGAAGTTTCATGCCTTGTTCTAAACGATTATGGAAAATACCTGCAATCGTTTCCATATCTTCTTTTGAACTTGCCTCAAATTGAACCACACTTGCCAAACTGATGACTTGTTGCACAGAATAATGACTCTTTGAGAACAATTCCTTGTTCTCTTTATACATCACTTCAAAGCGGTCTAGCATAATCCGAGTGATTTCATCAATGGAATCCTCTTTACCTAAGTAATACGTATCCGGGAATAAATACCCCTCTAGTTTTACTTTGTAGTTGGAATTATTTAAATCATCCACATTGATAAATGAATAATCTTTCGCTAGTTTTTGAATATATGAAATATCATTCCATTGATTTAAGATTTCTTCAGACGAAAACTTTCCATCATATAAATTGGATATTTCAGCCGCTATTTCTTTTGCCCATTTTCCTTCCGGTACCTTTAATATCAACGCATCCTTCTTAAGTTTTGTACTATCTTGAATATACGATAATATTTCTTTTACACTCATACCATCATTCAACTCAAATGTTCCGGCCACAAAATTTGTATTGTGACTTGCCTTGGCATACAACTTTGTCACTGTCGCATTTGAAATCAAATTTTCATTTTCTAAATTTTCTACAACCTGATCAAGCGTATCCCCGCTTTCAATTGTGAATACTATATTCTTATCCCCGTTGCCCGTACTTGACAAGCCATTTTTTACCACAAAAACACCTGCAAGACCAGCAATAATTAAAATACATACAACCGCTAATAAAACAACTCTTACAGAATTGACTTTACGCCTAGTCGGCATTTTCCTCGTCCTCAACAAATGTGTTGATTACTTCTTCAACCATATCCCATTCTGCTTCACTTTCGATTGGAATCAATTGACCCTTGTCATCATAACGAGAGGCATATACTTCGCCCTCATCTAAATCTGGATCTTGGAAAACAACATATTGACATCCCGTTTCATCACTATCAAAAGTGAATAGAATCGTCATCTTTTTTTCGTTTCCATTTTCATCTTTAACATATAAACAATTTGAATCTAACATACACTACTTCCTTTCAAAAATAAAGGAGGACATTAAAATCCCCCGTTTTGTCTGTCCAAAAAACTCTGTAAAATTTGAACCGCAGCCATTTGATCAATTACTTTTTTACGTTTCTTTCTAGAAACATCCCCCTGAAGTAAAATTTTCTCAGCTGCAACTGTTGTAAGTCGCTCATCCCAAAGATGAACTTTAATTCCAGAAGATTCTAATTTCTTGGCAAATTCACAAGATATTTCACCACGAATTCCGATATCTCCATTCATGTGCTTCGGTAAGCCTAAAACTACTTCTTTTACTTTATTTTCCTGAAGCAATTTCAAAACTTCTTCCAAACAAGCATCATAATCATCCGATTCAAAACGCACAGTCGTTAAAGCACGACACGTAATATGAAGCGCATCACAAATCGATACACCACACGTTTTCGAACCAAGATCTAAACCAATGATACGATCCATTATTTATCCAAATAAGCACGTACTAATTCTTCAATGATTTCATAACGTTCGATCTTTTGGATCAAGTTACGAGCATTCTTGTGAGAAGAAATATACGCAGGATCATTACTGATCAAGTAGCCAGCAATTTGATTTTCTGAATTATAACCACGTTCTTCCAAAGCATCACTTACTTCACGAAGAATCATCTTGATATTCTCACGACGAATCTCTTCCGTAGTAAATGTCATTGTTTCGGTAATGTCTTTCATAATTTCACACTCCTTAACACATTTTTATTATATATGAATCCTAACCAAAAAGAAAGCGATTTAAGAGAAAATGGGATGTTAAACACCCCATATACAGTAAAAATAATCACTTTTTTGTTGAATATCCTCTAAGATAAAGATCCATTTCGAACAAGTAGAAAGATTATGTTTCCTATTTTTTACTTCGACAATCGTTTCAATTTGAATTTGAAGCATTCTTCTTTCAAAATCCTCATATGACTTATTAAGTACATCCATTCCAAAGATTTCATACATCGCTGCATATTCATCATCTTTGACTCGATTTAAATCCACAATGATCTTACGCATCACTAAGCCTCTTCAAATTGAGCATTGTATAACTTCGTATAGAAACCATTACGCTTCATCAATTCATCATGACTTCCGACTTCTACAATGTCACCATGATCCATCACAATAATATTATCCGCATCACGAATCGTGGATAAACGGTGCGCAATCACAAAACTTGTACGTCCCTTCATTAACTCATCCATACCTTTTTGAATTAAGACTTCTGTACGTGTATCCACACTACTTGTCGCTTCATCCAAAATTAAAATTTTAGGATCGGCTAAAAAAGCACGGGCAATCGTTAATAATTGTCTTTGACCTTGACTAATATTACTTGAAGATTCATTTAATACAGTACCATATCCATGATCTAATGTATGAATAAAGTGATCGACATGAGCTGCCTTAGCCGCTTGGATTACTTCATCATCACTAGCGCTTGGCTTACCAAAACGTAAGTTTTCTAAAATACTACCCTCAAATAGCCAGGCATCCTGTAAGACCATACCAACCATATTACGCAAACCACTTCTTGTATATTCCGTAATATTATGGCCATCAATATAAATGGATCCTGCATTCAATTCATAGAAACGCATCAATAATTTGACAATGGTTGTTTTACCAGCGCCTGTAGGACCAACAATAGCTGTCGTTTGTCCTGGCTTAATATACATCGAAAAATTGTTGATGACAATTTTATTTGGATCATATCCAAAACATACATTTTCAAAAGTCACTTGACCTTGTACATCTTCTAATACAACTGGATTTTTTACATCACAAATTTCTTCTTCTGCTGCCAAAAATTCAAAAACACGCTCTGCAGCAGCTGCCGTACTCTGTAACATATTCATAGATTGTGAGATTTGAGAGATCGGTTGCGTAAAGTTACGTGTATATGTAATAAACGATTGAATATCTCCCACGGCAATTTCTTTATGAATCGTCAAATATCCACCTAGAATACATACACCGACATAACCGATATTTCCAATTAAGTTTGTCAAAGGCATCATAAGTCCAGATAAGAACTGTGATTTCCAAGCACTCGTATACAATTGATCATTATATTCTTTAAAAGTGTGCAAAGAATCTTCTTCCCCATTAAATGCCTTCACAATCGTATGTGCCGAATACATCTCTTCAATATGACCATTCACTAAACCTAATGATTTTTGTTGAGCCTTAAAATAACGCTGACTCTTTTTGACAACGACCATAACTAAGATCAAACTCAATGGAATGACAATTAAAGCCATAAGTGTCATCTTCCATGAAATACTAAGCATCATGACTAAAAAGCCAATAATTTGTACAAAGCTTGATACCATAGTGGATAAAGATTGGTTTAACGATTGTACTAGAGTATCTACATCATTGGTAAATCTTGAAAGAATATCTCCATGACTATTTCTATCAAAGTAAGATAGTGGAAGCTTATCAATCTTTTGATTCATTTCTTTACGAAGCTTGTATCCCATTTTATTAGAGACACCACTCATCAACCAGCCTTGAAGATAAGAGAAGGCTGTACTCAAAGCATAAATCGCGAGTAATAAAGCACATGTTTTTTGGATCGCATCAAAATCAATGCCACCTTTACCTTGCACTTTATTCATAAAGCCTTGTGCAATTTCAGTAATAATATTTCCTTGAATCTTAGGACCAATCACCATGATACAAACGGAAACAATGGCACATAATAGACCAACTAGAAATGAGAATTTAAAGGGTTTGATGTAGTTTAAAAGCTTCTTCATCGTTCCCTTGAAATCTTTTGCCTTCTCGCCACCACCACGCATACCATGGCCCATTGGACCTCTAGGACGATTATTTTGTTTCTGATTAGACATTGGCAAGTTCCTCCTTTGTCAATTGGCTAGACGCAATCTGTTGATAAACCTCACAAGATTTCATCAATTGGGCATGTGTTCCTTTGCCAACCATCTTTCCTTCATCGAGTACAATGATTTGATCCGCATGTAAAATACTAGAAATACGTTGTGCCACAAGTAATACGGTACTCTTTGTTTCTTTACAAGACTTTGCCAAAGCCTCTCTAAGCTTAGCATCCGTCTTAAAATCCAAGGCACTAAAGCTATCATCAAAAATATAGATTTCAGGCTTTCTTACAACGGCACGGGCAATGGAAAGCCTTTGTCTTTGTCCGCCTGAAACATTTGTTCCCCCCTGATTAATTTCTGAATGGATTCCTTCTGGTTTTTTAGATACAAATTCCGTTGATTGAGAAATAGATAATGCATTAGAAATATCATCCTTGCTTGCATCTTTCTTTGAATACAATAAGTTCGATTCAATATCTCCCGATAGTAACATTCCTTTTTGTGGAACATAGCCAATACGACTTCTTAAATCCGCCTGTTTCACATTCCGAATATCAACTCCATCCACTAAAATCGAACCGCTTGTTACATCATAGAAACGTGGGACTAAATTAATCAATGTTGATTTACCAGAACCTGTACTTCCAATAAAGGCTGTGGTTTCGCCTGGTTTAGTTTCAAAACTAATATTACTCAACACTTCTTCATCGGCACCCGGATATTTAAACGATACATTTTTAAAAGAGACAACACCACGCATAGAAGATGAGAAATTCATAGGATTTGATGGATCTTTTATAGTAATTTCACTACTTAAGACTTCATGAATACGCAAAGCACTAACATTGGCACGAGGAAGCATAATTGTGACCATAGTAATCATTAAAAAGGCCATGATAACTTGCATCGCATACTGCATAAAGGCCATGATACTACCTACTTGAATCATTCCTGAATCGACTTGTTTCGATCCAAACCATAAAATCATAAGGGTTGTACCATTCATTAAAAACATCATGATTGGCATCATAATAGCCATTGCACGTGTTGTGAATAAAGAAATGGAAGTGATGTCTGAATTGGCTTGATCAAACTTTTTTTCTTCAAGCTTTTCATTGTTGAAAGCACGAATGACTAACATTCCATCTAACAATTCACGAACCACACTATTCATTTTATCGATCATTTTCTGCATGATCTTAAACTTTGGCATCACAATCATAAAGATTAATAAAACAACACTTAAAATCACAACGACACATAAAGCTAGGATCCAAGTCATATTCGCACCCGATTCAATGACGTGTAAGATGGCTCCTACACCAATGATTGGTGCATACATTACGATTCTTAAAAACATCACAATTGTCATTTGAAGTTGTTGAATATCATTTGTGGTACGTGTAATTAAACTCGATGTACTAAATGTATTCAAGTTTTCATTTGAGAAATGCGTCACCTTTTCAAACACTTCTTCACGCAAGTCTTTAGAAAAGCCTGCGGCAATTCTTGAAGCTAAAAAGCCAACTAAAATCGCACATACAGCACTACCTAAGGCATAGCCTAACATCTTAAGTCCTGAATAGATAATATAGTCTTGTTGCATCTTTTCCATATTCATACCAAGATCGGTATATTCTTTTTTAAGGAATTGAGAACTCATACTCGATACGGTTGAATTTCCTAGCTTAGAAATCTCAGATTTTGCACCTTTTCTATATGAATCTATACCATTCATCATAAGAAGTTGTGGAATTTGTACATTTTGTTCTTTAGCATCTTTACTTACTTCAATCATTGTCATTTGAAGTAAGGTCAAAGCGGAAGAAAGCTTTTCTTCCTTTTCTTCACTGATATCTTTTAATACATATACATTCTCGGTTTTCAAAGCTGGAATTTCAGTTTTTTCTTCCTTTGTTGCCTTACTTGGTGTAACCAACTTATATGAAGATGTAATCAAATCCTTTTCAGAATCATTCGCGAACATTAAATAGGAATTTAAAGTCTTTTCACGAATTTGTTGATAAACCCCACTTTCAATACCCGCATTCTGAATTCCAGTATTGACAATATTTTGCATATAATCCGGCATTGTAAGTTCACAAGTCGCTTGTCCAAACAACAAACCAAACGCAAGTACAATCGATAGCCAATACGGTTTTAAATATTTCAATATCTTTGTCATTTATTTTCCTCCATATAACGAGTTGTCTTGATCAATATATCTCTTAAATACGCACAGTCTTCAGATCCTAAATAATCCAAAAAATGATATACATTTTCTACATGTGTATCCATTCTTTTTTGAAACATTTCAATGGCTTCAGGGACAATTTGAATATAGACCGTTCTACGATCCGTATTCGAATGCACCCTTTGAAGCAGCCCCTTCTTTTCAAATCCAGCAATCATCTGTGACACAGCTGCAGCAGATACGCCCAATATATTTGCCAGTTCACTCATTGTGATCTGATGATTTTCTGCTTTATAAATCGTTTTAAACAGCATCACATCCTTTATTCTAGGACCATCTTTACAATGACGGTTATTTCGAACATAGTTCGTGACTTTATACGTGAGATCAAACATCAAATCGAGTACTTCATCTTGAACTTCCATAAGAACCTCCAATTTATTTAAGTTACTTAACTATATACCTACTTAACTATTAAGTCAATAAAAAAAGATATGCACAAAACATATCTTTTAAAGAATATGTAAAAAATAGATTGGGATAAATCAACCTTTCTGACCTTGCAAGAGACACACGAACAGTTACTATACGCTGTGGCTATTTTTTTCATTTTAAAGACATTAATATTCATCTTCTAAATCTCTAACGGTCGTAACTTCTAATTTATTTTTGTCCTTCAATGATTTCAGTCCATGTTTCAAATCTATTGTCGGTGGTAATTCTTTGTGTTGATTATAGGCTGAACAGCCAAAGAACAACTTTCCATCCTTGCTCATCTTTAACTTCATTTCTTTTCCACATAATCTGCATTTTAAATTTTGATACTTGATATTTGATTCCGTCATTTGATTAACAGCCAATAAAATTGCAAACACCTTATTGGCTCCGTTCTCATAAAGAGTTTTAATGGCTTCTTCAATTGTTGATCCAGTCGAATAAACATCGTCTATTATGATAATATTTTTATCCTTAACATCTGATATAACATTAAATGCACCTTTCACATTTTCTTTACGCATAGAAAGATTGTTTCCTTTTTGCGAAAAACTTTTTTTAAATTCCAAAATTTGTTGTAGTTTCATTCCATCTATAGAGTTTTTCTCTAATTTTAATCCAACGAATCGATCATATTTACTTTCTCCAGGTTTTAAAGGAATATAAGTCAAAGCATCAATTGATTCACGCTTTCTTAACGAATACAACGCTGCATCAAAAAATAAATCAACGGAATATGTATAATATCTTTTGAAATTCAAAACATCAAAAGATAAAGGGTCGTTCAATAGATAATGATGTTTCTCTGAATAATATCGACCACCAATAAAAACAATAACTTCTCGATTCGTACCGTCGCTTAAAGAAATCTCATTTTCAATTTTTAATAATCTCATTTGGGGAACCGTTTTCCCATAAGTTGCATAGACTTCAGCAGCATATCCAGAAACTTCTCCTTTTAAGATCTTAGGTAACATATTTATTGTACAAGCCGTGAAATCTGGTGTGTTTCGTAAGAAATCTTTAGCTAAATTATGTGTTAAGATTGTTCCAATATGATATCGCATCATATCTTTTAAAAACAGAGGATTATTACTAATAGAAATAATTGATGTTGAATCACAATTAGAATCTACTAATATATCCTGCAATAAGTTTGTTATATCATAATACTCCTTAACTTCTACTTCTTTATCATGCGTATTGTTTTCGTCCTGAACTAAAAACAATTGAACATCAGGTATATATTGAATATAAGGAAATGACAAATATGCTTCATCCAATGAATCTACATCTAGAATAATAGCTTTTATATTATCTGGATCAGTCCATTTCCACATTACTTACTTCCTCCATGTCATTATTATTAAATAGATTTAAAAGCAATTCATTTCTATTTAAAATCTGTAGAGCCTCTTTTAATGTTTTAAACGCATGAGCACCTTTACCAACATATTTCTTTGGCCATTGAATTAAAGGATTATCGATTGCAGATTGTGGAATCAACACATCTCTTCCCTGTTTTAATGCATAATCTGCTTGTTTCAATGCACCACTCGATTCTCCTGCTTCCATAATGATAGTTGCTAATGAAATGCCACTCATAACTCCATTACGTGTTGGAAAATTCCATCTATTAATAACATTACATGGTGGAAATTGAGATACTACCAACCCATTCTTTTCAATTTGAATTTGTAAATCCTTATTCTCTTTAGGATAATACTGGTTGATTGGTGTACCAATGACAGCTATTGTTCTTCCACCATTAGCTAATGCAGCAGTATGAGTCGCTGTATCAATACCTCTTGCAAGTCCAGCATTTACGACGATATTTCTTTTAACAAGAGATTTAACAATACGCTCAGTTTTTTTCATTGATTCTTCACTAGCATTTCTACTACCAACAACGCAAACAGATTTTTCTTCTAGCAAGTGAACATTTCCTTTTAAAAACAAATAAGGTGGAGCTTCTTTCGTTGTAGCTAATAGTTTAGAATACGCTTGATCCCCTTTTTTTACTAAAATAACATCATTAGTTAAATTAGCGAAACTATCTTTTACCATGCCATAACGAGCATAAAATTCTTTATCAGTAGTGTTAAGCAAATTAGATAGTATAGGAATATTCTTTTTCAATCCCTCATGAAAATCAAAATTATGAGTTTCTTCAATCTGATGAATAAACTCACAAGTCTTTTTATCATTATTATTAAAATATTGTTGTATCGTATAATACAAAATCGCATCTCTTACGAAAGTGATATTAATATCAAATTTTTCATTTTTAATTCCACTATTATCTTTAATGACATTTGTAATTTTTCGTGCATCAAGATCACTTTTTAAAAACAACATGATAGATTTACTAGTTTTAATTGGCACAATTCGTTTGTCATGTACTAATTGATTTAGCCTTTGCGTAGAAATATTTAAATATTCTGCAGCCTCACTAGACGTATAAACATCTTTCATCAATTTCTCAATTTCCTGTCTATTCATCTTTCTCAACTCCTCGTATATATACATTCTACACTTGCTCTTGATGATTATCAAGAGCACTCAGACTACAAATTAATTTCCCAATCAGACATAATGTATAAAAACGCCTAGAGTAACTCTGGGCGTTTGTGTTTCCTATCCTAATTTCTTAAGGATATTATCTAGTTGTGTTTTCGTCATTTTTAGCTTTTCTGTGTAAGATGCTAGTTTTTCTGCATTGACTTTAGCTTCTGGTGCTTTATTGACAAATCCTGGATTTTTCAACATACCTGAACAACGTTTGATTTCGTTTTCTAGGCGTGCGATTTCTTTCTCTAGTTTTCCCTTTTCTTCTTCTAAGTCAATTAATGCATCCATCGCAAGTTCGATTATTCATTTTTATATTTTCTCTTGATCATAATACATAATAGGTTTCCTTTCTTTTAGTAAGTAATTCCCCAGACAATTCATTTTCGATTATATTATATGAGCATCCATCTAACGACCTCCATACATTAAATAGACATCATTATTGTCAACATAGTTGGTAATATATCCTTGTACAAAGGATGGTGCTCATTATGTCCTTAACTTTGCAGAATTTGTAAAGCTTAAAAAAGAAGCATTAGTAACTCAATTCACCAATGCTTCTATCGATATATTTTGCCGTGGTCGTCTTCAGGCAACCCCTTAAAAGTGCCTGATGCGTTAAGCCTTTTTTTCTTTTGGCTTTTTTACTGTTTCTCCAGTTCAGGCAGAATGCAAAGCAGGTACCGAGGGATGCAACACCTGCCATGATTACTGCACCACTGATTGCCAATAACTAGAACTGCTCCATCTTTTCGTACTCCAACATAAACTATGCCGCTCTCTGCATTTTCAAATCCTATCTCTTTAAGGATGTCAGGGACATACTCTTGCTTAAATTCGATATTTTGGTTCTCAAATTCTAACATCGTCTGAGCCTTCCTTTCTCGTTTCTTTCTTCTTTCTTTCTTATTGTGAGAAAGAAAGAAAGTAAGCGCCAAATAAAATGATGTAGTTAAATAAATGAAAAAGAATCAGTTGAAC
>ERZ791881.314-NODE-314-length-50693-cov-5.399799_pt1 | contig 50693 bp, 37 predicted proteins | sample MGYA00510161_ERZ791881 | MGnify/ENA primary metagenome ERZ791881 (study PRJEB30046, sample SAMN00792073) | human gut metagenome | study: EMG produced TPA metagenomics assembly of the A metagenome-wide association study of gut microbiota in type 2...
GGAGAAGTATATTGTAGATGACCGGTTAGATGGGTCAATTACAATATACCAGGATTTATGTCATTTGTTCTTTGCTTTATAAAAGAATCTTATTTTATAGACCATGCTTATTTTGTGAAAATGTTAGATTCTGGAAATACTAACAAGCAATCACAAAGGACACATTTATGTTTGAAATTTACTTATAATTCTAATACATTTTATATCCCATTGAGAAATAATTTAGGCCCTGAGATAAGAAAGTACGGAAGGATAGGTCATTCTTTACCTTCTCCAAGTAGACCTAACGCAGGATTAGATTTTCGATATGCATTAGTCATAAATAGTTTAGATTACATTGAACCACAAATTATTCAAAAAATACCCAACTCTCAATATAATAAACTTCAAGATGATATTTCCGATATAGAAAAGGAATTCAAAACATATTTGATGGGCTTTATAAAAGCTATAAAGAAAAATCGTATACATCGAGAACCTTTATTTAGAGAATCAAGTTTGATTAATTTTGTTAGTGAGCTAAACGACTCCCACTTGTAGAAGTTAGAGATTGCTTCATATTATCTCCTTAAAATACATCCGAATGAGAGCCAGTTCGTATTAGTTTCAAAATTAATTCAGAATTTTCTATGTTGTATACTAAAAGCCAATCTGGTTCTATATGTAATTCTCTCATGTTTTTATAGTTTCTCGAATTTACCAAAGCATGATCCATATATTTACTTGGTAAACTTGTCTGCAAACATAATAATTCAATTACAGTTCTTAGTTTTTCTTAATCACAGCCTCTTTTTATTGCAACTTTATAATCTTTTTTGAATTGAGATGTATACTTTGGCTTAAGTATCTAAAGACTCCATCAAATCATCAATAGATTCAAAAGGACCAGACATATTTGTATCATTTTCTGCATCCTTCATGGCCATATATGTTTTTCTATTAGGCTCTTCATCAGTAACTACAGAAAATGGTAAACCATGACAACGTAATGCTTGAATATAAAACATTTCTGTTGCCGTACTTAAATCTAAGCCAAGAGATTGAAATAAATCAGATACTTCTTTCTTTAAATTAGGTTCAATTCTAATTGTCAAATTACTTTTTTTCATAAAAACAGCCTCCTTGTATACTTCAATATATTACATATTCTAGTGCATTGCACATTATTTATCACAATATATGAAAGTATTTTATGGTTTTAATGATATAAAATTATTAATTTTATGAAACTTAATAGCTCATTGGTGTACACATCAAATCCCATTGATGGATTTTTATATTTTGTTTAAGTAATACTAAAAAAACCTGGACTCCATCTCAATCTAGTTGAGGTAGGATTCCAGGGTACGCATCTCATGCCTTCATCAAGTATACAATCAATATCTAATCTTTAGGTTCAGCATCCTTTAAGAAACTAAGCGCAATCATGACAATAACTATACCAATTGGGAAGGCTGCAATAATACTCACACTTTGTAAGTTATTCATTGAACTTTGTGCAAACAATAATGCGATTGGAAGAAGAATCAATAGAATACACCACATCAATTGAAGTGTTTTGTGTGGCATTTCATCTTCTTTTAATTCGTGATAGCAATAACATGAAGCCGTTAGTGCAATCGAATCAAAGCTAGTCGCATAGAAGGCAATCATGACCAGTTATGTACAAAGAAGTATTTTAATAATTTCTACGATCTGATCTTTCCGTATAGATCGCCTGTTTGTGCATATTGAGACATGAAATCAGCAATACCATGCATTTGTAGTCCCATTGAATAGTATACTAGAACAATGAAACTAATTAGTGTAGTTACTACATCTAAAAGAATACAACCAAAAACAAAAAAACAGTGTATTTGCTAGTTATACGATAATGATTTTATAATGCATAGTGGAAACAATCCTTTGTTAAATGACATTTTTGAATTTTTCATATATTATAAGTCGAGATAGAAAGATCTTCAGTGAACAAGCACTTTAAGCTGAAGACAATAGGAAGTCGTTAAAACATCCTAATCGTGGTCACTATAAGTGATGGGGTGACAACCACCAGTAAAGTTGAAGACAATGGGAAGTCGTTAAAACATCCTAATCATTGTCGTTATAAGCGATGGGCTGACAGCCAGCAGATAAACTTGTATTAGAATCAGATGTCTTAGGGCATCTTTTTTTTATTTGTGTTGAAAAGAAAGAAAAAGGAATCAGACAATATACGTCCAATCCCTAAACGATTGCTTACAATTCTTTAAACACCCAAATTTGAGCTTTTGACCCATTCTTTTCATAAATCGCAATGTTATTACCATTGACTGTTCTAGAACTGAATAAATCTAATGCATAATTTGGATTCAATGCAGATACTAATACAAAACCATTTCCATTCTTAACAGCAATCCATTTTTGTGCCATTGAACCATTAGATTCATTTTGATGAACATTTGTTAAATTTGCGACTGCACCAGCAACTTCAATCACTTTGTTTGAATTAGCATTTCGAATTGTTAAGTAACCCTTATCATCTTTAGTGATTTTCCATGCTTGCGCATTTGTTCGATTAGCTTGATAAATTTGTAAGTTTCCACCATTTGCCTTTGTAGAGCCACTCATATCAAGCACAAATTTAGAATTAATAGCTGAACCAATTTCATAAATACCTGTTTTAATATTGTCTTTATTGGCAACTGCTAAATCATCAATTCTTTCCTGCATAGATTTAAATGTATTAAAGATCCATGTTTGAGCTTTTGACCCATTCTTTTCATAAATTGCGATGTTATTTCCATTGACTGTTCTAGAACTGAATAAGTCTAATGCATAATTTGGATTCAATGCGGATACTAATACAAATCCACTTCCGTTTTTAACGGCAATCCATTTTTGTGCCATTGTACCATTTGACTGGTATTGTTGTACATTTGTAAGATTTGCTGCAACACTACCTGTTACATCCAATACTTTACCTGAATTAGCGTTTATAATTGTTAAATAACCCTTATTGTCTTTTATAATTTTCCAAGCCTGTGCATTTGTTCCATTAGATTGATAGATTTGAAGATTACCACCATTGACCATTGAAGATCCACTCATATCAAATACATAACCTGTATTGATAGCTGAACTAATTTCATACGTACCTTCTTGGACGTTATCTTTATTGGCTGTTGCTAGATCATCAATTCTTTCCTGCATAGATTTGAATGCATTAAAGATCCATGTTTGAGCATTTGACCCATTCTTTTCATAAATTGCGATGTTATTTCCATTGACTGTTCTAGAACTGAATAAGTCTAATGCATAATTTGGATTCAATGCGGATACTAATACAAATCCACTTCCGTTTTTAACGGCAATCCATTTTTGTGCAAGTGAACCATTTGATTGATATTGTTGAACATTTGTAAGATTTGCTACAACGCTTCCTGTTACATCCAATACTTTACCTGAATTTGCGTTTATAATTGTTAAATACCCCTTATTGTCTTTTACAATTTTCCAAGCCTGTGCATTTGTTCCATTAGCTTGATAGATTTGAAGATTTCCACCATTTGCCATTGAAGAACTACTCATATCTAACACGTAGTTTGAATTAATTGCTGAGCCAATTTCATATGTACCTTCTTGGATGTTATCTTTATTGGCTGCCGCTAAATCATCGATTTTATTTTGAATAGTTTTAAATGCATTAAATGTCCATTGTTGTGCAAGTGAACCATTCATTTCAAAGATTTCAACATTACTTCCATTTGAAGCATTTGAGAAATATAAGTCTAATACGTAATCTACATCAAGTGCTGAGTAAATTACATATTTATCTCCTTTTTTAACAACGATCCATTTTTGTGCATAGCTACCATTTGAATCATATTGTTGTACATTTGTTAAATTACTAGCAACACTACTTGCAACATCCATCACCTTACCTGAATTTACGTTAATGAATGTTATATATCCTTTGGCATCTTTTACAATCTTCCAAGCCTGTGCTTTCGTACCATTTGATTGATAAACCTGCACATTACCGCCATTCGCTAGTGAAGAACGACTCATATCCAATACATAGTTTGAATTAATTGCCGAACCAATTTCATAAGTACCTTCTTGAAGTGTATTCTTATTAGCTACAGCAAGCTCATCCAAATAGTCTCTACCAGATTGTACTTGCACAAAATTCCAATATTGAGCACTTGTGTTATTCAATTGCCATAATTGAACAAGATTACCATTGTTTACAGAAGAACTGCTTAAGTCCAAGACAAAGTTACGATCCCATGCTGATGAAAGAATCCATTGTCCAGTCGCATTTTTATAAATCACAAATTGTGAAGCTTTTGTTTTTGCATCTACACCTTGAATGATTCCAGAACCATTATTTAAATTCAACCAATTCGTATTTAATCCGATATATTGATTTGAATATACATTTTTAATAGTGTAGTAACCATTTTGATTCTTCTCAATATAGAATTGTTGACTCATACTCGTATTACGATCATAGATTCCAATCGTTGAAGATCTATTAGGATTTTTATTTACTAAGCCTAATACTTTATTGTTCTTAAGACTGGTCTGAATTTGATATGTTCCATTTTGCATTTGGTCTTGTAGAATATTGAAAACTTTAAATACTGTTCCCGTATATCCATTAATACCTTTAATAATAACGTTTGCCTGTCCAATTTGATTATTATTTTCAAATGTAACAATATAATCACGACCCTGTACTAGAGTCACTCTACCATTGGCTGTAGTCATAGACACATTTACTTCTGGTTCCATCTTTGAACCTGAATAGTAAACATCTCCAACATGGATATTTCCATATTTCTCTACATCTATATATAATTTATAATCTTTGATATTACTAATTGAGAAGAAAGGTCCACCTGATATTAAATCACCAGAGAAAGATGATGGATGATTTAATACTTCACTAATATGTACACGTCCGTTACGAGTTGGTGTATAAGGATCATATACTGTCGTATAGCCTTGTGAATCCAAACCAAACAATACAATAATGTGTGAATAGCCAGGCCATGGACAGAATTTACCACCCTCTACAGCAGCCGTAACAAATTTACCTTCTAAAAGCTCTTGCATAACACGAACACTAGAAAGATTATTTGTAACACTTAAACCAAAGCGATTGGCCAAAACTTGCCATGATGCAGAATCAGATCCAAGTTCACCGCCCGAATTGAAATGTCCAGTCGCATGTAAAATATTACCAATATCTGTTGGCAAATAATTAGTACCTTTTAAAGTATTAATAACTATTGTAGCAGCAGTAGGAAGACATCCTGAACCATTAAAGTAATAACCACCGACAACGTTATATGCCCATTGAGGATCTCTTTGACAATAATAGGAAACACCATTCCACCTTGTTTCAACAATAAAACCATTTGAATCTGTTTTGTACGTTACTTTATCAATATTAAATGTGCCACGCAATTCTCTACCTAAATGATCATAGTATTTTACATTGTTCCCTGTGATTTCAAAGCCAGCTGACAAAGTACCATCCACCTTAAAATTATACCAGTATCCATCACAATACTTTTCACCAATAAATTGAGCACCATTATCAAAATGATAGATTTTATTATCCAAACTCAATCTACCCGTAAAACCAATTCCAGTATCATTATCAAAGTAATATAGTTTTCCATTGATTGTTTGTAATCCATGTAAAACAATTCCTTCATCTGAAAAATAATATGTAAGATTATCAATTGTTTGAAGACCCTTTAACATTTCCCCTGTTTGACTAAAATAATAAGCATTATCCCCTATTGTTTTAAATCCTATTACTTTATATCCAGCCTCATCAAAATAATATTTGTTTCCATTAATTTCTTCAAAAGAATTCGTTACAGCTACACCATCTTTAATATATTGTGTATAATCCTTTGTCCAGCCATTTACTAATTCGACACTTGGCTTTTCACTTTTATCACTTGTTTCCATATCAAGTGATGCATCTGTTTCAATTTCATTTGTGCTAGATACATCAACTGCGACAACTGGTTGTGTATCATTTTCTTCTGCACTTATAACCATATCTGCAAAACTATAGGTAGTTACGGCAGCAAGAACAGCAAATCCAACTTTTACAATATCTTTATTCATAACCTAAAACCCCCGCGAGTTATATTCTATTACTTTATGAATAAGAAAACAATTAACAATTGTTTACATAAATAAAAAAGAACCCTATTTTTACATAGAGTTCAATCGTTTATTATTTGCTTAATAATACATTTGCCATTTTTACAATACTATAACCATAGTTTTTAGCAGAAGCCCAACCTAATCCATTTGGATTTTCTTGAATTCCAAGCCATTCTACATATTCTGCACTGTTACGTTTCACTAAATCAAATCTTGGATCTACACAATCATTGACTAACTTAGAATTTGAAGCATATGCCTTTAAATGTTGAATTTGAGCTCGAATACCCGTACGAACATCTTCAAATGCAGCTCCATGTACAGCTCCAGTTGCACCAATACCTGCATAATTATATTGATTAGGAAGTACATCTCCACCATATTTTAAGAAACCTGTTTCTTTCATACATTGTGCAAAAGCAATTTCAGCTCTTACACCTTCTGCATTTGCCTCTTCATAGAAAATCTTCGCAAATTCTTCAATTGTACTAGCACCTCCCTTTGCTAAACAACCATCATATTCATTTTTGTATTTTGCATTAAAAGTGTCATAACCACTCGCATTGTAGTTGTAATATTTAATCAATTGATCAACAGTACAAAGTGATTTACCCATAATTGGCGTCAATTCTTTTTCAGTCTCATACTTTTTGATATAAGTAAATACCCATTGTTGAGCACCTGTACTATTTGAAGAATACATTTGAATACGACCACCATTTGAGAAATTACTGCTTGCTACATCTATAGCTAATTTTATATCTGTTGCAGAAACAATTTTTAATCGTCCTTGTGCATCAAACATAATGATCCACTTTTGATTTGTAGTGTTCGATTTATTTTCCTGTGTTACACGACCATTTGAAGCTGTTAAATATAATTTTGAACCATAATTCATAATAGTAACATATCCATTTGAATCATGTTGTAATACCCATTTTTGTGCATCCGTTTCATTCAAAGTATAAAGCTGAATATTTACGCCTGGATTTTTACTACTTGAAGGTACATCTAACACATATTCTGTATGAATACTCTTGATAAAATACACACCATCATCCATTAAGCTTTGGTTTTCTTTCGCAAGACGATCTGCTTTTTCTTGTGCTGACTCATACTTTTGGAATTTCCATAATTGCGCATTCGAATTATTTCTTCCATAGATTTCAACATTATTTCCACTCACAGTTTTAGAAGAATACAAGTCTAAACAATAATTTGTATTTAAAGCAGAAACTAATTCAATAAAACCATCCGCCTTTTTCATGGCAATCCATTTTTGTCCCATATTGTTGTTAGCTTGATTTTGCTGAACATTGACTAAGTTTCCAACTTTATTACCAGCCACTTCCATGACTTTACCAGAATTTTCATTTGTGATTGTTACATAACCCTTACTATCATGAGAAACGATCCAGCCTTGTGCCTTTGTTCCATTTGAAGAATAAAGTTGAACGTTTCCACCATTACTTAACGATGAACTTGTCATATCCAACACAAAACTTTCATTTAATTTTGTTGCAATCTCATATTTACCATCTGCAATCGCATCTTTGTTTTGTGCTGCAATTGCATCGTAATTAGCTGGTGCTTGACTTTGATTGTTTTTTGTTTTAAACAACCACTTTTGAGCATTCGAGCTATTTCTTTGATACAAATCTACATTATTTCCATTTACAATTCTAGAACTATATAGATCAATACAATAATTCTTGTTTAATGCTGAAACCAACTCAATAGAGCCATCACTATTCTTAATCGCAATCCATTTTTGACGATAACTATCATTTGATTGATTTTGTTGAATGTTTGCCATATTTGCAACACTATTACTATTCACTTCAATTACCTTATTTGAATTTTCATTCGTAATAGTTACATATCCATTTTTGTCATGATTTACAATAAAACTTTGTGCCTTTGTTCCATTTGCCTCATACAATTGAACATTACCACCATTGCTTAATGTAGATGAAGCCATGTCTAATACGTAATTATCATTTATTTTAGAAGCAATAGTATATGTACCATTCGCAAGAACATTCTTATTTTCATTTGCTAACTGATCTAACGATTCACGATAATTAAGTTTATTTCTAAAAACCCAACGTTGTGCATTTGAATTATTACGTTCGTAAATATCTACATTGTTTCCATTAACCGTTCTTGAACTATATAAATCTAAACAATAATTTTGATTTTCCCCTGAAACCAATTCAATTGAACCATCACTATTTTTGATTGCAATCCATTTTTGACCATAATTATCATTAGCTGTATTCTGCTGTACGTTTTGAAGATTCGTTGCCTTATTATCTTTAATCTCCATCACTTTACCAGAATTTTCATTTTTAATTGTCACATAACCTTTACTATCATGCGATACGATCCATCCTTGAGCAGGAGTTTCATTCGATTCGTAAATCTGAACATTTCCACCATTTGATAATGAAGATGAAGTCATATCTAATACGTAGCCTGTATTTAATTTCGTTGAAATTTCATAAGTTCCATCCGCAATTACATTCTTGTTTGAATTTGCCAATACATCTAGTTGCTCATATTTAGAAACAAACTTTTCAATATTCCAATTTTGTGCATCAGAACCATTTCCACTATACAATTGAATATTCGTACCATTATTAGCTTTACTGCCACTGACATCCAATACATAATTTGAATCTAAGGCCGAAATAATCATATATCCCTTGTTTGATTTTTTTACAACCCATTTTTGAGCGCGAGTTCCATTTGACTCATACTGTTGAACATTCTTTCCATTACTTGCCTTGCCATCACTGACATCTAATACTTTACCAGACTTAGCATTTGTGAATGTGATATATCCTTGTGCATCATGACTCACAATGAATGCTTGATTATCTGTTTCATTGTTGAATGGAGAAAGCTCAATATTAGCACAATTATTCATTGAACCATTCTTTACGTCCAAAACATATTTAGAATTCAATACCGTTGAAATTACATATTTACCATCAGGAATCAAATTCTTATTTTCACTCGCAATTTGATCTAAATATGCATTTTTTAATCTCAACCCTAAAGCATTCACAATACCCTTCGCATCCGCTACACCCAATTGTTGTAGCTTTTCATCTGAACTTAAATATTCTTTATACTCATCTGGATTATTTAAGAAACAATGCTCAATAATTAATCCTGAAATATTTTGTTCTTTCGCATGACGAATGATTCCATAGTAATCCTTATCACTACTATCTGGATTCGAAGATGTCGAACCATCCGAATAATTTTTAATTTTAATACCACGATCATACAGACCTAGGGCAACCAATTGATTCTGAATCGCTTGCGCTAACACTTTTCCATTTTGAGCTAAACTCGCATTTCCACTTGTATTTGGATAATATACCTCAGCACCCTTAGCCGAAGTATTCGCAGCTGAATTTAAGTGAATACTAATGATATAAGAAGCTCCTGCCTTTTTGGCAATCATAACACGATCAATAAGATCCTGTACTACATTCTCACTTGGTCTTGTGTCTGTTGTTCTTGTCATTACAACATTCACATCATATTTCTCTAATTCTTCCTTACAATAATTGGCAATCTTTAAAGTTAAGGCAGATTCTTTTTGACCAAAGGCATTCGCACCAGAATCACTACCACCATGTCCTGGGTCCAAACAAATTGTCATACCACCAGTTGCTGCTCTAGAAAAATCATCAATTGACATAATAGAAGCTTCACTTGCCATGCCATTTGCGATTTCTTCTTCTGCTTTATTTACATCCGTAACTTGAATCACACCCTCTTGATCTTGAGAATCTTGAGTTAAATCCGGTAGTGTTTCATCATAGCCAACATATTCTTGATCCACACCAAATTTAATATCCATCTCTAAATCACTAAAATTCAAATAATAAGTTTGCCCATTATAATCATAATGAAGTGAAGTTACTTGATAGTCACCCTTATTACTAAATACATTCGAAAACTTTACTAAATTACCAACAGTTTCTGAACTCTCTAAATCCAAAGTTGTTCCATCCTCTTTTTGAATCGCAATTTTAAAGTTTGAATATCCCTCTATATTATTTAATGAAAGTACAAAGTTTTCTGTTTCCTGACTCGATACAACCGGACTATCCACTAAGAAATATTCCATCATACTAGAATCTCCTAACACCTCATCCAAAGAAGCTTCGGTCGTGTCTTCAACGACTTCCGGTTCATCTTCCACTACTGTTTCCGTTGTATTTGTATCATTTTCTTGAGTAGTCTCTTCTACTTCATCGGCCATGATTGGCAATGAATTAGCTACTATTGAAAAAGACATGGCACAACTTAACATTAACACAAATAACGATTTAGTAATTCGTTTCATGTTACCCCTCCTATATATAAATAAAATATTTATCAACGTTTCTTATTTTAAAGGAAACTGGATTTACTTTCAACAATAAATAGAGCAATAAATCCCTATATCATATAATAAATATCATAAAAAGATGAACAAAAAAAGCTTTATATAAGTAGATAATTTATAAGTAAAATGCTATTATATCCATAGAGAAAAAGAATATACTCTTTTTGGTGGTGATTCTCCACCGAAGTCGTTGAAGTGAGAGACGATATAGTTTGGCGATTCCCTGCCGAAGGCATTGAAATGGGAAACAATAAGGATAATCCACAATAAAACAAGACAGCCTTTTGAAGTAGGCTGTCCATTTTTTATTTCTACTCATCAATCTAACGAATTGATGAAAGATATAATTGAAAAATAAAGTTTTTCCTTTATATACAATGCGGATTGTTCATCTTTTGAAATAATTGAAAAATAGATTTTGATTTTAGGCTCTGTACCAGAAGGTCTAAAAATAATAGAATTTTTATCATCTAAAAATAACTTGATTACATTACTCTTTGGTAGTCCATCAATTCCATTTAAATAATCCTTCTTCAATACAATTGTAGAACTTCCTAATCTTTGTAGAACATAACGAACACCATCCATGATTTTTTCAATCTTGGCCTGGCCTTTTGCCCCATCAAATGTTAAAGAATGTTGTACATTCAAACAATATCCAAATTCTTCATATAATTGATTCAAACGATCAATTAAACTTATATTCTTCGATTTATAATACGCATACATCTCACATACTAACATAGCCGCAACAGTCGCATCTTTATCTCGAACATAAGTTCCTTTTAAAAATCCGCAGCTTTCTTCAAATCCAAAAATAAAATCCTTTTCGCGATTCTGTTTCTTCAAAACATCAATCTGCTCACCAATAAATTTAAAACCAGTTAAGGTATTAATCGTAGATACATTATATTTTTTCGCAATCAATTCCGCTAAATCTGTAGTTACAATAGTTTTAATAAATACAGGTTTATGAACATTTTTTATATTTTGACAAATATAATCTAATAATAAACATCCTAATTCATTGGCAGAAAGAATTTGGAAGTCTTTATCCATTCGAATCGCAATCGACAATCGATCACAATCAGGATCCGTTGCCAAAACTAAATCCGAATGTGTCCTTTTCGCATAATCAATTCCAAGATTTAAAGCTTCATATTCTTCTGGATTTGGCTTTTTACACGTTGGAAAATTCCCGTCCGGCATTTCCTGTTCTTTTACAATATGAATATTTGTAAAACCCATTCTATTTAAAATATCCGTTACAGGCCTTAATCCTGTACCGTTCAAAGGTGTATATACAATGCTAACGTCTTTATTTTGAATAGGAAGAATCTGTTCTTTTTCAACTGCATCCATATATTTTTGATAAACTTCTTCATCCACATATGTATATTCACAAGATTTGTATGTGTCAAAATAATCTAGCTTTTTGATTTCATCATAAACCAATGCCGCCGCTTCTGTTGTAATTTGGCATCCATTTTGATTATAAACTTTATACCCATTGTATTCAGCCGGATTATGTGAAGCCGTAATCACAATACCACAAGCAGCTTTAATCTCTCGTACCGCAAAAGATATGCAAGGAGTTGGTAAAGCCTCTTTAAAAAGAAATACATTAAATCCATTTGACTTCAATACACGACTTGAAATCTCTGCATATTCCTTCGAATGATTTCTCGTATCGTAACCAATAATCACTTTATTATTACTCGAATAATATTTCTTTAAATAATTCGCCAATCCTTGAGTCGCTCTTTGAATCACGTATCCATTGATTTTAGCCGTGCCCAAACCCATTTTGCCACGAATACCACCTGTACCAAAAGACAATTCTTTATAAAAGGAATTTTCTATTTCAGTATCAATCATATTTTTTAAAACATCGATTTCATCCTCATTTACATGATCCAACCAATATTGATATCGACTTCTAGCCAATTCATCCATATAAAACTCCTCACTAGCTTCTAATACTTAATTTTATCTTTTTTAGAAATATCTTTACCCGATTGTACTTCAATCAATTGTAAATCTGTTTCCGCATAAATTGTATGTTTACAATTCCTTGGCAATTTAATTGTATCTCCAGAATTTAAAACATAATCACGATCATTAACTGTCGCAATACCAACACCATTAATGATTGTCCAAACCTCATCACGATATTGATGCGAATGATAATTCATTTTGTTTCCTTTTTTTAATGAAACTTTAATTGTTAAACTCTCATCCTCAACATCAATAACCTTATATTCACCCCATGATTTTTCGGCAAACATTATAGGCTGTTGAATACTATTCACATACTCTTTAATATCAACAGATTGATCTTTATCTGAAACTAAAATTCCATCTGCACTTGCAGATACAATCATGTCTTTTAATCCCATACATAAAATTGGTAAATCCAACTCATTAATCACCTGCGTATTTTGACAATGATCATCCATAATTACATTACCGATGCTATTTTCAGACATAGCTTTCGCAAATGTGTTCCAAGTTCCTAAATCTTCCCACATTCCCTTATATTTAATAACAGAAATGTTCTTCTCTTTTTCTACAACCGCATAATCAAAACTAATCTTTGTTAATGTGTCGTATTTGTTGAATAAATCATAGTAATCTGTAAAATCAATCAATTCATGGGCTTTGTCTAACAAATATCCAATTTTATAGGCAAATACACCACCATTCCATAAACCACCTTTTTCAATATATTCTTTAGCTAATTCTTCAGAAGGTTTTTCTTTAAAACTATCAACCTGACTAATTTGACCATTTGTTTTTGGCATAATATATCCAAATTTTTCACTTGGCTCAGTAGGTGCAATACCCATCAAAGTTAAGTTTGATTGTCCTGTACAAGAATACTCATAAATATCTTTAATACATTCAAAATATGAATCTTCAACATATGGATCAACTGGACATACAACCACTGAATCGTCTAAAGATACATTTTTTACATAATGCAAATACGCTGTTGAAAGAGCAATAGCTGGAAAAGTATCTCTTCTACATGGTTCAACCGAAACAGATACATTATCTCCTAATTGATTATGAATTACAGAAACCTGTGTCTTACTTGTCGCAATTGTAATATTACTATTTTCATCCACTTTTTTTAATTGACGATACACTCTTTGTACCATCGATTCATATGCATCACCATTTTTAAATAATTTAATAAACTGTTTTGAACGAACGTCATTTGATAAAGGCCACAGTCTTTTACCAGATCCACCAGACAAAAGTATTATATTCATGTAAGATTCTCCTTTAAAATTTTTTCTCAATTATATTATACGTAAAATACCCCATAATTATAGCTAATGGTAAACAAATTAAAATATTCATTAATACAGACATGCTGCCACCAAATAAGGATACAACCATTTGCTGTATTGGCCACCCGCATAAATAAATGCCGTAAGAATAATTCCCAAGATTTGCCACATTTGTATTTATCTGTTTTAAACCAAAAGAACTAAATAAAACAATATAAGGAAAGAATAATAATAATCCTAAATGTCCTTGTTTTGCAAAAATTGAAATAACAAACAATACCAAGCAAATGACAAATAGTTTTAGATCCATTCGAATTCTATCCTTGAAAACCCAGAAAAACGATCCTAAATAAAACATAAATAGAGGTGCAAAATACCCCCTAACAAGCAATATAAAAGGTATATTGATGTAGTATACAACGATAAATAAAAGCAATACAGGTATTAAACTCATTTTATAGAATTTTTTATTTACTAAATTCAATTTATATAAAACATAGAGTGCAATATAGCAAAAGAATTCAATAGGCAAAGTCCATAAAGCACCATTAATTACACCAGAAAATATGTTGTTGGTAAACACACCAGGTAAATTGTGAATAGGAATTAAAAGAAAATTTAAACAATATACCAAGAAATCTTTAGAGAGATAGAATTCTTTTAAATTACATATTGTAAAAAACAAGCTACATACTAGGATTGTAAGAATCAAAACAAACCATAAAGGCGGAAATATCCTTTTAATTCGATTTACTATATAATGATTTCCCTTGCTCTTTTCAATGCTTTTTGTAACAAAAAAACCACTACTAAGAAAGAAAACCGCAACAGCCACACCACCTAATCCCAATGTTTGATTTGAAATATTTAACAAAAAATCTTTACAATTCGCACCTTGCGATAAAGGGTAGGAATGAGAAACAATAACAGCTAAAGAAGCAATAAACTTAAAAAAATTTAAATTCTTACTTCGACTATTTTGATAATCCGATAAATAACATTGATTCATAAAAAATCCCTATTTACCTGCAACTTTATAGAAAGTGTCTAAATATTGACGTGCAATCACTTCTTTAGAATATTGGTTAAAACTGATTTTTTGTGGTTCTACAGACTGAACCTTTTTAATTTGTTCAATCCATTCTTGTACATCTAAAGGATCTTCTACATATGCACATTTATTATCCGTAACTTCATATAATGATGTTTTTTTAGTTGAAATAACTCTAGCACCAAGCATCATAGCTTCTACTGGTGGCATGCCAAAACCTTCAAATAAACTTGGAAATAAGAATACATTACAATTTTTGATCAAACAATTTCGAACTTCATTTGAAACAAACTTTGTTAAAATGATATTCTCTTCTAAACCCTTATCTTTAATCATATTAATAAAGTTTTCTTTATTAGGACCACTTACTCCAGAAATCACTAGTTTTTTTGGAATATCACAATCTTGCTTTTTTGATTCCTCAATCATGTTTACTAGACTAATTAAGTTTTTATGCTTATGCATAGAACATACAGTATAATAGTATTCATTCTTTTTGATATTGTACTCTTTTTCAACCTCTGAAAAATCGACTGGAACATTATCATTTAATACAATTGGATTATGAATTGAAATAATATTTTTAGCTTTTGGAAAATGATCTTCCAAGTCATTTTTTGTAAAATCACTAATTCCAATAACCAAATCTGAATTTTTAACTGTCATATACCAACCAAATCGATACCAAATATTCTCTAATTTAGGAAAATATTCTGGATAATGATAAGCTTGAATGTCATGGATTGTAGTCACACATTTTAATTTACGATTTTTAAATACTGGCATTTCATATACTGGAAAAAAACAAATATCTACGCCTAGTTTTTTAAACTCTTTCCACTGATGAAGGTTTTGCCAAATTAAATGATGTATAACATCATTTGCGTTTGTATCACATACTACACATTGAATTCTTGAATCAGATTTATAGTGTCTAAAAGATTCCTCATTATCTCTAGATAACAATAAATAATATGTATTATCATCTTTTAATTCTAAAAATCCATCTAATAAATTTCTAAAATATGACTCTACCCCTCCAGATTTTGATGGTTTAAGCCACGTAACATCTATACCAATTTTCATATCTAAACTCCTTTTACATTGAATTTTTTATTTACCATATAAATATACAATACAATGTAAATTATAAACTGAAAAATCATGATTGTAAAATAGCTGTATATACTACCATAAATACCTAATTTTATGACGCCAAAGCTTGAAACAACTATACTTAAAAACAACAATAAAAATTGCGCAAACATCTGTTCTTTTGTACATCGAAGTGTAATTAGTGCATTCAGTAGAATCTGTGAAATAGTATAAAATGCAGCTCCAACAATGATAATCAGTAATGGAATTGTATATTCATTCAAATTCAATCCATAAATAATATTTAAAACTGGAATACCAATCCAATATGCTACTGGTAAAATAATAATTAGACTAGCTAATATAATTACTGAAATTGTAAATACTGATTTATTGAAAAGCTTCTTTTCTTTGTTTTTATAAGCCGATGCCATTCCAACCAAAGAAGGTTGTAAAATAAATTGCCCAAACAACATAATAAATGTAGCTGGCATACTAATAATTCCATAAATTGCCTGCACATCATTTGTTGAAAAGTAATCAATCGCATATTTTGGTATATTGATCACAATCATAGAAATCAAAGAAAAGATACATGTATAGCTTGCTTTTTTTAAAAGATCCTTAACTTGAATTTTCTTCCAAGTAAAATGAATATGCTCAATTCCTTTAACTGTTTTTAAATCGAAGAAAAACAAAAATAGAAAGGCTAAACATATCATGGATATACATGAAATAAGTAGGTTTTTAGTAAGATAATCGATAATGACAAATAAAAGAATCAATAGAATGGAACGCATTGTCATGGAAATGCCTGCCATATATAACTTATCATTTTTTTGCATCAATCCATAAAAATAATCAATTAAAGCTTCCATTATCTTATAAAAACACAATGTAACAAACACTAACGATTTATATATTTCATACTGATTCATTACACAGAATAAGATACAAATCATCAAAGAAATAAAGCATGTCAAAATTCTTGTTATTAAATAACTTCCATCCGATATTTCATTTTCATTTTCAGTTACTTGATAGGTCCTTCCACAATACAGTGCTAATATGTTCATTATTGTCGCACTTGAAAAAGAAAAAGTGAATACACCTGCATCCATGATACCATTTATTCTAGTTACTAAAATCATTAATATTAGAGATGTAAAAGATACAAATGTTGTTCCCATCATATTCCAAAAATAATTTTTTTTCGTGTTATCACTCATAAATATACACAATACACATTTTAAAGCATGTGTATTCATCCTTTCTGTTCTAAAAAATCCTTACATCTAGTGTAAGGATTTTGTTTTACTTATTTAAGCCCATGATTTTGTTGATTTTTGTATTGTCACCCCAAATAGCAGGTGAATCATATGGACGTTCAGGGAATTTTCCATAGTCTGGACGAATACTATAATGATTCTTCTCAATAAATTCATTGACTTTATCCGCTAATGAAACTGGTTTTCCAGAACAACAATTGATAATTCCAGTAATTTCAGATTGTGTAGAAGCTGTCGCAATTTGTTTTGCGAGTTCATCTACATTGATGAAATCATATTTGTTTTTACCAGAAACAAATGGGAATGAAGCCTTACCCTCATGCTCCATCTGTGAAATCTTAGAGAAAATAGAATTATTATTGGAATCATCCCCTAAAATATAATATGCACGCAACCACATTAAAGCCGTATTTGATTTTTCTGCTAATAATAAAGAAGCTTCTCTTAATGCATTTTTTGCGATTCCATACATTGACAATGGATTTGTAGGTGTATTTTCATCCACACACCCCTCATAATATCCAATCTCATGCATTGTTCCCATTACGGATAAATATTTAACACCACCATCAATCATATTCTTAATGAATGCATAGTGCTTAGACAACATAGACATATGAGCATCTGAAGCATGGTTAAAACCATCTTTCCAAGCCATATGAATACATGCATCCGGTCTACCTAGCTTGTTATAAATATCATCCGAAAAAATATCTAATGATAAAAAAGTTGCATCCGTATTGATTCCTTTATTTATCATATCTACCGCAATAACTTCATGATGCATTTTGATCAACGCATCTACTACATGTCTTCCGATATATCCAGAAGCCCCTGTAACAACAACCTTCATTTTATCATCTCCTACAATTTATTACTTTTTTCACTCAACGCGTACACAGTATTTATTCCATTCGCAATAAATTTTGGCCAATATAAACTCATGATTTCCAAATCCTCTTTTTTACGGATATTTTCACCCAAGTTTTTAGAAGTAGCTGACTCCGCATAAATTCTATGTCCCAATAATGGTTTATCAATATAAATAAACTCACCATTTAATTCAGCTAAATCACACCATGTTTTATAATCACAACTATTGATATAGTTTGTATCAAAAATAGATTTACCTGCAACCACCTTATTGTAAGTAGCAGCCGGACAACAAATTGGACAACCAATTGATAAAATTCTTCTACGAATAAATTTAGAAGTCTGATTCTTGTCCTTCTTTAAAGGCGCAAGCATCATTCTCTTCACTTTTAAAATTTTATTTGTATAGATTTTTTTATCATTACGAATCTCATAATAATCTGTAAACGCAAGAATAAAATTATGTTTATTCCCAATATACTTTAATGTTTTTTCTAAAAAATCCGGTTCATAATAATCATCTTGATGTGCAATTGTAACCAATGGAGTTGGCGCATGATCATAAGCCCAGTTCCAGTCAGCTCCAGCATTTTTAGGACTAGGATTCACAAACAATTCTAAACCATATTTTTCACACAACCCCTTAATATGATCATTCGGTGTTGATGTTGAAATAAATACTTTACTCTTAATGGTTTGATTCAATAAAGATTGAATGGTCATCTCTAAATGAGGATTTTCTTTATATGCACAAATCACAAAACTATGATCGTTTCTATTAAACATTTAATTACCTCCAAAAATTATTTTTTGATTTCACTTTTTAATAATGAAATTTCTTGTACTAATAATGTAATCTTTCGTTTCTGTGCAGAAACAATAACAGTTAATGACATAGTTATAAAGAACAAGATAACCAATAACACACCAATAACCATATTGGAAACCGTCTGGAAACCAACTAAATTCGCAATTTTAATCAAAGCATTTGGAAAAATTGCTAAAAACAATAAGATTAAAACGCCAAGCCCCCATAATAAAGAATACTTCACTGGAATTCTACCCTTATGTAGTATACGAATTACAACCACAGCTAATATTAAGGCAATAATAAGAACACCCAATCTTAAATTTAAAGGCATTATTTTGACCTCCTTGTTCCAATGATCATAATAGATAATAAAACATTAATCATATAATACACATTCTTCCAACTACGAATGCTAGACACACCACCATTACGCTCCTTCATTTCAACAGGAACTTCCTGAATTATTAATCCCTGCTTTAAAATTTGCGTAGTTGAAATTGGTTCTGGATATTCTAATGGATAATCCATCGCAAATTGTGCAATCAAGCCACGATCCACTGCTCTAAAACCAGATGTAACATCATATAATTTTTCACCTGTAAAAAACCTAATGAATGATGAAATGATCTTAATACCCATCTGACGGGCCTTTGTAGACTTAAATTCACTTGTCGAACCCTCGACAAAACGTGAACCAATTGTCATATTCGCTTTACCATCAAAAATCGGTTTACAAACATCCTCCACAAAATTTACATCATGTTGACCATCCCCATCAAATTGGATGGCAATATCATAATTATGTTCCAACGCATATTTATAACCCGTTTGAACGGCTCCACCAATTCCTAAATTATGAACCAATTTAACATGCGGCTTATTATTTGATGTTAGTATTTCTTCTGTTCTATCTCTAGAACCATCATTTATGACAATATAATCTAATTTATTTGAAGAGTGATTCTTATTATATTCATCAATTGTATCGATTGTTGATAAAATAGAATCTTGTTCATTATATGCCGGAATAATTAACAATACTTTATTCATTATTCTCCCCTTTTCCTTTTTTACCACTTTAAAACATAACATAAGAAATCATTATCCTCAAGTAAATGTTCAATAATACGTAACATTTATATATTCATTTCCTTCAAATAACGAACCAATGCATCCTGCCAAGTTGGAAGAGGTTTAAATCCATTTTCTACTAGTTTTGATTTATCCAAACGAGAATTAAAAGGACGAGCCGCCTTTGATAAACCATACTCGACTGTTGTTACTGGAATGATTGTGTTTGTATATCCTGCCTGCTTGAAGATTTCACACGCAAAATCATACCAACTAATATATCCACCCTCATTTGTCGCATGATAATAACCATATTTATCCGTTTCAATCATATCTACTAATAAACGAGCTAAATCATAAGTATAGGTTGGTGTACCAATTTGATCATTTACTACTTTTAATGTATCCAATTTCTTTCCTACATTTAACATTGTCTTAATGAAGTTATTTCCATTCTTTCCAAATACCCACGCAATACGAACAATGAAATACTTAGATAAAGTATTTGATACAGCTAGTTCTCCACCAAGTTTTGTTTCACCATACACATTTAATGGCTTATAATCCTTACAATCAGGATTCCAAGGCTTTGTTCCCTGACCATCAAAAACATAATCCGTAGAAATATAGACCATCTTTGCATCAATCTCTTTACAAGCATTCGCAATATTTTGTGTACCATCCACATTAATTGCTTTTACCTTTTCCTGTTTATCTTCATCTTCGGCTAAATCAACTGCAGTCCATGCCGCACAATGCACAACAACATCTGGCTTTATAGACTTGATTGTATTCATTACAGCCTCTTTGTTAGTAATATCTAAAGATACATATTCAGCCATTGTTACATACGTACCATCTTGAATTCCACTATAGCTTTCAGCTAAGTCTGTACCTACACCAGTATATCCTCGAGAAGCCAATTCATTCATGACATCATGACCTAATTGACCTGCAACACCTGTCACAAAAACCTTCATCGAATATCTTCCTTTCATTTAACAAGAAAAGCTAAAGATTATTCCTTAGCTCTTCCTTTTTCTACATACATCTTTTCAAAATAGTTTTGGTATTCACCACTAATGATGTTTTCCCACCATTCCTTGTTGTCTAAATACCATTGGATTGTCATTGGAATACCTGTATCAAATGTATATTTTGGTTTCCATCCAAGTTCTGTCTCTAACTTAGTTGGGTCAATCGCATAACGCATATCATGACCTTTACGATCTGTTACATACGTAATTAAGCTTTCTGGTTTGTTTAATGCATGAAGTACAGTCTTTACAACTTCTAAGTTTGTTCTTTCGTTATGACCACCTACATTATAGACTTCACCAACACGTCCCTTACGAACAATTAAATCAATGGCTACACAGTGATCATATACATGTAACCAGTCACGCACATTTTCTCCAGTTCCATATACTGGAATTGTTTCATCATTTAAGGCACGAGAAATAATTAATGGAATTAATTTTTCTGGGAAATGATAAGGACCATAGTTATTTGAACAACGACTAATCGTTACTGGTAGACCATAAGTTCTGTGGTATGCCAACACAAATAAGTCTGCACTTGCCTTCGCACTTGAATATGGACTTGAAGTATGAAGTGGAGTGTTTTCAGTAAAGAACAAATCAGGACGATCTAAAGGAAGATCACCATATACTTCATCAGTAGAAACTTGGTGATATCTTTGAATACCATATTTAACACAAGCATCCAATAAAGTAGTTGTTCCCATTACGTTTGTTTTTACGAAGATTTCAGGATCTTCAATACTACGATCCACATGACTTTCAGCCGCAAAGTTTACTACTACATCAAACTTTTCTTTTTCAAACAAATCCATGATAAATTCACGATCTGCAATATCACCCTTGATAAACTTGTAGTTCGGTTTATCCTCTACAGGCTTACAAGTCTCTAAGTTACCTGCATATGTTAATTTATCTAAGTTTACAATCATATCCTCAGGATATTTATTGACCATATAATGTACAAAGTTTCCACCAATGAAACCAGCACCACCAGTTACTAAAATTTTCATATTTTTATTCTCCTTCATATACAAATTGATTGTTTGACTCTTCTAAAGTAGGTCCAACCTGATCCTTTTCACTTAATACTGGCTCAATACCATTTAATAATGAACCCCAATCTACATTACAAGTCGGATCATCATAACGCATTCCACCCTCAGACTCTTTATTGTAGACATTATCGACTTTATATCTAAATTCAACATCATCTGTCAAAGTTAAAAATCCATGCGCAAATCCTTGTGGAATAAAGAATTGTCTATGATTCTCTGCACTCAATTCCACACTGACCCATTGACCATATGTAGGGCTGCCTTTGCGAATATCCACAGCCACATCAATCACAGTTCCCTTTGTACAAGAAACCAATTTACTTTGTGCATAAGGCGGATTTTGCCAATGCAATCCACGAAGCGTACCCTTCTGTGCACTAAAAGACATATTGTCCTGTACAAAATCTACCTTAATACCCATCTTTTCATATTTAGGCTTAGAATACGTCTCCGTAAAATACCCTCTATGATCTCCAAATACATCTGTATCAATAATTAATACTCCAGGAATCTTTGTTTCAGTTACCTTCATTACTATACCCCCATTATTTAATATACTTACGATCCATGATCTTCTTTAAATAAGCACCATACTGATTCTTCTTATAGATTTCATAAGTAGAAGCCAATTCTTCATCACCAATCCATCCATTGTCATACGCAATCTCTTCAAGACAAGCAATCTTACGATGTTGATGCTCTTCGATTGTCTTCACAAAGTTAGTGGCATCCACTAAAGACTCATGCGTACCCGTATCTAACCAAGTAAATCCAGCACCAAGTAATGTGACATTCAATTCACCATTCTCTAAATAGATACGGTTCAAATCTGTGATTTCAAGTTCCCCACGAGCACTTGGCTTTAAGCTTTTCGCATACTCAACCACTTTATTATCATAGAAATAAAGTCCTGTTACCGCATAATTTGACTTAGGACAAGCTGGCTTTTCCTCTAAACTAATAGCCTTACCTTCAGAATCAAATTCAACAACTCCAAAACGCTCTGGATCTTCTACATAATAACCAAATACTGTAGCTCCCACTTCATTTTCAGCAGCTGCACGAAGGCGTTTAGTCAATCCATGTCCATGGAAAATATTATCACCTAAAATCATCGCACAACTATCATTTCCAATGAATTCTTCACCCAAGATAAATGCTTGTGCTAAACCATCAGGACTAGGCTGAACTTTATAAGAAAGCTCAATTCCAAATTGATGACCATCCCCTAGTAATTCTTGAAAACGAGTTGTATCATCCGGAGTTGAAATAATCAAGATTTCACGAATCCCTGCCTGCATTAAAATAGACATTGGATAATAAATCATTGGCTTGTCATAAATAGGAAGCAATTGCTTGCTTGTAACCTTTGTCAAAGGATATAAACGCGTACCACTACCACCAGCTAAAATAATACCTTTCATGTTGAGTCCTCCATAATTAACATAATTATATCATACATATAAAATAAACCCTAACGTTACGTTAGGGTCAAGCACAATATACACGAATTATAGATTCTTTAATCAAATTCCAATCTCTTGATTTCGCAGTTTCTACACCATTTGTATATAAAACATCACGCAATGCTTGATCTGAAACGATTCTTTCAATACAATGAACAGCCTTGTCAATATCTCCATTTGGATAGATCAAACAATTTTTTCCATCCTCTAAATATTCTTTATTACCATCATTTAATAAGGCCACTACATAACCACCAGTAGCCATCATTTCAATTGGTGGATAGCTAAAGCTTTCTAACAAAGAAGTCTTCAATAAAATATCACAATCTGCATATACCTTTTGCACCTCTTCATAAGGTACTCTATGCAAGAATTTATCAACACGATACCAATCCTTTGGTTTGGCATTGTAAGACATGTACCATATTTCATAATTACTTGAATCAAGTTTATTCGTAATCATAAAAGCTTCATCAACATTTTTATGTGGACTTGAAGAATCTCCCTCGATCAAAATACGAATTTTATCTTTAAATTCTCTTTTATGCGGTCTATATTGCTCAATATCGATTCCATTATAGATCCACTTAGCCTCTTTATTAAAATCAGACTTTAACCATTCCTTACACCATTTGGAGACAGTAATGCAATCAAATGGATATGAATAAGTCACACTAGCTTCTACTTTACGAGGATCTTTAAAATCATAGAAATCAATTTCATAGTTTTGAACTAAATATTTCTTATTTTCTATACAACGAATATCATCTAACATCTTAACCGTGGGCCACATTGTAGCTACACCACAATCGATTTTCGCATCCAACTTATCATTTTTAAATGGCAAGACTGGAAACGAATGGTTCATAAATGTAAATTCTGTACAAGTATCATAGAACGATAATAAAATCACTTGATAACCAACATCTTGTAAATAAGCAGCATGACGAAGTGCCACCATGACTCCGCCTGATATTTCAAGTTTCGCAAAGCCCAAACAAATAATTCGCTTACGATTTTGTTGAAGAATCGAAACGATATTAGAAGCTGTATATAAAGTCACACAATGTTTTAAACAATATGCATACGCATTTTTTGCCAAAGTATTTCTTAATGTTTCGTTTTTAATTAAATTGGTTAATTTCACCTTCCACTCATCGCCATTTGAACAAAGCATTCCAGTTTTATGATCTTCTATCATTTCTTTAAAAGCACCTAAGTTACTCGCAATCGTACAAGTCTTAACTAAGCTTGCTTCAACCCATTTATTCTCGGATTTAGCTTCATTAAATATTGATGTTGTTAACGGAGCTAAATTGATATCCATCTTCGAAATCAATTCCGGAAGTTTTTTATAATCCATAAAAGGATGCACTTCAATTTTAGAAGCGTATACCTTCATATCTTGAGGTAAATCAATCTCTCCCACAAGATGTAAACGAACATGATCATATGTTTTTAATACATGAATCAAGGCTGGCTTAATCATTTCAAAATCTTCATTATGCGTAACACTTCCACTAAAATAACCAATATCCACTGTATCTTTATCTGTTTTTTTAATGGATTGCGATAAAGCTACCATTTCAATAGAAGCTGTATTTCGATTGATCCATACATTTGGATTGTATTTTTCTAATTCATTCTTTAAAGCCAATGTAGTTGTGATACATCCATCGCAAAGCTTTAATAACTTTTGATTTTTCATAACATCTAAATCATAACGAGCCTTTTGAGAAGTATCCATATTCTTAACATACTCAATTTGATCTGTGTATGCAGTGTCAATTACCAAATCATCCACATCATATAATACAGGCTTATTCCAAGATTTAGCCAATTGAATAAATTCATTTAATTTATCTGTATATGGCGCTCTAAAAATAACGAAACAAGAATACATACGCACTTGTTTTAAATCCACATTCTCAAAGAATACCTCATCACACGTATATCCATTTGATTGAAGTTGTTCCATTTGATGTGTAACACGATAACGAGGTGGATGTGGCAATAAATCTTTTGGACACCCATTAATAAACAAGACATCCTTAAATGCATCGCTTTTTGGTCTTGATTCTCTTTTTTTATGAATATAATGTGAGGCATGTTTAGCTAAGCCTGAAACACCTTCGCGTTTTAATACCTCCATCGATTTATTCACTAACTTCAAAATAACACCTCCATTAATGCTTTACTCGTCTTTTAATAACTCCTAACAATTGTTTTACAGATAAATCATCCACGTTCTTTCTTCTTAATTCTGAAATTTTATTTTCATAATCCAACAATTTTGCAGGCTCGATATATTTAATATCTGCTTCAATTATTACTTCACAAACTTCTTTGGATTCCTTTAAATCAATCAAAATACTTGAATCTAAAGAATAAATATCATACCAATTTTCATCCATTTCATTATATTGAAGGATTGTATAATTCTCTATTCTTTTACCATCGATTGTGATACTAAGATTTTTTAAACTAATATATTTGCCTTCCGTTGGATCAAAGCGAAGTTGACTCACCTTTTTATGATCTAAATCAAATGAGACAATAAAATGATTATTCATCATTACAGTTTTTTTGTTTATTTTATTTGCTTCAGAGAAATTTTCATTGTTTTTATAAAATAGTGATGTTGTCAAATATTCATCATCCTCAATCACATGAAATACATCTAATTTACCACTTATTGCACATACATCACGTTTTGTGAATCCATATAAAATCTCTAACTCTTTTTTTACTTTATCATCATGCAATAGCTCAATCAATTTGTTCATCGCATAAAAATGGAATCCTTTTATACTCGTTCTATGTAACATAATTTGTGCTAATGCATAATCCACATTCATCTTTCCATCAACAACATATTCATTTGCCTCTGGAAAAACCTTTAAGAATTCAGATTGATCTTGAATCAAACCATATAATTTTGCGATTTGATAAAACTCATTATGTACACGAATACGATTTGTAGGTGTTTGACCACTCATATTGCTTTCATCAACATGAATCCTAAACTTTGTTAGTCGCTCAGGATACACATAAATTTCATGTTTTAAACAAAGTTTGATCCATCTATAAAAATCAGGTAAAGCTCCTAGTCCACCTGGAAATAGATTTTCATTCATTTGAATATTCAATCGAATTAATGAACTTGGATGGCATAATCGATTTCCGTTATAAAAGAAATGATTCAACCATTCAAAACGATTCATATTTTCTTCTAAAAAAACTTTTGAATACGGATGATCCGGATTATCATAATTATTTCCATAATCATCGATTAACTGAACCCATGAAAAACAAGCACCCGCTTCTGGATGTTCATCTAAATACTTTACTTGTTTTTCAAGTTTATCCAATTCCCATAAATCATCGCAATGTGCCATTGCGAAATATTGACCTTTAAAGTTTTTATAGAATTCTCTATTTGAACAACCAAACATATTTTTTTCATGATGAATCGCTATAATTCTAGGATCATTATATTTTTGGATAACTTCCCAGCTATTATCCATTGAACAGTCATCCACTATATATAATTCAAAATCTGTATACGTTTGATTTAAAATACTTTCGATACTATCTGCAATAAATTCTTCATGATTATATGATGTTAATAAAACTGTTACTTTTGGCATCTCATTCTCCCTTTTGTTTAATCATTTCTTTTTTGAAATCTTCCAACATTTCAATATAATCATATTCTGGTGCATATCCTAATTCTTGAACTGCTGGTGTGATATCCATAATGTACTGCGGAGCATTTGTTTTATCTGGACGCATTATTATGTCTGATTTTTTATTTTTTGGGCCAAACACTTGGATCATCCCTTTTATTTGATCTAATAAAGAAGTACCTTTTCCTGTCCCAACATTATAATATCCACTATCTCTTTCTACAAATAAAGCTTTATATAACATCTGACAAAAATCTTTTACATAAACCATATCTTTTACTCGACTTGCATCTCCCCATACTTCAATCGGTTCGCCTTTTATTGCTTTATCAATCAATAAGCGATAACCAATCTTTCTCTCTTTTCCATCAACATAAAATGTATCAATAGGGGAATAAAGATAGATTGTTGGCAACCTAAAAATAAATCGTTTTAATCCATACATTTGATGATAGTTTTCAATCATATCAACCGCAAAATTCTTTGTCATCACATAAATTGTATGATCACTTGTATAACTAAATTTACGTGGTAAATCGACTGTTAATAATGGATTTGTTTCACTATGATCTTTTATATCTCCAAAGCTTTGCGCAAATAAAATTCTATCCGCACCTGTTTCTTTACAATATTCTAAAATATTTAAATTACCTGTAATATTAACATCAATATACTTATAAGGATCATATCCACGCATTCTTGCTGGCATTGCTCCTGCCAAATCAACAACGGCATAAACATCTCTTGGCAATTTATTAAAATCTTCTTTCTTTGTGATATCCACCTGATAATAAGGTACATTTATTTTTTTAAAATCATCTGTTTTTCGTGATCCTGAAGCAATAATCTGATAATTTGAATCTTTATTATGTTCTAAAAAATAATTAACAAAATAGTGTCCAGTATCTCCACTTGCACCAAATACAATTATATTCTTCATACAAATAAAACCTTTCTAAATATTAAATGACATTCACCTTTACATAGTTATCTTGATTACTCAAAACTTGTTCTAATCTTTTTTCATCATCAAATTTAAGCACTAAAGTTCCAATAGCTTCATTTGCTGCTTCAAATCCACCAACTTTACAGCCTTCTTGAATCCATAAATCTTTTTCAACTACATTCATTTCAATTTCATTTGAAACCCATAAATTTTTGAAGACTCCTGGTTTATCACTATGAAGTATGATTTCTGCCCAACATCCATCATATGACTTTTGTTCAATATCATCTACATTCATCCCAACAGAATATTTAACCATATTCGTTATCATATCAATTCCAGTCGCATACCGAATACATTCAGCTAAACGATTTCCTCCTCCACGAGGAGATAACTCCATAATATAAGCCTTTCCATCCGTTCCTTCACGAGTTTCAATATTATAAACAGCGGTTTTCATTCCTAATAATTTAATAAGACGAGATATTTCATTTTTTAATTCTTCTTGATGTTCTAACGTCATTGAAGATGGCCAACTATAAGCAGCTGGTGTATATGGATTCATTGCTTTTGCATCAAATCTTTGACAATTGAATGATACATATTTTAATTCTCCATTTATAGAAAAACTATCTGTATCGGATGAAAATCCGTTTTGCATAATAAAATCTTCAATTATAAATTCATTAGAGTGTGAATATGACAATGCATAATCAATGCTCTTTGATAAATCTTTAGGATCATCAACTCGCGTTACTCCTTTACTACCTGCAGAATCTGTTGGTTTAACAATTACAGGCCAATGAAATAATTTTATATCATTCAAAGCTTCTTCTTTGTTGTTATAACCTTTTGCCATTGGAACATTAAAACCATTTTTTGTTAAGAAATCTCTAAATCTCTTCTTATTTTGTAAAATGCATACAGATTCATAAGGTCCGACATTTGGCAATCCCATTTTCTGTGCAACATATGCGGCTGTAACTACACCAGGATCACACGCAAATGACATGATTCCATCAATTTCAAGTTTTTGAGCATATTCTAATGTTTTTTCTTTGTCAATTATACTCACATTACAATATTCATCAGAATACTTATGTGCAATATTATCTGGTAAATAATCACATGTAATTACATAGATTCCCAATTTATGAGCTGCATCAATTACAGGAAGCGCATATCTTGAACCACCTAAAATCATTAATTTTTTCATTGAATCCCCCTATTTTTTACATTTAAGTATAACATCACAAATTCGATCTACATCTTCCAATGATAAATCAGCATATAAAGGTAAAGTTAAAACACGATTACTAATATGTCTTGCGACAGGTGTCTTATCTAAATCATACTTTCCGTTGAAACAATCAAAACTATTCGTTAATGGATAGAAATATTTTCTTGCTCCAATTCCATGTTCAGCTAATTTTTCAAACACTTCATTACGTGTTGCGCCAAAGACTTTATCATCAAATACGACTGGAAAATATGCATAATTTGGCTTAACATCCTTTTGAATCGAATTTAACTGTAGTCCTTCTACACCTTCTAAACGACTACGATATCTTTCAACGACAACTCTTCTTTTTTCAATTTCTTCATCCACATGACGCAAATTACAAATTCCCATAGCTGCACAGAATTCATTCATTTTCGCATTGGCCCCTACAGCATCTACCACTTCTGTTCCACGAATTCCAAAATTCTTTAATCGATATAAATCTAAGCCAAAGTCTTTTAATTCATTTCCAAAGCAAACAGCTCCACCTTCAATCGAATTAAATACTTTTGTGGCATGAAAACTAAAACATGATACATCCCCATAAGAACCAATGCCTTTACCCTTATAAGTTTCACCAAAAGTGTGTGCAGCATCATAGATTACCTTTAAACCATATTTTTTAGCGATACGATCAATTTCTTCAATATTACAAACATTACCATACACATGAACAGGCATAATAGCACAAGTCTTATCTGTAATCAAAGACTCTAATTTTGTAGTATCCATTGTATATGTAACAGGATCGATATCACAAAATACCGGTTCTAATCCATTACGAACAATCGCATGTGTCGTCGATGCAAAGGTAAATGGAGTCGTAATGACTTCACCAGACAAATTTAAAGCTTGTAAAGACAATTCTAAAGCCATATGTCCATTTGTCATTAAATCTATATTTTCAACACCCAAATATTGAATCAATTCCTCTTGGAATTTTTTATGTTTAGGGCCCATATTGGTTAGCCAATGTGTATCCCACATATCCTTAATTTCTTCAACATACTCATCTAAAGATGGCATAGAAGATTGAGTGACTAATATTTTTTTCATAATGATACACCTCAAATCAAAATATCTACTTTAAATTATAACAAAATCATAAGAAAAAAGCTTTACTTACGTAAAGCTAAAATCACATAAAATACATGAATATATCATTTGCCACTAAAATATTAATAACAAAGACTGAAACTGTAAATAATATATTATTATCCAATTTCTTTAACAATCCATTTGAAATGGCCAATAAGAATAAAACTGAACAAGGAATAAAGTATCTTCCCTGAACCCCTTCAGATGTCATCCATCCGACTGGTGTAAAGTATAAGTACAATCCCATAACAACTAGAACTGAAATAACGATTCCAATAACCGCAAACCAAATTCTATTTTTGATATTCAACTTTGTATTTTCAACAAAAGCGGCAAGGAATAAAATTATGTAATAGAAAACAAATGAGAACTTATTAATAAAAATCTGTAACCATCCCAAACGATTGATAAAATTATCAAAGTAATAAAGAATTTTTGCCTCAAAAGTACACTTTAACACTCGTAAAACATTTAACTTACTCGACAATAAGAATTCTAATTGACGAGTTCCATCTACATTTGCAGCTTCATAATACTCTTTTTGAGAAGCAATAACTTCTGTATTTGAATTTAATTTTAATGAAATATATACATATACCAATCCAACGCATGCACATCCAACTAACAAGAACCAATTTGTTTTTGGCATCTTTATTAATTTCGGTATGATTGCAAAGTAAATACCGAAAATTGGTAAATATACATATTTTGTAACCGCAATAACGAATATCATAGTCATTACAATAATTACATCTTTCTTAGTGATTACATCTTTCTCGAATAAATATAAACCATAAGCCACAGATAAAACTGAAATACTTGTAACTAAAACATCTGCAGAATAAGAACCAGCTAAATGAATAAACATTGGATTAAATCCTAACACAAAGAAGATTTTCTTTCCTTTTGGAGTGATTTTAATCGCATAAGAAATCAAAGTAATATATAAAATTAAATTTGCCATTCTTCCTAAATAATAAGAAAGATATAAAGAAAAATGGAACAATCTTCCTAAAGCAAGGACAACAGCTGGAATTATATAACATGTGAAATTATATGCACAAGCCTCATGATAAATTTTATACGTAGGATTAGGATTGAAATTAATATAAGAAAAGATATTCTTATAACTACTAAACTTCATTATACTATAATCAGAATCAATTAATCCATGAATCCCAGTACTTAAATGAAACCATGACACTTGATATGCTCTTTGAAAATGTGCTTGTTCATCTGGAATAAAGTCAGGCAACATACACATCATAAATATCAAGCCTACTGGAATCATAATTATAATAAATAATTTACTCAAATCATTTTTACTATTGTTTATCATCTTATATACTGAAAGAATCAATATAGATAAACTAATAATCCATAAAACATATAAAATCACATTGAAGTTATGCCAATAATGATAAAGTATAAAACATTGAAACAATAGAACTAAAGATACAACAGACAATACAAATTCTATAATATATCCAAATATATCTTTTTTTATTCGATTCATAAAGTTAAATATTTTAGTTTTATTGACCACAAATGCAATCACACAAGCAATTAGGCTACCTAGAATAAAAATCAAATATTCCAAATTTACCACCTCCTATAACAGAGTCCTTAAAAAGAACAATTCAAACAGCATACATGTATTTAAAAACATATTCAAATTTATAAGACTAATCTTTTCATTCTGATCAAAAGATCCTTTTGCGGAAAGACTATACATAAATAAAACAAGAACCGGGGTAAAATATCTTCCTTGAATCCCCCAAATGTATCCCCATTCAAGAGGTGTTTGATTTTGAAAAATATATAGTAATCCATATGCAGTTATCAAACAAACACACCACATACAAATTCTTTTAAATAATGTCTTCGACTCTGATTTTCTTCCTGCAAAAATTAAATATACAAAGAACGCAAAATAGAACATATTCATCAATTGGGATGCTTGTAGTTCATCTGTACCAAAACCACCTGTGAACAAAGTTCTAAAATAATACACACCCCATTTATCAAGAGATAAATCAACTTTCTTTAATAATTGCATAGGATTTAATGCAAAATATAATGGAGAACTTGTATTAAATTTTCGACCAAGCACAAGGCATGTCATAAAATAAATTAAAATTACTATCGGTATAACTTTTAATACTAAATTTAAAATTCTATCTTTATCAAATACATATTTTGTTTTTATCCAATTTATTAACATTAACATTAACGGTAATAAGGCTACCGCAATATAGGCACATTGCTTGCACAACAATAAAAGTACGCAAAGAACAACATATAAAGCTGTTTTCTTTCTACTAATTACATTACCTTCAAATAGCTCAAAAATAATTGCTGTAACACAAAGTGACAAGCCCAAAGTCATGGAATCATATGCTATAGCACCTGCTTGCTGTAAAGTCATTGGAAGTGATGCTACAAAATACAATAATAGATGATTTTTATTTGTAATTTTAAATGCTAATAAAACAAGTAAGCTATATGAAATTAAGTTAAATAACTTAGCTAAATAAAATGTTAATACTGTATTAAGATGTAAAATTCTTCCAACACTGATTCCCAAAGCTTGTGGAATATACGTAAAGGCATATCGTTTTATATTTAATGGTTGTCTATCTGTTTTCACTAGCGTAGTATCACCACATTTTTCCGTAAAGCGAGTAATATACGTTGTCATTTCAGAATAACTAACACCGTTATTTTTAAAAATTTCCGTATCACATTGTCGCATTTGAATTCCATTCCTATTATCTATATGAAGAATTTCATTAGAATAATAATAAGCTGTATTCATATGTGATGCTTCATCTGGTGCATTACCTATAGGTATCAACAATGAATATGTAAGCCCAGTTATAAAAATAGTTCCCACAAAAACAATAGAAATATATTTTGAATTAAAAATTAAATTTTTAAACAAATAAATAACAATAAGCATTACAACAAATAGAATTCCAATCAACTTAAATAACTTTTGAAAATTATTCAATTCTTTTGTAACTAAAGTTAATTTTGCATGATGATCAACTTCTTCAATTGCCACATCTGTACTATCACTTTTAATGGCAATATAATTTTTTTCTCCTGCAAGAGCAACATTTGAATCAAACATAACATTCACAGGTTCTGATGTATTCTCTTTAGAAACAAGTACATCCTTAACCGCTAAAACATTTTTGTTTTCATCTAATAAAGATACATTTACTTTAGTTTCGTCATCACTATTTGAATTCAAATACAATTTAACTCCTTTTATCGTTTTAAAACTTGTATTAAATTCCATATCATAATTCGAGGATAAGTTTGTCAAAGATGTCTCTTCACCACTATATATAGGAACTTCATTCAATCGACAAATTTTATTTTGATATACCATAAATGTATTTAAAATAACAAATAAAACTAAAATAGTAGTAATACATTTCTTTATGTCTATATTTTTTAAATATTTACTAATCCTATTTCCCATATTCTCCCTTTTTACCCCTTCGATAATCTCTATATCCACGAATCATATAAATCAATTTTTTGAATCCATGTTTTTCAAAAACAGTGGCGTAGAAAAAACTTTGTTTCGCTTGTTTTACAACAGCATCGCAATAGTCTGGGTAATCATTGTGATACATGTCATACAAATAAAAACTATTTCGCACAATATAGTATCTTCTTAATGCACTGTGGTTATCACAAAAGATTTTTTTGTTGAAAATATGCTTAATTTCATAATCACCAAGTTCATGTTCAAGAAATACAGTATTAATCTGCTTAATTGTATATCCATGTTTACGCACGTTTAATCCATATTCAAAATCTACACAATCAATAAACATCCATTCTTTAAATCCCTCTACATATTTATAAATATCGAGATTAATAATGTTTCCACTTGTCATCACAACTAATGGACTTGTAAACAGTTCTTTTGGTACGGTTTCTGAAATAGCTGTTTTATGAAATGGCGAATAAATTCCTACCATATCTTTTTCAGCATCATCATCTATAATAGATTTCATACTTTTTAAAGCATTTTGTTCAAACATACTATCTTGATCCATTGTCAATAAATAATGAAAACCATTATCAATTGCTTTTGTAGCACCCACATTTAAAGCATGTGCAATACCAGTATTTCCATGTAATGGAATATATTTAGCTTTTTCATGTGTAAATAGTAAAGAATTGTCTTTGCTAGAATTATCAACTAGATATAAAACATCAACTTCATTTATATAAGAAGTAATATTTTGTATTACTTTTTGGTCGGGGTTATATAAAACAACTACACCTGCAAGTTTCATAATCTAAAATCACCTGGTTAATACCTTTCTAGCAAATCTAATAATTTTTGGAGTTCGGATATCTTGAACCATTCTCCATCTTCTTGAATTTAATTTCAACTTAATATCATCTGTAAGTTGTTCTTTTAATAAAGTCGCCAATTCATTATTCTTGGCAAATAAATGACATAATTTTTCAATTGCTTCTTTTGAAATAGACGTATCTTTTGCATTTTTATACATATCTTTATATTCTAAACACATTTGCGAAGTCGATTTAATTATATAAGCATTAATATTCTTGATTTTCTCATTATAGTCATTCAAATTTTTAGATATATCGATTACTTTTTTTAGAGCATGCTCCATATCTTTTGTGTCTAAAACCCAACCAAACGCATTCTTTTGAATACGCTCACCTACAGCTCCTAGATTATAAGATAATACAGGTACACCAGAGGCAATGGTTTCAGACAACGTATAAGAATAAGTTTCAGGCCAAATGGATAAGTTACATACCAAATGAATCTTACTCTCTTTTAATAGTTGAGGAAGTTCACTACGTGTGTATCTACCATGATATACATAATTTGAATGATTCTTTTTAAGTAAATCAGAATGTGCTTGACCGAACAAATGAAACTTAATTTTCTTACTTGAACAATGCTTGACAAAATATTCTAATACTTTACTACCCTTATGAGGAAGCATGACACCCACAAAGGCTACATTAAATACTTCATCATTCTTTTTTTCGATAGCTTGATTGCGTTTTAAATCAATACCATGTTCAACGACATGACAATCAATATTTGTATATACATTTTCAATAATTTCTTTTGTTGAATTGGAAGGCACAATAATTTCATCAAATTTTAATAAAAATTGATTCCAATGCATCTGCCAATTCTTAATGATATTATTACGTACATTCATTTTATCTTTTAAGCAATGTACACAATCTTTATGCTCCATTTCCATACAATATTCTTTATTCATATAAAGTAAATTAATTGTCGGACAAAGACTATAAAAATCATGTAATGTAATAATAGAATGAATATCCTTTTCTTTACATACATCCACAATATCAAAATAATGTCCAATCATATGGTGAACATGTACTGTAGTAATACCTAATCCATCTATAATTGTTTCTAACATAAAACGATAGTCAGCATCGTAAAAAGAAGTCATCACATTGGATTTAAATATGCCAACTGTATTACAGATTTCACTATCGGTAAAATAAGAATATAGTTTATACACCCCATCCTCTGGTGCTAATACATGAATGTTGAAATTCTTTCTTAAACGAGAAATCAAATCGACACAATGAATGGTTGTCCCACCCACATTTGTTTTTACATTTGACCAATCATGAATCAAAAATAAAACATTATCACGACTCACATTCTCAATTCCGATTCGAACATTGTCGCAAATATCTTTAATTGGAAAATGAGAACACCAACGCTCTGTATTTTTCACATATAACGGATAACGTTTTTTTAAGATTTTCATATTTTCTTTAATCAGCTGCTCTTTTTTCTCATTAAAAGATTGGCTTTCTTTATGATATACAATAACACTATCACATAATAAATGTTTATAACCATAATCCATGCAACGATATGAGAAATCATTTTCTTCTCCATATCCTTTACCGAAAGCTTCTTGATCAAAATATCCAACGATATCTAATACATTTCTGCGAATATACATGCAGAATCCATGTGCTGTTGGTATTTGAGGATATCTACGAAGTGAACGTGTATAAACAATATGAGCATATTCATCAAAAGTCATTGAATCTGGTAATTGATTTGGCTGTAAACCATTTGGAACAGATGCTAATGTGGCATTGTTCGATAAGGCTGTTACTGTCGCAACATCTTTTTGTGAATAAGCACACTTTTCCATTTCTTCTACCCAAAAATCAGACACTTCTGTATCACTATTCAACAAAATAACATCATGCTCTGAATATTTCATACCTTTATTTACGGTACCCACAAAGCCTAAATTTACTTCATTATCTAATACGACAATATTTAATTCAGGATTCTTTTCTTTATAAGTGTTTAACAATCCTAAAATTGTTTCGTCTGTACTTTTGTCATTGATCAGTATCAATCTATTTTTATTTAAATCCGTATGTTTAATAATGCTAGCGATACATTCATCTACCGCTTTATACGCATTATAAATAGGTACAATTATATCTACCATATTTATCTCCTCAATTTATTAAAGTTGTTCTGCAAATCCTTTTTCTAATTTTTTAAAAATTATATAGCCAACAATTAATACAACAAAACTAAATAAAGTAACAATTAATAATGCACTCATATCTGGCCATTGATGATACAAGAATCCATCTCTATATGCATTCATAATTGTTGTCAATGGATTTAATTGAATCAATCTTCCCAAAACACCTGCATCATTAAATTGTGACAAAGAATACAAAATTGGAGTTCCATAGAATAACATATTAACAATAAATGTCACAATGTATTCTAAATCTTGGATATATACATCCACACTAGAAAGAATAAACGCAATACCTAAACCTAAAATAGATTGAATAATTGCGATGATTGGTATAATCAAAATATGAATGGACATACCTACCCCAAAGGCAAAGCAGAACAAAATAACGATAATACAAGAAATAAAGAAGTTGATCAAACCGCTTAAAACCTGACTAATTACTAATATTTCTCTTGGAAAATATACTTTTTTAATAATTCCTTGATTTGATTTGATACACGTTGTTCCTGATGTAACCACCGTCGCAAAGAATGTCCAAGGAATAATACCTGTTACTAGATAAACAATATAATTAGGTATGTTTGCTCCTCGCATTAAATATGGGAAAACAATATAATAAACAACAACTTGTAGTAATGGGTTCAAGAAAGACCAAAGGATTCCTAAAAATGACCCTTTGTACTTACCACGAATATCCTTTTTTACATTCGTTTTTAATAATTCTCTGTAATCATATATATTCTTAAATACTTGCATTACTCTACCTCATTTAATATCTTAAATTGACAATCTTTTTCATCTAAGACATCTCCATTTGAATCTACATATTTCACAGTTAATTTGTGTTCTCCTACACCTATTTCTTTTTTATCTTTGAAGAAAATCCAACCAATTTTATTTTCATCAATAAAACCAGCATAGATTTCTTTATATACTTCATATACATCTCTTCTTAAAGATAAATCATATTCAACCAGTTCATCATCTAATTGAATAATCAATTTTGCGTTTTCATCATCGGTAATCGCCCAACCATCAAATTTAATATTATCATCCGACAATTCAATCCTTGAAAAATCTCTAGGATGATCAATAGTGATGGAAGCTCTTCCTTTTCCTTTTCCAGATTCGATTGCTTTTTTACGCTCTTCTTTATGGTCTTTAGCCACTTGATCTAAATATTCATCAATCACATAGACTGGATCTCCGTCTAAGCGAACTTCTCCTTTATAAATCCAAATAGCTCTATGACACAACTTTTTAACAACATCCAAACTGTGCGTAACAATCACAATCGTCTTTCCACTATTCTTTAATTCTTCAAGTTTTTTATAACATTTATCCTGGAAATGTTGATCTCCAACCGCTAAAATCTCATCAATCAATAAAATATCTGCATCAACATTAATAGCTACAGAAAACGCTAAACGCATATACATACCTGATGAATATGTACGTACTGGATTATCGATAAATGTACCTAATTCAGAAAATTCGATAATATCATCAATTCTTGCCTCAATATCTTTACGTGTTAAGCCAAAAATTGATGCATTAAAATATATATTTTCTCTTCCTGTAAAATCTTGGTGAAATCCAGCTCCAAGTTCTAGTAAAGAAGTTAATTTTCCATTCGTCGTAATTTCTCCAGTATTTGGAAAAATAATCTTAGTCATCAATTTCAACAAAGTCGATTTACCACTACCGTTTGTTCCAATTAACGCAACCGTTTCCCCTTTTCTTATATTTAAATTAATATTATTTAAAACTTGGTGTCGTTCTACATTATGACGATTCCAATGTAATAACTTGTCTTTTAAAGTATTCGCCTTATCGTATTCAACTTTGAAATATTTAGACATATTTCTTACTTCTATCGCATTACGACTATCCATTTTCGTACCTCACTATTCTACAAATATAAATTATACCATTGAAACGTTAATCTACAAAATCTTTCCAAATCATCCATTTTCACAAATAAATAGACACGCCTCTTTGGTAATGCGGATAAAACCTTTTTCTTTTATTTTATTCTCTACAAAAACATAGAATTCATCATATTTCTCTAAAAGAATGTCTTGGTTTCCATGACAACTTAAAATATAATTCACAATCGGCTTCGCATCATCTATATCTAAGTAATCCTTATAAATCTTACAATCAACATTCTTAAAATATTGCTTTAATAGCATCTCTCCATTTTCCAATCCAAAACGATGATATAGTGGTTGTTCAGAAAGATAAACATTCGAATTAAATTCTTTAACAAGTTCATTGATTTCTCGCATATGATTTTTACTATATGTCGTTGAGTAAAAAACACCATTCTTTTTTAATACGCGCTTAATCTCTGAAAGACCTTGATTTAAATCATTCAAATAAAATAATACATGATTTGCGATGATTGCATCAAAAAAATCTTTCTTAAATGGAATATTCTCACAGTTTACGACAAAAAAACTAAAATTATCATTTAAATTTTGTTTTGCATCCTCTAACATACCATCGGATACATCCGTTAAAAATATTTCACGATTACGAATATCCTTTCGCTTTTTCATCCAAAGCTGACCGTTTCCACATCCAACTTCTAAAAGTGTATTAATCTTACTAAAATCAATATTTTCATATAACCAATCAAACCATTTTATTGGGTTTGTAGAATATTTTTCATGTAATTCTATTCGAACATTTAAATTGTTTGCGTTTTTATACTGCTCAGCCAAAGAATCTTGTTTTGACAACAAACGAACCGTCTCCACCAAGTGATCTAATGCATTCGCATCATTCTTTAAAAGTCTTGAAGTATAATTTAAAGAATCATACACCTTCGTATAATAAGTAATCTTTTGTTTAATCAATTTTTTTTGAACATCGAATGATTTTTCAATTTCATTATTATCATGTATCAGAAAACGTATTTCATCCAATGAAAATCCCAATGATTTAAAAACCAATATTTTTTGAAGAAGGACAAAATCTTCATCTGTATACAAACGATATGAATTCTCATCATTCTTTTTTGGTTTCAACAACCCAATTTTATCATAATAACGAAGCGTACGCTCTGTAACGCCTGCTTTTTTTGCAAATTTTCCTGTTGTATAATGCATTATAATTTCACCTACAATCAAATAGGGGAAGCAAAGCTTCCCCTAATCTATTTAATTTCAATTACTTTAATAAATAAAGAAACCATTAACCGCCGTAATAAATATCTGAACCTTCTTCTTCAATTGGAGCTTCTGTCATTAAACCATACTGAATTTGAGCTTCAATTTCTTCTTCAGATAAAGTTCCTGCTGGAGTATCCTCTTGCGCTTCTACTGTATCACTTGATTTTCCATCCAATACAGCTTGAATCTTATCATGTGCAACACTGATATAAGAATCATATAAGATAACGACACTGACTTCCGAACCAAGTTCTGGACTTACACGTAGATCATTATCTCCTTTAAGCACAAATTGTTCAAATTTCCAATTTGGTTTTGCCTGAATTTGGTATTTGATAAAAGAAGTAATTTCATCTGTTGTCATATTTGTATCAAAAGCACCAATCAAGGCATTTAATAAGTTTACATAATTCTTAATAATCTCTGGTGACGTAGCCTTTTTAAACATAGCCTGCAATACTTGTTGCTGGTTACGAGCACGTTGAACATCCCCATCTAAGTAAGCTTTTCTTTCACGAGAATAAGCTAATGCACGTTTTCCATCTAAGTGGTTCTCACCTTCATGTACACCTTCTAAATTACTATTTGTATAAAATTTAGAAACGGCCATACCCTCAGGTACTGTTACATCCACTCCACCTAGAGCATCCACAATGTTGATCATACTTGTAAAATTCACGCGATATACATAGTTGATTTCAATATCCAATAAATTTTCAATTGTATCCTTTGTCGTATCTACACCATACATTCCTGTATGTGTTAACTTGTCTGTTACTCCATAGTTACATGCATAGTCATCACAAACTTCTGTAACATAAGAATCACGAGGAATACTTGTCAATAAAATTGTTGAAGTTACAGGGTTGATTGTAACTAACATATCTACATCCGATCTTGAGTTCTCATCTAAAGAACCAAATGAATCGTTTCCACTAATTAAAATATTAAATGGTTTTGCAGTAATATCCGAAACTGCTAATGGAGAACTGTTTTCTTTTGTATAATAAACCGTTTTATGAATCACTTTTGTTTCATTATTGAAATTGGCATATTCTTCAATATCACATACATTTGAACGATACGCTTCATTTAAAACAACCGCATCCACTTCACCATCATACAAAGCCTTAATCAAACTAGGCACATTATCATAATCTGATTTTGTATAAGTTACCTTATTCTTTTTAATATCCTTCAATGACTTTTCAGTCGATTCCTTACCAATATTTGTCAAAACACCAAGCTTAGCGCCTTCTAAACTCTTTACATCTTCCATGCTGCTAGAATTCATCGCAATGACTGAAACAGTGTTTTTCGCTTTATTGGATTGTGTTGTTACTGTCGTTAATGTTTTACTTGTAGAATACAAATAGAAGTTTCCAAATCCATATACAATACAAATTGCAATAACTAAAAATGAATATATAATTTTACTAATTATTCCATGTGTACAGAAGTTAAGCACCAACAACAAAATCAACCCAAATAGGATGATAGCTAGAATTCCTGGAATTAAAATTTTATCCGGTAAAACTTGTAATTTATAAATTTGGTAAATTAAAGCACCCGTAAATGCTACTAATACAATGGATAATAAAATGCCAAATATTATAAAAACTATAGATTTCTTTTTTTCTTCATGACGACTCATAAACTTCCTCCTATTTCATCTAATGTTTCAAAAAATTTATCTTTCGTAAAATATGTTTTATATAAATTACGAATATGTAATCTTCGATTTAATTGCACATCTAAACTTTCTGCACAAATATTAGAAGCAACAATTTTATAGTTTTGAGCATCAATATTCTTTCCAATATCCCATAACTTACAAAATTGGCTAAGATCCCCTTCTATAGAATTTATGATTGGAATCTGTCCACACATATATTCTAGAGATTCTGAATTTATCCCTTCAAAATCCATTAAATTCAACCCATAATGACATTGATCATAGACTTCCTGTCTTGTTGATTGACTATCTAAGTCTTTATGATCTATGACATTTACACCAACACTTAAAACACTTTGTATAAAACTTTCTTTGAGTTTCCAGTCCCCCAAAATATGTAGAGTACACTTCTTTAATATAGAGCATTCTCTTAAAAAGGAAACACAAAAATTCATATCTATATTCTTATTTCCAATTAAACAAAAAAACAATTCCTCATTACTTAACTCTGGACTTGTATTCAAACAAGATTGACCATTTGTCGAATATAAGATGTGTGCACCATGAATATGCCCCCTGCCTAATTCACTCGCACAAAAAATATAGTCTGCCTGATTTAAATATTTTTGATCTACATGAATATCATCACATACATCAAAAACTAATTTTACATTATTATTTTTATTTTTATAAACCGTAAGTTCACGCATAAGAAAATCAATCGTCGCATCACAATATATAAGATTCGGACTTAATGCATCCAAACTCTTTCTTAATTGCTTCAAAAAATGAATCTTCGCAAAGAAAGAATGTACAGAACTCGTATTCACAGAGATCATCTTAACTTCGTCCCCCTTTGAAGCAAAATATTCTCTTACCCATTTACTACGTAAAGAGTGCTCTGCACTTATAATTGTGACCAACATAATTGACTCCCTTGTCTAAAGTTTGTTTATGCCTTTAACTATCCCCCAGTTAAAAACTACTTATTTTATAGTCAAAATGACTGAATAACCAATACATCTCATTTCCTGCAGGAATTATTCCCACGCCTAAAAGTATACCATAATTACAACACTGAAACAAAAAAATTAGGCATTGAACTTTCCTAAACGCCTTTTCTTCGCATCCGAAAGTCCCTTTTTAATCATTTTTATCTTTTCATTTCTGTTCTTTTCAAAAAGAAACATCTTAATCAAACTACCAAACATCTCGCGACGATACTCTTTTTTAAAGAATTCTTTATCCACATAATGATATAAATAATACGCATTCCGATAACGATAATAATAACGAATTGGCGAATGATTCAACGCATAAAAAGTCTTATTCAACACATGAATTGGAATAGGATTTCCAATTGTATGCGTTATACAATACCCACTCAAATATCCAATCTTTAAATGTGCCTTTTTAAATCTATATCCCAAATCAAAATCAACATAGTCAATAAATAAAGATTCATTCATTTTACCAACCAAATAGAAATCTGAAATACTCACAAAATTACCCGAAGTAATCCAATAAGGAACTAAAACAATTTCCTTACTTGAATCCACTCGATTCACATCCAAACCAATTAATGAATATTCATCCTTATATTTTTCAATCAATTGATAAATAGCTAAATAATCCGATGTAGGAAATAAACTATCCTGATCCATTGTCAAAGCCATATCCATATTTTTAGAATGAAGATATTCAATACCAGCATTTAATGCAGCCGCAATGCCCTGATTGCCATGCATATCAATGTAAATATATGAAGAATCTTCCTCAAAATATTTCGATACTTCATTTTTATTTTCCGAATTATCCACTACAACACAAACATCCACTAAATCTTTGTATGTTTCAACATTCGAAATCACATCCCTATCCGGATTGAATAATACTGTACAAGAACCTATTTTAAGCATGCCATCCCACCTGTATCCAACGAATCATCAATTGTTCAATAAAATATAAGCGATTAAAGATCATTTTCTTTAATGGATGATGATGCAAACTAGACGCATTATCGCCATGCCTTCTATATTTTAAATACGGCTCCTAAATAAATACCGTATTCCCCATACATTCAGCCACTAAACCAATCCACCAATCATGCATCTCAATATGATCTGGAAACGGATAACTCTTCTCAAAAACACATTTACGAAATGCCATACAACATCCAATAAACGCATTCCTATATAAATTATGTAAAAGGCCAGGCTTTCCATTCTTCAATTCAAAAAAAGAATCCTTCACTTTATTCATATTTCCATCCACAATTTCAGCATCATGAACTACACACAAAGTCTTTGAATTCTCAAATTCCTTCAAAACTCTTTCAACCTTGCCATCCATCCAAATATCATCTTGATCACTCAAAAAAAGGATATCTCCCCTGGCATGTTTTAAGGCATTCTCAAAATTCTTTTGAACCCCACGTTTAGGACCATCCACCAAATAAATATTCTTATATTCCTTTTGAAATTTCTCAATAATATATCTTGTAGAATCATTTGAACCATCATCCGAAATGATGACTTCATCACTACTTTGAATCTGCTTTAAAATAGAGTCTAGTTGATCTTTTAAATACTTCTCGCCATTATATGTGGCCATACATACTGAAATCATGCTTGACTCCCCTTCTAATTCGATAGGTATTCCCATCTTTAAAAGTATAACACATGAAAAAGCGTCACACAAAAACACAAGCACAAAAAAAGTGGATAAAAACACATTTATCCACTTTATATAAAGCGCATTCATTAAATTATGTGATATTGTCAAAATGAATCCTTGATACAATTTCGAATTGAAATCAAAACCAAAACCATAGAAATACCTAAAATCAAATGTCCAATTTCAGAAAGAACTGCACTTGAAACATCCAAACTAAGAACTTGTACTACACCACGAATAGTTAACATAACTACTGTTAAATTCAATCCAATACGGTAAAACAACAAATACTTCAAAACTTTATTATCCACAAAATGAAAACTCTTTTCGACAACAACCAACAACAAGAAAAACACCATTCCCAACATCAAATAATGTGTATGAACAACCGACAATATTGTAAAATCAGTAAAACCATTCAATTTTGTGAATTCACGATAAAATACTCCACCAATTAAACCAAGTACTCCATATACAACGGATGCATTATTAAACGCTTCATATTATCGGAACCACGACCTATTATGGACCTTTCTTAGACATCCATCAATGGATATGTCCATTTAAAAAGGAGGTATCTCTACCTCCAAATTGAATTGCATTTATCTTTTATTCATCCTTCTACAAACACAAGAATCGCAAAAATCATTTCACCTTCTTTCCTTGACCATAACAATGACATACAACCCTTTCAAATTTCCAGCCTATTCCTATAAACCCATTAAATTATTCTTCTTCCCTTTTCGTTTTCTTTCCTGCTAACGCAAGTCCTGCTAAACCTAAGACACCACTTAATGTAAAGAATCCTAATGCAGTTTCCGTTGCAGTATTTACATTTTCCTTTTCTTTGATTTCTACATCATCTTCTACATTCTCTAAGTAAACTTTCAAATTATTATTCGAATTTTCTAAATCCAATCTTGCCAAAGCATAATTCTTACTAGCCAACTCTAAAGCTTTTACATTCTCACTATTCAACATATCCGCATCTTCAAAAGCTTTTAAAGCCTCTTCATAATTTCTATAAGCCTCTTTCATGACATCAATCTTTTCATATAAAGATTCAACTATACCATTACGTATTTTATTGGACTGAAGTGGATGATTTGCAATGAAAGAATCAAATTCTGCTTTCACATCTTCAATCTCTAATTTTATAGATTCCAATTCTGCAACCTTAGCATTTATTTTCTGAATACTAAGATCATTGATTGTGATACTATCACACATTTCAGTGGTCATTTTATTCAAATTCTGAATTCTAGTATTTAAATGATAAATTGAATCACTTGTATTATTCAATCTGTTTTGAAGGGATAAAGATGCTTGATAATTTTCATTTATATTATTCATTTCTACTTTTTTAATCTCTTCAGCTTTTCTAGATTCACTTAAATCTTTAGAAATACCATCTAATAACTCACTAGCACAATCCATTTCACTCTCTTTTAAATTCACATTTGACTGCTTCTCAAAAACTACTTTTTTAGTATCCTCCAATGCTTTACCCTTTTCTTTTAATACACCTTCAGAAACCTTTAAATTATTATACGCTGTCTCTTTTCCCTTATTTGATTCCTCTAAAATCTCATTTCTCTTATCCAATTCCATCTGAGCCTTCTTCACTAAAGCTTCTTTATTATTAACATTTACATTCGCTTCAGCCATCTCTTTTTTAACATTCTCGACCTCTTGTCGTGCAACAACCAAATCTAACGACTCTTTATTGGATTTCAATGCCTTTAAGTTTTGAATCTCATTCACAATATTTGAAGTTGTTTCTTCGGAACACAAATCATCCAAATTCTTTTGTTTTTTTCTAACAACACTTTCTAAACGACCCACTTCATTTTTTGCTGAATTCAATTTATTTTCTGCATTTACTTTATTTTGTTCAGTAACCTTTTGATCATTTGTTTTTTGTGTTAATAAAGCATTTTGCTTATATAATTCCCCTTTTAATTGATTTAAAATCACATTCGCATCTTCATAAGCACCATCCGCATTCATTAATGAATCATAATATTCATTAAATTGTGATTCAAATTCATCAATCGTTAATAAACTATCTAGACTACATTGACTCGAAAATACTTGTCCTGCATGTTTATGATGTCCATTTGAAGTATACCCCTCAATCCAAGCTGTTCCGGTACCAACATATCTAGACTTTAATATATTTGTATAATGTCCAGTTTGAACCCAAGGAATATCTGGAAGATTACAAGCCTTAACAATTTCATTTGCTTTATCCACATCAATATAATTTCCTTGAGAATCTCTTATATCATTGATATCCCATCCCTTTTTTTGAAGATAATCATAGACAGCTTTCTCCTCAGTATACCAACCAACGTAAGGATCATCATAACCAACCGCAATATTTTCACTCACATTATACAATCGAGTATGGCCATATTCCGTTTTAGCCATCTGATTTACCTGTACCTGAGAAATCGCAAACATTTCCGCACTCACCTTTAAAGGATTTAACCCCTTAAAATTATCATCCGTTGTACGTAACGTATTGCCCGTCTTAACCATAGCAATTGCCTTTTTAAAATTTTCTAAACTCGTCGCATCATTTTCAGCACCAACCTCAGTATACTTACCAATCTCTACACTGTTTTCTTCCAATACCTTTAAAGCATTCGTATACCCATACGCCTCAAAGAAACCTTTAGAACCCAGAGATATTTTTTGACTTACCTGCTCCTTATCTACACGTAATTGATTTACAATCTTTTGTTGTGCATCTACATCACTTTGAGCCTTATCTACATTCATTTGTTGTGCTTCAACTTCCTTTTTTGCTTTATCCAAAGCAATTTTAGCCTTATTTAAAACCTCTTCCATACTATTTTCTATTTCTATAGCATTCGTTAACTCTCCTTTAGCTGCACTCAATTCCTTTTCTACAATTCCTATAGATTCATTTATGCCTAACAATTCATTTTCTTTTGCATCTATCAAAGACTTTAAATCACAAATCTCATTTTCTACCTCAACAACACTAGACTCAGCATTTGCAACAGCATCCACCTTACTTTGTTGAATCAACTTAGCATTCTGCAAATCACTTTGTGCAGTTTTCAAATTATTCTTTGCTTCAATAACCTGCTTTTCACACTCCACCTTTAATTCTGGATCACTAGCCCCATTATATATTTCAAGCTTTTCATTATAATCCGCATTTGCAACATCATACGCATTTTGTGCATGTACAACATCATCCTTAGCTTCAGACAACTCAACTCTTGCACTTTCTAAAGTATTCTGTAAATCCAATACTTTAGCTTCAGCCTCTTGTTTAGCATTCAAAAGCTCATTTACTCTATTTGAAGCCTCTTGATAAGCTAGTGTTGCACTTTCCAATTGAGCTTTTAATTCATTTACACTCTGTTCGATCTGCTCTTTTGAACTACCATTCAATAAAGATTCATATTTCTTTTGCTGTTCAATTAAATCCTCTTGAGCCTGCTTTAACTCCTCATTCGCATTCTTTAATCTAGACTCCAACCCCTTTTTTTTATCATTCGCATCTTTTAAAGCAGCTTGATTCGCCTCTAAATCTTGAATCTGTTTTTCTAAGGCAGAAACAATTGCTTCTTGAGCATCATCTTTTGCACTTAAATAATTTCTTTCAGCCAAATCCCTATTTGAAACAGCATACGCATAATCATTCTTATTGTAAGTTTCATATTTTTCTTGAGCCTCATCAAATTTCTTTTTAGCCTCATTTACTTTATCCAAAGTGTTCTTGATTTGTTCTTCTAACAATTCCTTTTGTGTTTTCTTAACACTTACCGCTTCTGTATCGGATAAATTCTTGATTGGCTCTTCTTTCGCAAATACACTCATTTGACCAGCCTGTGTCAAAACCATACTAGCAGCAGCTAAACTTGTTAATGTTTTATTCCTATTTTTCATTTCTATACCTTCTTTCTAAATCAATCTCAACTCAACAACTATATATTTCTAACTCATATTTCTGTCCTCCTCACTATATAAGACGAAACAGATTCATAATTGGTTGTATACAATTTAAATTTTTTTAATATAAATGATAAAGACTATCCACAAAGTTATATAAATCCATACAAACAGATTTCAAATTCTCAGGATCATTCACATACATAGCACCAGCTTGCGCAAAATATTCTGCTGAATCCGTAGCACCATATGCCCCTACACAATCCGGATAATTTTGATATAAACTCTGTAATTGTGCGCTATTTGAAATACCATAATCTCCATATCCAGATCCACTCGCAAAATCAAAAATATGACTTAACTCATGACTCACTGTATTTTGTTGATCACACTCATCATCTACATTAATTTGTAAAGTTATCGAAAAATCTTCCTCTGATGCATATGCACATGTAGTTCCTAGTCCATCATCTGTTACATCCACTCCATCGTCTATTGCGATATCCATAAAATTCTTTGGCTCGCAAATATGGATCATACGACAATTGCCCAATAAAAAATCAGGTTGTGATTTTACAAATTTATCCATATACTTTTGTACATCCCCAATTTTTAAAGAATTCCCAGGAATCACATGAATTGTTGGTAAACCATCCAAAGTGATATATTCATCCTCAATAATCTGGTTATAAGCCTCTTCTTGAAGTCTTAACATTTCATTATATTCATTCTGAGCAGTCTTATAATCTTTATACACAGGACTTAATACCATAACCAAAGCTGCTGATATTAAACTTAATAATCCAACTTTCAAAAGCCAACTTGTCTTTGGCTTATTTTCATTCACATAATTTCTACACTCCAATATTTGTTTATAAGAAAATTCATTAGAACGCTTCTCATACGCAATACGTCTCCCTTCTTCATCCAAACCATCAATTCGATTTAACTCATCTTCACTTAAAGTACTACGGATATATTCAAATCTATATTGATCAGGATCTACTTCCTTGCTATAAAGAAGAACTACAATAAGCAACATACTCAATACTGCAACCGTTAAACAAAGTTTCAAATCAAAATGATTAATAAGCGACTGATCCATAATGGTAATTTCCTTATTACCCAACAAATCCCGATACCAATACATCAATCCAAATACAACTGAAAACACTAAACCCGAAAACATAACTTTACTTCTATTCATATAAAATTTCTCCTTCTATTTTGCCTTACACTATTAAGACGAAGAAAAAGTCGTTTTGGTTATAAAAAAAAGATGAAACCACAAATTTGTGATTTCACCAATCTATTCTTTTGGCAACGATTCAAAATAATTGTATACATCCATATTTTTTTCTTTTAATTCTTCTGGTGAAAGGAGATACATTGTACCTGCTTCAGCAAAAAACTCTAAAACATTTGTAGCGCCATATTCGCTTATAGAACCAGGATTTTGATTGTACAAAATATTAAAGTCAAATTCAGATAAATAATATTCATCGTTTCCATTGGCATAATCAAATACATGCCACAACTCATGAGCAACAGTATCTTTAACACTGTCTATATCTCTTTTTGAACCGTTCACATTAAGATTTGTTTTTAAAAACACATCTTCCCCTATTGTGTAACCAAACGTTTTATTATATTTATCTCCGAAGTTTTGCTGCGCATAGTTAATAAAGGCATTTTCTCCTTGTAAATGAATACCTGTACAGTTTTTCTTCAAAAATTCTGGCTGAGCCTTTATTGCTTTTAAAAACGTGTCGATATCCTCTTGAGTTGTTTCTTCATCCGGTTCAACATATACAGGTACTCCTTGAATAGTTAACGTCTGTGCTTCAGCTTTTGTATATGGACTACTTGAACATCCAGCTAACGTAGATAAGCAGAAGATACTGCTCAATAATACTTTTATCATTTTTTTCATAACTAATAATTTATGGCTTAACAGATACATTGGTGACTTGTTAATATATTCGACATTAATAATGTC
>ERZ791881.318-NODE-318-length-50523-cov-7.762047_pt1 | contig 50523 bp, 46 predicted proteins | sample MGYA00510161_ERZ791881 | MGnify/ENA primary metagenome ERZ791881 (study PRJEB30046, sample SAMN00792073) | human gut metagenome | study: EMG produced TPA metagenomics assembly of the A metagenome-wide association study of gut microbiota in type 2...
TACACAGGGGCATCATTGCACGCGCTTTTGTGCAATTTCCGCGGCCAGCATGCTCCCGGCGCGCGGTCCCCTCCGGGCTCAGGCGGGGGCGACCGGCTCCGGATATTCCTCCAGAACCGACAGCCTGCCGCCGGAGAGGCCCAGGCGGACAATGCTGCAATTGCCGAAACGATGCGTCCAAAACAGGGAGAGAGGAAGTCCTTTGATCTGCAGGTAGAGCGCGTTCAGTGCAGCGCCATGGCTGGCGACAAGGACGTGCCGATCTTCCGGCAGTTGTTGAAGGGCATCCAGAAAACCTCCGGTGCGGCGCAGCACGGAATCCAGGCTTTCGCCGCCCTGCGGCGGCGTATAATTTTGCGGCGTTTCAAAAAAGGCCGTACCGGCAGGGCCAAGCGTGCGGAAATCGCTGCCTTCCCAAATGCCGAAACCAATCTCGATCAGGCGTGGGTCCAGCTCTATTTTTTCTTCGGGCCAGCCCGAGACGATACATGCGGTATCTACCGCACGCCGCAGCGGGCTTGCGTATACAGCGTCAAAATGAACGCCGCGCAATGCTTCGTGCGCAGCCCGGGCTTGGGCGAGCCCGAGCCTGTTCAGCGGAATATCGCTGCGGCCCTGCAGACGGAACTGCCGGTTGTAATCGGTCTGGCCGTGGCGTATCAGGTAAATTTCAGTTGCTGGCATATTTCCTCCAAAAGTACGTATTATGGGACAAATATTCTGATATCCTGAGAGACAAAGAGGAGCGGTCTACCAGCGTGCACGTGTCTCCACAACCTTGCCGGCGATATATAGGTGTTCCAGATCTTCACCCATGATGATCTGCGGCGCATATACATTGTTGAAGGGCTGCAGGATGATGGTGTTGCCCCGCCGGATGAATTTTTTCAGCGTTCCCTCACCCTCTCCGAAAATAACGACACCCAGATCTCCGTTCTCGAGCGTGGGCTGGCGGTGCACCAGAGCAAGGTCACCGTCGCTGATGCGGGGTTCCATGCTGTCGCCTTTTACCAACAGATAAAAATAACTGCCGGGGTCTTTTACGCGGGCGTATTCCTCGCCGTAGTCCTCTTCAAAGGCGAACGCGCCAAAACCTGCGCGCACTGTGCCGATAATGGGTATGGGAAATTCACGGGGACCATCTGCTGCCGCAACGGCGGAGGTGATAGGGGCGGGAGCACAGCCCAGCAAATAATCGGTGCTTACTTTAAAGTAAGCGGCAACGCGCGCGAGCGTCTGTGGGTCCGGGGTGGAACGCCCGGTCTCCCACTTGCCGACAGCCTGCTGCGTGACGCCCAGCAGGCTGGAAAGCGTCGCCTGGGAGAGCCCATTCAGCTTGCGCAGCTCTTTCAAACGTTGTGCAAACATGCGGATGCCTCATTTCTATCTATCATTCTATATTTGATTTTACTACTTATGGTTGTCAAAGTAAAGCGGGTTTTTCTTTTAAATTGTAAAAAAAGTTGTTAAACGGTCTTGACAACAACTAACGGTTGTATTATTGTGAAAACACAGAGGAAATATTCAGCGATTCAAGCTGTGAAAAGAGGAATCATGATGAAAAAGGAAATGAAAAGCTTTTTTTTGCGTATGGCGGTCGTTCTGTTGGTATTGGGCGCGGTCTGCTTTGTAGGAGCCTATGGCGCCGGAAAACTTTGCGCGGAAATGCTGCTGACGCCTGCCTGTGCGGCACTGGCTTATGCCGCGTATCAGGCTGAGAAAAACCTGTTCCGTCCCGCGCCCAAAGCGCCGGTGCTGCGCGTTGCTGCCAAGGAACAGACACCCATGCGTGTTGCATGATTGGGCACAGGATGGGAAAGATAGTTTTACGGGCATTGATGATAGCAGAGTAAAAAAATAGGAATTGTAACTATTTTGCTGTTGACTTACAGTGCAGATAATGATATTCTAACCATGACAAAACTTTCACAAGCAGAGTTTTGCGATTGAATTAGGAGGTAATTCCCTATGAAGAAACTGCTTACTTTGGCTCTGGCGGCTGTGCTGGCGCTTTCTCTGGTGGCCTGCGGCGGCAGCGGCAGCATCAAGGACGGCACATATACCGCCCAGTACAAGGAACCGTCCCATGATTGGACGGAGTATCTGTCCGTCACTTATAAGGACGGCGTGATCACGGATGTGGATTTTGATGCGAAGGATGCCAACGGCAACCTGAAGAGCGAAGCCACGGCAGAGACTTACCCGATGGATCCGCTTCCTTCCGAGTGGATTCCCCAGCTTGAGGAAAACGTCAAAGCCGCTGGTACTGCCGATAAAATCGAGGCTGTGGCTGGCGCAACTTCGTCCAGCGAGTCCGTGAAAGTACTGATGGCAGCTGTTGAGAAGCAGGCCAAAGCCGGTAATACGGAAGTTGTCCTTGTGGATAATGCGGAATAATTTCAATTTGTAAGAAACAGGCGCCTGCCCGGGCGCCTGTTTCTTTGCATCCCAAAACCACCGGCTCGTGAACTGTCCTCTGGTTCCGGAACAGTTCATTTGCCGGTGGATGATTATTTGCAAAAAGAACTGTTTGAAAGTATATTTCCCCCAAAAAATATAGAAGATGTTTTTCGGTGCGAAATCTTGGCGATAATATTGACAGCGACGGAAGGATATGTTATCATTATTAACGCACTCTAAGCCGCAAGACCGGGGAGAGGTGTCCGAGTGGTTTAAGGAGGCGGTCTTGAAAACCGTTGAACAGCAATGTTCCGTGGGTTCGAATCCCACCTTCTCCGCCATTTAAGGAACCGGCGGCTGGTGCATAAAACAGAATAGCGGAAAAATGAACGCTGCCATTTTGGAGAAGTACTCAAGTGGTGACGAGGCGCCCCTGCTAAGGGCGTAGGTCGGGAAACCGGCGCGAGGGTTCAAATCCCTCCTTCTCCGCCATTCAAATCCTCTCGTTTTAACAAACGAGAGGATTTGTTTTGTGTGTAAGACAAACACCAGCTATGCTGGTGGCAGAAAAAGTTTTAGCTTACAGTATTAAGCGTGGAGGAATGATAAATATTTCGTAAATATTTCGGAACGAAGACAATCACTTAAAAGAAAAAATGACTACTTTAGCAGTTACCGTGTGTGTAATGATTTAATGCATCTTTAGGACGTGAGTCGGTATCATGCCTTTCTAAGGCTGGTGCATACCACACATGTTCAACACGTGGTTTTGATTTTAAAAGTTCTGTCGTGATGCTCTGTGCAATTTTGCACAGGGCTTTTTTGTTTTGCCTACAGGCTGGACAGGATGCATATTATTGGTTATAATAAGTTGAGAAGTTGAGAATTATTAAAATAAAAGCACAAAATGTAAAAGAAAAAATTTTAATTTTGAACACCGAATGTGGAGCGAAGAGTCCAAAAATCGACCGGGGGATTCAGAAAAGTGCCTCTGGGGTGTAGGGAGGCAGACGGATTTTGATGAACGAGATGGAATCTGAATTTACCGGTTCTGAGACAGGACAGGAATGTATACCGGAAGAAAAAAACTGCCAAGATATAGCCGGGCATTCAGAAAAGTACGACGAGACAAGAATCGCATTCGGTGAGAGGTTGATGGCAAACTTGGCCACGAACGAGAATCTGATGCGGAAGCAGATGAGATATTTCCAGATTGCATACGAGACCGACGAAATACAGCAGATTGGTATATTACCGTTCTTATCAGGTTGCGCTTTTGATCGGGTGTTGTTCAGAGTATTGGTGCGATTTCCTAACGCAGAGTTTTTTTTGATACCGGTCGTTTACCGCACTTTTAAAATGCCGCAGCGCTATTACGACGATTTGAAAAGAGGAAGGCTGAAGGATGCAATCTCATATAAAAATGGGGCTCGGGCATTACGGGATGGCAGGGAAAGGCGATGGGAGATTTCACGGGCATCGTGGCCAAAAAAGCTGGTAGAGATATATGGAACATGGCTGGCAGAAAGTCAACATGAATTTTTATCGTACACGAGGGCAATGTGTTATGGGTTGATTGAAAGACTCAATTTGCTGGACTGTAATCCGATTCGTTCTGTGCAGGAGGAGAAAAGTGGTGAGTATTACCACTTGACCGGATGGCGGCGGAAGAGTGAAGGTGAGCTGCGTTTCGATGGCGTGAAACGAAGGATGTACTGCCTTGGCTATTTGGGGACTCCGAGCATGATTTTTTATATGAAAAGATATGATAGGAATGAGTGGTTCAAAGGCAGTGTACAACATACGGCTGTTTCCTTTTGTCAATTGTGGTTATGTGCTCCATCGCTATTGCTTGCTGCTGCATACGGAATTTTGACGATTCTGCCGTTTCAGCGTCCGCCGAAAAATATAAAAACGGAATCTGGAGAAATTGCCTTGGTCGAGAGCATGCCACTTCCGGTAGCGATGATAGCGTCGGGAATGCGGAGAGAATCTTTAAAGGCTATGAGGGTATTCGCGGATACCAATTTCACAGGAAAGGCGAAAGTTCATTCTCCGTCTTGGCTGTCTGATATATGCCGTCCAGGTACACCTCTTTGGCCATATGTAGTGAATCGGGGATTCGATAACATCTCATACTTCGAAGTCTCGGAGGAGTCAGAAGTCACCAACAAAATGCTTGAAAGGCTGGAACAGCTGAGATTATGTGGGATATCTCCAATCGTGTGGATGCCAGCGATGAAACAAACAGCAGCTGATGCAAGCCACAACACAAAAGCGATTTATTTGCGCTTCACAAAAAGAAACGGTTCAATTCCGAAGTATAAGGCATCAGCCTTTAATGAAGGATGGAAGATGCACCTTCTGCTTTTTATTGAGTGGTTGGAAGACGCGTCCAATGAAAAAATCGAACGTTGTACTCTAAAGTATCGAAGTTACAGTGGGTGGAGGAGCAATAGTTTTTTTTCAGACGATGAAAAAGAATTTTTGCGGATACATCCAAGGCACGGAGCTCTGCTTTTTGCTCTGGAGTGTTTTCTGCAGTATTGGGAAACAGAATATATGATAGAACGTGATATGAGACTGAAGCTATGTCGTCTGTGTTTCGATACATTGGTTTCTGCGGTAAATCTTTTTGATGAGCCTGAATTCGACAAGATACGACGATATTTCGCACCGGCGTTTGATGGTGGAAATCCCGCTGGAAGCCAACAGAAACCGCCGTATCTGTTTTGGAATGGGCAGGAACGTGGCACCAAAGAAAAATGCTTCTACATTGAAGCCAACCGATGGATGGAAGATTATCGGCGAAGAACAAAAAGCAGCGCGAGTGATACAGAGATTATGGGGTACTTGAAACCATTTTTGATTTGTCGTCCTGATGGGAAAGCTCTTGGAATGCAGCGTGTATATAAGAAGGATGGCGAATCGAAAGGGCGAAAAATCTATGTTCTTTGTATCCGAAAAAAAGATTTTTTGAAAAGATGATTATATGCAGAAAGACTCCCCGCCAACTAGGGCAGGGAGTCTTTCTCTTTTGTAACGACTTGTAGGAAATCCCCGATCTTCAAACTGATTTCAATGCGGTCAGAAAAAAGCCGAACGATATCAACGTGTTGTTCCACGATGGTCCGTATACAGCGGAGATCACCCGCTTTCAGCATCTGCTTGGCCCGTGAGAAGGCGGATTTCAGTGTGTCGTAATCAGGGCATCTGCTTCGTAGAATCTCCGTTTGCGTCTGGATTTGGAACTCCAGTCCTGCTTTCTGGGTCTCTAAATCGTGTAATTTGGTAATCAACGCGGCCGAGCCGGTTTGCGTTATTACACGAACAATGTTGTCGATTCCTTTTTGCACATCATCACGCTGTCGTTCCAGTGCAGGAAGGATGTTTCCGGCTTCTTTATCCTTTTCAGCAGCAAAATCGGAGTAGCGCTGATATAGCTCGGGGAGAAGTTTCTCATCAAACAGTTGGTTCGCAAGGACATCCAGAACCGCGTGATCCAGTGTTTCCGAGCGAATCTCTTTGTTGTCACACAGGTGTGTTCCGTTATGCCGGGTACACCGATACGAAGCGTATGGAGGATGATCTGGACGCTGTTTTCGAGAATTCCCTGCACATGGGCTACCACATACACCGCAAACGACTTTGCCGGATAGGATGTACACATGCCTGGCTTTGTAGCGGGCAGCTCTATGTCGGCGCTGCGACATTTTTACTTGGACGCGCTGAAAGTCTTCCACGGATATGATAGCGGGTATGGCATCCGGAACACGGATAATCTCTGATTCGCTTTTAAGCGCGTGTCGATTCATTTTTCCTCGAGCATCTTTTGCGGCGCTTTTATTGTAGATGTAAGTCCCAACATATTTTTCATTGCGTAAAATTTCATAAAGAGAATTTTTCCCAAAGGGATTTCCTCGTTTTGTGCGATACCCTCTTTCGTTTAACTCGTTAAGGATTTCGGTATACCCTGCGCCCTCTAAGTAAAGACGGAAAATTAATTGAACGGCTTGGGATTCAAATGGTTCTTTTTCCAATAACAGTGTCTTGGGATTTACCGTATAGCCTAAAGGGGGGATGCCCCCAACGTGTTTCGCCTGCAAAGCGTTTTCACATTTCCCTTTTTGCACTTCGCGTGCGAGGTTACGGGAGTAGAACTCGTTCATCCCCTCCAGAAGACTTTCGAGCAAAATAGACTCCGGGCTACCATCGATATTTTCGAGTACCGAGCGAAGCTCCACCCCGGCAATTTTGAGCTCACGGCGATAAATTATACTGTCATAGCGGTTTCGTGAAAAACGGTCAAGTTTGTGGACGATTACCAAATTAAAAGCGCCCCGTTTGGCATCAGCAATCATTCGCTGAAACTCGGGGCGCTGGTCTGTTGTTGCTGTATGGGCGCGGTCAACATATTCTTCTACGATGAGCGCGTTATTTCTCTGCGCATAATCTTGGATTGCGCGCAACTGCGCGTCAATGCTTTCTTCCCGCTGCATGTCGCTGGAAAAACGGGCATAAGCGGCCGCCCGTAAGGGCACAATGTTCTGTTCCATCTGGTTGTCGCCTCCCTATGCCGGTTGATTTTCAACGAATGCGTCACTTTCATGGAGAACCTCGTACAGGCATTCTAAAAGCGTGTCCAGTTGGACTGAATGGATGAATAAAAGGTCGTTTTGATTTTCCATATTGCAACAGCTCCTCATGTGATTTCGGAGGAATAATATATTTGCGTAAAAATTTTAAGTGCGCTTTCCTTCGTTTACCGAAGCTGTTGCGGTTGTTTAAAAAATCATGCAAAAGGGAAAGTTGTGACGTAATGTTTAAAAAATAAATTTACACAACTACAATGTAAGGGCGTAAATAGAAAGAAGGTGCAAGAAACTGGGAAATAGCCTTATGCCTATTTAGTATTTATTAAAGTCACGACCATTTAGTGATTGAACAATAAGAAAGTAGGATGAGATGAAATGAAAATTACGTTCAAGCTGTTTGAAAATTTGGCATCAATCCATACAATAGAATTCTATATTGACTTGCCGAATATGACATTCGCGGAAATAAAAAAGGTTGCGTTTGAAAACAAAACGCGTACTAAGGATAAGACATATACTGACGAAGGTTATCTTTTCGTCCGAATGAGTCAAGGGGTTGTGCTTAAAGTCGGTGACTTTGACACAACACGTGCTTATTTGAAGATAAATCCTAGAATTTTAGTGGAAAAAGATTTCTCATATCTGGGGATTTTTAACGCATCACAAGAAAATATCGAAAAAATGTATTCCCGTTCAAACGAGCTGGTCGGAAATTACATAAAAGGATTTAAGTTGGAGGATGCAGTACTTTGCCGTGTTGATCTGTGCCTTAATATAGAAAGCGACGATCCGTCGAGTACAGAGGAACAAATACGTTGTTTAAAGCGTTGTGACCCACGCAGAGATTACGAGCTGTATCAGTTTGATCCGTCTCAAAAAAATTATATAGAAAAAAACAGGCACTCGTTTTCCCTCTGCAGCAAACATTATAAGCTGACTGTATATGATAAAATTTTCGAACGAGAAGAACGGGATGTGCTGCCGACACAGGCTCCAAATGCGCTGCTGCGTGTAGAATTCAGCTTGCAGGATGAAGATGCGATTGCCTACTATGCACCGTTGGAGGAATCCGCATTAGCCTGTGACGTGCTGTTTTGGTTGGGAAAAAATAGCGGAAATATCATTGCGAAACGCCTGCGCAGTTTAGTGGGAGATGGTTATCATTTTCCTCTGCCAACCTTACTCAATATGATAGAAGGGCAAAAGGGAATAAAAGAAAAAACAAAGCGGCGTATGCGTTCTCTTGTCGAAACATTCTCTTTGTGTACAAATGGAGAGCAAGCCAGCCGCATGTTCTTTTTGGAACTGCCAAAGAAGGTTGATCGGTCACGCTATTACACAAAACTGCGCCGTAAATTTTCGGATATGGGGGCCAACATAGTCCCGTTATCCGCCAATTGGAAAAGACCATTGCCGAGTTTGACAAAAATTGTGGACGAGATCCTGGAAAATGGCGAATGGGTATTTTCTTGCGACGATTCATATTAACGAGTATCCGTCGCAAAACGTGCATAATTAATGGTAACAAGGATTTGAGCTTGTTAAAAAACGGTTCCTAATATGTGCAGAATGGTAGAGAATGTTATAACGGGATAATAAAATGCGATTACACAGGAGGTACATGATGAGAGAAGATTATGAAGACTTTTTTGCCTATCAAGATGATAAAAAGGCGACCGTGAATGTAGGGGAAGCAGCAGAGTTACTTGGTTTGCATCCCAACACTGTGTACAAATATATCCGTGCTGGACAGCTGCCAGCACTACATATTGGTCGAAGATGGCTTTTGGATAAAGAACAGTTGTATCAGATGGTGCGGAAACTGCCGCAATATAGATGAATTGGAAAGTATATCATCTCCTTGAAATCGTATAAAGGAGGATGAAATCCAATGAAAAACAAAAACAAATTCCTACCCTAAATAAGACTGCCATTGAAACAGTGGTGTCTTTCGTCATCACTGTTTTGGTGGCCGCTGTTGACTGTTTTCTAAAAGACAAAAAGGAGTAGGAAAAAGAATGGAACACGAAATATGTATCCAGTGCGGAGCCGAGGTCCGCCCGGAAGAAGCATACCATGTAGCGGGGGAGGCGGTTTGTCCATCCTGCGCCGAAACGGACACCGTGGAATGCAGCTACTGCGGCGAGCGCATCTGGCGTGAGAATGACTTTGGGGACAGTGATACCGCGTTGTGTGAGGCATGCTATACCAATCACTATACGCGCTGCAACCAATGCGGCAGACTGATCTCCTTTTCCGCAGCATATTACCAGGATGAGGACGAAGATGAGGAAACGCCCTATTGTTCAGCCTGCTATCACGAGTGCGGCGAGGCCATCCATTGCTATGGTTACAAGCCCGTGCCGATCTTTCACGGGGATGCTCCCATGTACATGGGGGTGGAGCTGGAGGTGGATGACGGAGGAAAGGATCCCGTCAAGGCCAAAAAGATCCTCAGCATCTTCAACCAGACGGGCGAGTTCGGATACATCAAATCCGACGGCAGCCTCGACGATGGATTGGAGCTTGTCACCCATCCCTGTACGCTGGAGGCCCACATGCATGAAGTCCCGTGGAAGGAAGCGTTGGAAAAATTCAAATCACTCGGTTACTATTCCCACCAGAGCTCGACCTGCGGGCTGCACGTGCATGTGAACCGTACGTTTTTCGGAGCCGCGCAGGCAGAGCAGGATGAAAAGATCGGCCACGTCCTGTATCTGTTCGAGCGGTTCTGGCAGGAGCTGCTGCGGTTCTCCCGGCGCACACAGCGGCAGGTGGCTCAATGGGCCGCAAGATACGGATACAAGGATACCGGGCGCGAGATCATGGAGCATGCCAAGAAAGCATACCAGGGCCGGTATACCTGCGTGAACCTCACGAACACCGATACCATCGAATTCCGGATCTTCCGGGGTACGCTGAAATACAATACATTGATCGCCACATTGCAGCTGGTTGAGAAGCTGTGCAATGTGGCGGTTTCTTTGTCTGAAGAACGTCTGCAGGCACTGTCCTGGAGCGATATCATGCTTGGCATTGAGCCTCAGCGCTATCCCGAGCTGGTACAGTACTTAAAAGAACTCCGACTGTACATCAACGCCCCTGTTTCTGTGGAATGCGAGGTGTAAGCCATGTGCGGATTGTTTGGATTCAGCGACCCGAAGCATACGCTCACACAGAAGCAGATACGCAGGCTGACAACCGCTCTCGCCACAGCAAGCGAGCAGCGCGGTACGGACGCCTCCGGTATCGCATACGTACAGGGGCAGTCCTTACGCATCTACAAGCGCCCCAGGCCTGCCCATGAGATGACATGGCTGGTCCCGCTCCATACGACTGCCGTAATGGGGCACACCCGGATGACAACGCAGGGAGATGGCACGTTCAACCCGAACAACCATCCCTTCCCCGGCGTATCCGGCCAGACACGCTTTGCACTGGCACATAACGGTGTGCTGCACAACGACGATGAGCTGAAAGAGCGGTATCATTTGCCCAAAACCAATATCCGGACGGACAGCTATGTGGCCGTACAACTTCTGGAGCAGGACGGACGGCTGGACGCAGAGACCATCGGAAATGTTGCGTCACTGCTGGAGGGGACCTTCTCGCTGTCCGTCCTGGACCAGTTCAACAACCTTTATCTCATAAAAGGAAACAGCCCGCTGTGCATCTACCGCTTTGAAAACGGGCTGCTCTGTTATGCGAGCACAGCGGATATTTTGAAAGAAGCCCTGAGCCGATGCAGATTCCTTTCCGGCAGTAAGGAGATCATCGGCATATCCGAGGGCGATATCCTCTGTATCCGCCCGGACGGACGACTGCAGATGAGCCGGTTCGATACCACAAACCTCAACAAACGTCTGCGCTGGTGGAACTGCGGCGATTACTATTTTTTCGAGCCGAAGCAAAACCGCATTCTCACGGACGACACGCGGACGCCGCTGGACGGGCTGCTGGAAACAGCCTGCAATATGGGATTCATCGAGGATGATATCCTCATGCTGCTGGAGGAGGGCTTCTGTGAGGAGGAGATCGAGGCGATGCTGAACAGCCCCGGCCTGTTCTACAGAACCCTGATGGAAGAGATTTACGCGCCAATGGAATACTGAAAGCAGAAAGAAAGCCCAGTGGTTTGGGCTTTCTTTTTTACAGGATGTAAAGGGGCGCCTTCAATGATAACGGAAAAAGAGGGCCGGGTCATGGCTGGGAGGATGTGCAGGCAATGAAAACTTTGAAAAAAGAATTTGCCAGTTTATTCTATAGTATGAGCGTTACGAGGGACCGCGCGGAGGTGTGGAGAGACATTGTGTTCCTATGGGCAGCGGCAATCAACAACCGCGTCCATTACAAACAAAAAGTCGAGGATGCTTACCTCGCAATTATCCAGAAATATACAAGGGATGAGCAGGAGCGGATCGCGGAGATGTTGGCAATCGTGGCTGCCGATATGGCCCGTGATCCGGAACAGGATTTTCTTGGCGGATTCTATATGGCGGAACGGTTGGGCAACCCCCGAAGGGGCCAGTATTTTACACCATATGATGTGGCCGATATGATGAGCCGGATCACGCTTGGGACAGCCGGTGCGGAGATAAAGCGGAAGGGGTATATCACGGTCAATGATCCAGCATGCGGGTCTGGGGTCATGCTGCTTGCTGGGGCGAACTGTCTGCGCCGGCAGAAAATCGGGGTTGAAAGCAACGTGTTGTTTGTAGGGCAGGACATTGAAACCGGCATCGGGTTGATGGCCTATGTTCAATTGTCGCTGGCCGGGTGTCCGGGCTATGTCGTGATCGGAGATTCGCTTTCCGAACCGTTGACGGGGAATGTTTTGAAGGCGCCGGACGATGCCTGGGTGACGCCGACTTATCATACCTTTATTTTCAAACATGTTTGGGGAGGGACAGATTATGCTGATAGGATACGTCCGGGTCAGTACAGCCGAGCAGAATGCTGCGAGGCAGGAAGTATTGATGCAGGAGTTAGGGGCTGAAAAGGTGTTTGTGGATAAGGCCAGCGGCAAAAACGTGAACAGGCCGCAGTTGAATGAGATGCTGGCCTTTGCCCGGCAGGGCGATACCATCGTGGTGGAGAGCATCAGCCGCTTTGCCCGGAACACAAAAGATCTGCTGGAGCTGATGGAAAAGCTGACGGCCAAAGGCGTCGGGTTCATCAGCAAAAAAGAAGCGATCGACACCGGGACGCCGACGGGTAAATTTATGCTGACAGTGTTTGCAGCCGTGGCGGAGCTGGAGCGTGAATACATCCTCCAGCGGCAGAGGGAGGGCATTGCCGTGGCAAAGCAGGCCGGCAAGTACAAGGGCCGCAAGCCCATCGACCGGGCCGGGCTGCAGCCTGTGCTGGGGGAATACCATAAGGGATTACTGACTGCTACACAGGCGATGCGCAAAATGGGGGTCAGCAGGAGCACGTTCTACCGGCTGCTGGCTGCTAGATGATGCTTCTCTCATCAGTTTTTATTTAATTTTCGCTATGCTACTTGGAATAGCAAAAGGTTTGATAAGCTGTAATTTCAAGTTTCTATAATGTGTATAAGTATCGGGGAGCAAAAAAATGAGATTTAAAATAAATAAATTTTGCTCCCCAATTAGGGCTCTATTGTTTTTCAGCAGCGCTCTTTCATAAATGCTGCAATAACAGCGATATCTTCGCCCTCATAGTATTTTACAAGCAGTTGCTTGAATTTCGATACTTTCTTTTCGGGTATTACCAAGAAACCTCCACCATGTGAAATAAGATAATGGTTGGCGAAAATGACAGAAGCACGTTTATTCCCATCCAAGAATATCTGAGTCTTCATGCAGTAAAGGCACAGTTTGATAGCAATGTTGATGGAGTCGTCATCTTCGCAGGCGATCTCTTTGATTCTATCTTTGACATCCAGCTCATTTGGCAAAGGCGGAACATAAGGCGAACCACCTATGGTAACCGGAACACCTCGAATACGATCTCCTTCGGCAAAAAAGCCTTCATTCACAAGCCTTGCAATATGATTGAGCATGTAATAATCGGAACGGCTGGCAACCACATCACGATCTAAGATGAATTCCCATGCTTGAACAGGCGTTCAATGATACAATGCGAAAAAGCAAGCTGTTTCAAGCACACCGCAAGGTATTACGTAATTTTCTTGATGCAATGAAGCTTGAAATGTTAACTTCTGCCGGTCAAGAGAACAGCGAAGAAGATTTGTTGAAAAGTTTTGAGGAGCTTACCACGATAGCTCGGGAGCTACGAGTGCTTTTAGCCTGTCTCCCTGATTAAAATAGAAGGCACATATTCCCTTATTGTTGGAGTAATATGCGCCTTATTTTATATCATTATTTTTTTTGAAAGCGAAAGCTGCAGAGGAAGCCAATGTGCCATAAAAAAACATTCTGGTCAAATTACGTAAGACAACTGCTTCCTCTGCAAATATAGGAGCATACACAGAAAGGTGCCTATTGGGGGGATGAGTTCTGTGTTTCAAATTTATCATATACTTTGCATCAAGCGCGAAACGGTCAATTTGATGCGCGAGCCGAAAGATAAAATTGACCGTTTGCAATTACAATATTATGGGGATACTTTATTTATTCCCAATATGCAAAGGAGAGAAAAAGCAAATGGATGCGATAACCATTACCACAGCACAAATTCATCGTTACCTTGACCAATTGTCCATGGAGGAAAAAAGCTTTGCCACATTAAAAAAATACAGGCACGATCTTCTATTCTTTCTGTCTTTTACTGCCAAACACGCGGTGGACAAGGCCCTCATTTTAAAATATAAGGAGCAATTGCAGGGGAAATACGCGGTGACAAGCGCCAACAGCATGCTGGCCGCCATAAATAGTTTTTTTCGTTTTCTGGGACACGGCGAGCTTTGTGTAAAACTATTTAAAGTACAGAGAAGCGCGTTCCGGAACAAGGAAAAGGAACTGACCCGCCTGGAGTATGAACGGCTTGTCCGAGTGGCCGGGGCCCGCCGGAACGAAAGACTTGCGCTGCTGATGCAAACGATATGCAGCACGGGGATTCGTGTGAGCGAACATTCATTTATTACAGCAGAAGCATTGGATAGCGGACAAGCTCTGGTCACCAACAAGGGAAAGACACGCACGGTTTTCCTCCCCGGACCGCTTTGCAAAAGCCTGAAAGCGTACTGTAAGCGCCATGGAATTTCCCACGGTCCCGTTTTTGTTACAAGCAGCGGTAAACCTTTGGACCGCACCAATATTTGGGCCATGATGAAGGCGCTGTGCAAGGCAGCCAATGTAGACCGTCAAAAAGTGTTTCCCCACAATTTGCGCCACCTGTTCGCGCAAACCTATTATCAGGTGGAAAAAGACATCGTACACCTGGCTGACATTTTGGGGCATGCAAGCGTTGAAACAACACGGATCTATACGCTTGCTTCCGGGGTAGAACAGGCGCGGAAAATCGCCCGGCTTCACCTGTTGCTTTGAAAAAATAAAAAACCGCCACATAATACGCATTATGTAGCGGGCATCTATATACATAAGAGGAGATTACTATAGTTAATTATAGAAAAACTTATACGCAAAATCAAGATGATACGCAAAAATAGAGCCAATTTGTTTAAATTTTACAGTTTTGGTTTTGGGAAACAGAAAGAATGCCTAAATTTTAACCGGTATTCTTACTTTTGTGCGCAACAATATAGACCCGTAACCGCTTTCGACGTCAAAAATGTAATTCCTTCCTGACGGAAAAAGCCTGTTAATGAGTTTTGCCCTACTTATATACCACATAATGCGTATTATGTCATTCCTGCAAGAGTTGGGACGGAGTGTCATGAAAGGGAATCAGCGTGTGCTGCTTTTAGAAAAGCGGTTCGAACTGCAAAACTGGCCGTTGACCTGCAACCTGCGATAGCCTGCCGGGTGTCACGCATTGTGCTGTGGTGGAAACACGTGTCAGGCTGTTTTGTCATATCTTTTCCACTAAAGCACGACATCCCGAGTTGGACGTTTGCTTTGACGCAGATATTCTAAGCGGAGGATGCATGCGCGGGAAAACTGCCTGCCATATGGAGAGACGGAGGCTGTGCTACATGAAAAGCGATGATTCCACGCAGCGGTCTGACCTTGTAGAAGTGTTCAGCCATATGCTTGGCTGCGAGTTCATTTCTGACCTGCATACGCCGTCCTGCCACACACAGCTGGAGCGTGCTTTGGAAAATATCTGTCCGGAGGACTATACCATTTGGGCTTGGAACGATGCGGTAAAGTACATCACAGGTGTGGGCCGTGCTTTCCAAACGCAGCACGAAGCATATCAGTGTCTGAGCCTGTTTTGCGCACAGGCACAAGCTGATTTGGTGCATTGGTGATTTCACGCATAAAACGGAGAGAAACGCATGAACAAAACAGTGAAAAAAATATGGAACGGCATTACGACAGTGCTTGTAGCCGCCGTGGTGCTGCTGGCGGTGCTGCTGGTTGGCGTACGGCTGGCAGGGCTGCAGGTATACACCATCCTCAGCGGAAGCATGGAGCCGACCTATCCTGTAGGCTCGTTGATTTATGTGAAAAAAATTGATCCGGCTGACCTGCAGGTCGGCGACCCCGCCACTTTTGTTCTCAACGAGGAGCTGGTTGTAGCAACACACCGCGTGGTGGATATTGATACAGAAAACCAGTGCTTTTACACCAAGGGTGACGCCAATGACGCACCGGATGCTTCTCCGGTGCATTTCAACAATCTTCTGGGCAAGCCTGTATTCAGTATTCCTTATTTGGGATATGTTGCAAGTTACATACAAACTCCGCCGGGTATGTACATAGCCATCGCTGCGGGCGGCGTGCTGCTGCTGCTCGTGTTTTTACCCGATTTATTTGATGACGACAAGAAGAAGCGGCGCAAATCCCATACCCGCGCTTGTGGCGGGCGCAATGAGTAAGGTACGGCCACAAACGGCTGCCTTAAATATTTTATATTTCATTTTGAAAGGAGGTTTTCAGATGAAAACGAAGAAGCTCGTAACCGCAGTGGCCGTTGTTCTGGTTCTCTGCATGACAGTTGCAGGTTCTCTGGCCTGGCTGTTCGACACGACGGATGAAGTCGTGAACACCTTCACGGTGGGCCACGTCGATATCAAACTGGCCGAAACCACCACGAACTACAAGATGATCCCGGGTGAGACGATCGCAAAAGACCCCGAGGTCACCGTCGAGGCAGGCAGCGAAGCAAGCTGGGTGTTTGTTAAAGCCGAGCCGTCCAACAACCTTGCTACTTACATTGATTATACAATTGCAGGCGGTTGGACCAAGCTTGACGGCGTGGACAATGTTTTCTATCGCGAAGTAGCCGCCTCTGATGCGGACCAGGCTTTTGCTGTTTTGGCGAACGATCAGGTCACGGTAAAGGACACCGTTACCAATGCTGACATGACGGCTGCTGAAACAGACAAGCCGACGCTGACCTTTAAAGCCTATGCCATTCAGAAATCCGGCTTTGATACGGCGGCCGCTGCTTGGGCCGAAGTGAGCAAGTAAACCGTCGGGAGATTTTTATATTTATTTCCCGTCAAAAAAAAGGAGGATACATATCTCATGAAAAAAAGAATCGTTTCTATCTGTTTGGTAGTGGCTTTGGCCGCCATTGCAATCACCGGCGCATCTCTGGCCTATTTTACCGCTGACGACAGCGCTGAAAACGTCTTCACCGTCGGCAACGTTAAAATCGACCTGACCGAGCCGAATTGGGATGCCGAAGGCGCCGAAGAAGCGAAAGAAATGTACCCCGGCGAGGCCGTCAAAAAGGACCCGACCGTTACAAACACCGGGGCAAATCCCTGCTTCGTGCGCGTGAAGGTAACCTTCCCCGAGTCTCCTGTGGTGACGTACCGCACGGACTATAAGGACGGCGAGCTGGGTGAGAACTGGGTAGAGTACGACGGCTATTATTACTATACCAAAGTCCTTGAGGCTGACGCGACGACCGATGCCCTGTTCGACCAGATCGTTTTGGGTACGGATACTGTGAACGGCGACGCAACGACGGAATACAAGATCCCTGTAAAGGCTGAAGCTGTTCAGGCTCAGGGTGCGAAAACAAAATGGGCCGATGTCCAGAAAATGACGGTTGAAGAAATCGCCGCTTGGTTCGCTACCTGCATGGCGTAAATTCTGTCGAAAAAAGCTTTTATGCGCCTCTCCCCTTTGCGGGAGAGGCCATATGAGAGCACCCCCGAAGGTGAAACTTTGGGGTGTTCTCATATGGCCTTTGGCTGGCCGGGGCGCTAAGATACGATAATATGTCCGAGCGTTTTAAAATATCGTTGGGAGGAGCAACACAATGAAAAAAAAAGTCTTACTGGCTGCGGCTTTGGTGGTCTGTCTTGCCGTTGCCGTATCGGGGAGCCTTGCGTATTTCACGGCGGAAGAACGGGCACACAACGTCATCACAACAGGCGGTATCGCCATTGAATTGCTTGAAACGACCGGGCAGCTTGACGAAAACGGAAACCCGATCCTCTTCGAGGATGTAAGCGGTGTGATGCCCGGCGCGTCTGTGGCAAAAATCGTGCAGGTGAAAAACACCGGCGCCAACGATGCCTACATCCGCGTAAGCGTGGAAAAAGCCATTGAATTGGCGCAGGGTGTGGAGGGCGAAGCCAATTTGACGCTTGTGTCGCTGGATTTGAACACAATGAACTGGACGGAAAAGGACGGCTATTATTATTACAACGGGCCGCTCGCTCCGGACGCCTCCACCGAACCGTTGTTCACACACGTTACATTTGACACCGCTATGGGGAACCAGTATCAGGGCAGCCGCGCTCTGGTAGATGTAAAGGCTTACGCGGTACAGTCCGACAACAACGGCGCAACGGCTCTGCTGGCCCAGGGCTGGCCGGCTGAATGACCTTTGAGGGAGGAAAGCAACTATGACGAAAAAACTAACTGCGGCACTGCTTGTAGTGTGTATGTTTTTCACCTTCGCCATGCCGATCGGTTTCGCGGAAAACAGCGGTGATACACTGCCGCCGGATGCTTCCGGCGCGGCCGTGTCTGAATCTGCGGACACGGCGGCCTCCAGCTCTGCGAGCATGGATACCGGAAGCGGTGAAGCCGGGCGTGCGAGTTCTGATTCAAATACATATGTGAAGAGTACCGATACGCCGGAGAGCAATGCCCAGCCTTCCGGAAGTAGCGATACCGTGATATCAGACCAGCCGATAAGCGAGCCGGAACAGGATGCTTCATCCATCTCCTCTTCCACTTCGAGTGCGGACGTGCCTGCGAACGATGCCCAGGATTCCCCGGTATTTGATGCGGAAACCGCATATGCCCATATCATGGCTTTGGGTACGGAAGAAAAGATTACAATCTATCTGGATACGTTGACGGATGAAGAACTTATCGCTCTCGTTGAGTATCTTGAAACGCAGGAAATTACAGAAAATTCCTTTCCTTATCTGACGGCATATCTTGAAAAGCGTTTTCCACCTTACGTGTTTCCCACCTGTATAAATGATACTGCCGCAGCTCCTCTTGTGCAAATGGTGCCTCCCCGCCGGATGATGCTCAAGGCTCCTTCCGCCGGGGGCGCTGATAATAGCGGCCTTGAAACAAGTAAAACCGTTGTCAAGAATTCAGACGGAACTTATACGCTTCGGCTGGAAGCCTATGCCACAGGCGCAACCTATACGACGGAAACCAGCAAGCCCACTGACATTGTCCTTGTTCTGGATACCTCCGGTTCCATGGACGATTATATGAATGTAGCTGATAAGAGCAGTGTTGCCAACCTGGATCCCAAGTACGCCGAGTATTATAAGTGGAATAGTTTGGGTTGGCGTGATATGAGGTACCAAGATGGAAAATGGCAATATGATGCTGTTATCTTTGGATGGACGGACTGTGGCAACAGCTGGTTCGGGAATGCTGCCGGTATCAAAAAAATCAATGCTTTGAAAATCGCCGTAGACGGTTTCCTGGATTCCACTGCAGCGAATGACGGCGACAATCGTGTTGCTCTCGTAACCTACGCCTCCGGCGCAAACACACGGCATAACCTTACAACAGACTATGCTGCCATTAAGAATACCGTTTGGGGCCTAAACGCCAACGGCGCTACCTATGCAGATAGCGGCATGTCGAACGCCAAAGCAATCATTGACGGAATCTCGGCTGACCGCGACAGCAACAAGGTCGTCATTATGTTCACCGATGGTGAGCCGAACCATGGTAATGGTTTTGATACGAATGTTGCGAACAGTACCATCTCTACCTCCAAGCAAATGAAGGATATGGGCGTGACGGTCTATACCATCGGCGTCCTGGAAGGTGCCAACAACGCTGATACCAGTTTGCCCTTTAATAAGTACATGAACTATGTATCCAGCAACTACCCGAACGCCACAAGCATGACGGACGGCGGAACAAAGTATGAGCATCCTGATGGCGGCAACTATTATCTGGCGGCTGACAATCTGGAAGCACTGAAAGAAATTTTCCAGAATATCAGCAGCGAAGTGGGCGGCGCGGCGAACAGCAAGCTGGATTCGACCACTGTGATGAAAGATATCATTTCCGATGCTTTTCAGCTTCCAGATGGCGCGAATGCAAATAATATTCGGATTTATACCGCCGATTGCACAGCCATAAACGGCGATGTTCCGACGTTTGGCCCGGATCAGGACTCTGTCTTGAAGGCAAGCATTGGAGAGGACGGAAGAAGCATTAATGTTACCGGCTTTGATTATTCTGCCAACTATGTTGGTAAGAATACCACAACCGGTGTGTTGCACACCCCAGGTAAGAAGTTGATTGTTGAGATTCCGATTGTTGAACGTTCTGGTTTCCTAGGAGGCAATGAAGTTCTTACAAATGGTGCTGAATCCGCAATTTATACCGGCAGCGGAGAAATGGTTCAAACCTTCCCCGTACCCAATGTGGACGTTGAAATTGAGAATATCACCGTCACCGCCCAAGACAGGAACGTCTACCTTCTGGGCGCTTTGACCGCCGAGCAGATTAAGTCCGGCGCAGCTGCAACGGTGGGAGCTGTGTCGCTGGACTTGACCAAACCCGACCAGAACTACGGGTTGGAAGCCTGGCAAACTGAATATGTGGATATTGTAGTCACCTACAAGGATGCCAAGGGTAATACGGTCACCAATCTGGATAACCTCCGGGAGGATACCACCTATACCGTAGAAGTTGCCGTCTCTCCCAAGGTTATGGGTAGTGTTGATGGCAAGACAGGCAGCGACAGCGGCAATATCAACGTCTTTAAGCCCGAGCTGACCTACAAGGACAGCGATGTTTACTACGGTGATACCGTTCCAGCCGATTTCAGTGGAAATCGGGTGAAGACCGAGTGGAAGCACGGTGACACATTGGATTCCAGTGTTGCCATGACTGGCGCGGCCCCGGCGCTTGAAACAACCTGCACTCCAGACGCCTCCAAGGTCGCTGATGGCAAGATCAACACGAAACAGGATATTCCAGTGGATGTGACTGTGAAGCTCAATGACACAGATGTCACGAACCATGCAGCCTTCGTCCATCAGGACTGCCAGGGACAAACCTGTACCATTCCTGCGGATAAGGAATTCCTCCTCCATGTTAAGACCTGCCAGCTGACCATTGCCAAGCAAGGCGGTGCGGACGGCGAACCCTATGTGTTCAATGTCTACAGGGACGGTGCAAAATATTCCGAAGTGACCATCGTGGGCAATAACAGAGAAACCATCGTTGAGCTGCCTGTGGGGACTTACACCATTCAGGAAGATACCGGCTGGAGTTGGCGTTATGACGGCCCTGAGGGTGCAGTGGTTACTTTGAGCAAAGAGAACACTTCCGGCGAAATCTCCTGCACCAACACCAAAACGGAAAACTATTGGCTGAATGGCTACAGTGCGATTGTAAGAAACATTTTCGGCATTGAGGGCGAGAAAGGAGGGAATGCCTGATGACCACTGTGATATACAATTTTGACGGCAGGGGCAGAAAGCACATTCCCCGCCGCAAAAAAATATTAACGCTTGTCAGTGTTGCGCTGCTCCTGTGGTGTACCATAGGCGCTACGCTTGCCTGGCTCTCCGATTGGACCGGACCGGTAGAAAATGTTTTCCTTCCTTCGCAGGTAAGCTGCGAGGTCACAGAGAGCTTTGACGGTACCACAAAAAAAGATGTCAACGTCACAAATACAAGTGATATCGAGGCGTATCTTCGCGTGAAGCTTGTTGCCTACCGTGTGAACGAGCAGGGGCAGCATATCGGCGGCACTGCGGAAATTCCCTCATTCACGCCGGGCAAAAATTGGGTCAGATCCGGGGAATACTATTACTACACGCTGCCGGTAGCTTCCGGCCAGAAGCCCGCTGTTGCTCTGATTAACAGCATTGACCTTACCGGCTCCTACAACGATGCCGACGGCGGCAAGCAGGTTATTGAAGTAATGGCAGAGGCCATCCAGAGCGGCCCCGCCAAAGCGGTAGGCGGCGCTTGGGGCGTAACCATTTCCGAGGGCAGCGTCGTGCCCTATACAGCATAAGGAGGTGCGGAAATGAACAAAACAGTTAAAAAAATATCCGCACTTCTGCTGGCGCTTGCACTGGCCGCGTGTTTTTCCGTGGCTGCATTTGCTGCGGATTCCTCCGTCAGCTACGAGGGCGGTGCGGAGAAGTTTGTGTTTTTGCCCGGAAGCAGCGCTTCGGAAACAGACCTTTTCGACAATTTTAAAGGCGTGATGCCCGGTGACGTTGTTGTACAGCACATCACAGTCAAAAACAATTATCAGGGCAGCGACAAGGTGAATCTGTATCTGCGCGCGGAAACGCATCAGGACGACGGCACGCAGCTGAGTGCCGCTGTTCAGGAGGCTCTGGCGGACTCCGTCAGCATGAAGGCTTTCCTCAGCCAGCTCTCCATGACCGTGAAAAACGGCGATACCGTGCTTTACGAAGCAACCGCAGATCAGCTGGACGGTTTGGCGGAAAATGTGCTGTTAGGCACGTTCTATCCGGGCAATGTTGCCAAGCTGACCGTGGAACTGAAGGTGCCTGTCGAGCTGGGGAATGCCTATGCAAACCGCATCGGCGAAGTGGATTGGGTGTTTGTGGCCGAGGAGGTCAATGATCCCGATCCGGTACCGGTCGTTCCCGGCCCTACCACCAGCGATACGCTGAATGCCGCATTGTGGATCGGCGTCGTGGCGGCTTCCATGGCCGGATTGATGTTCCTGTTCTTGACCGGACGCAAAAAGAAACGGGACAACCGCTGACAATAAAAGCTTATTCCTTTACAGATCAACTTTGGACAGCAGGCGCAGGCGTAAAAAGTCTGCGCCTGCTGTTCGTCTATCAATTATTTTATTTTTGTGAGGTTTTTTCGTGAAAAAGGCTATTCGAACGTTTTTGTCGCTGCTGTTTTCCTGCATGCTGGCAATTGGGCTTTATCAGTTATACAGTGTGTGGAAGGAATATGAGGCGGGCGATGCCTTGTATGCCAACACCGCAAAACAATTTACCCATTCTGACGTTTCAGTACAAAACTCCGGCGAAGAGCCGGAGCCCGAAATGGAATCATTGACTGTGGATTTCGATGCCCTGTTGCATGAAAACCCCGATGTTGTCGCGTGGATCTATTGCGCGGGAACGGAAATCAATTACCCTGTTCTGCAGGGAAGGGATAACGATCAGTACCTGCGCCGTATGCTGGACGGGACATACAATGTAGCCGGCAGCATTTTTCTGGATGCTCGATGCGCATCGGACTTTAGCAGCATCACCTCCATTATCTACGGCCATAATATGAAAAATGAATCCATGTTTGGCTCACTTCCAAAGTATGAAGAACAGGTCTACTATGACGAGCATCCCAATATTTGGCTGTTTACACCGGAAAAGAATTATTGCATTGAGGTGGTATCAGGGTTTATAACTCCTGCAGATTCCACAATCTACACACTTCATTCATCGGTCGATGCCATGCGGCAGACCCTTGCAGATGCTGCAGCACATTCAGATTTTGTTTCCGCGGCGAATCTTGACAATGCCGAACGCATGGTCGTTCTTTCAACCTGTGCTTATGACTATGAAGACGCACGCTATGTACTTACAGGGGTGCTGCGGGAATGCGTACAATGATAATTTGGGCTGTGCTGCAAAGAAAATATATATTTGTATTTCAAAGAGGAATACCATAAGGGAGTGCTGACCGCTGTACGGGCTGCGTAAAATGGGGTCAGCAGAAGCGCGTTCTATCGGCTTTTGGTTGTCGGAAGGGATATGTTCGGGCAGGCACAACAGATATATAAGGCACATGTTTACGGCATTTTAAAATTAGGCCACTCCTGAGATAGATTGTGCTATTCTTTCAGCAAGCCACAGGGAGGAGGCCAGAAGGAGTTGATTGATTTGAAACGCAAGCAGCAGATCATCCCTGGGCCATTTGGACGGGGTACCCAACCGACAGGCTGCAGCCAAAATACACATGAGCAAAGACACCGTCAATAAGTATGTGAAGGAGTACGATGAGAAAAAAGCTGCATTGCTGGCCAGTGCTCCTGATGTATGGCCGGGATGGCTCTGCCGACTTATAGACCGAATATTTCAGAATGGAGTTGACTCAAAATGAAAACCTTCGACCCGATACAGGCCGAACAGATAATGGGCAGGGCCTTTAAAGCCACAGTCCGGCAGAAATTCATTTTCCGTTTCCACCGCAGGCTGCTGTACCGGTTTTGGGCAGCCATGAAGCGCAACATCGAATGGTCTTCTGATCGTCTGGACGAGGATAACGATCTGGGCGATACAATCCATGAGCTGATTGCAGACCTCCAAGATTTGCTTACGCTTTGCTGATTATGAGCGCCCTTTTTCCATTTGACTGAATTTAATTTGGATAAATTACAATCCCCTCTGCACTACGGTGCAGAGGGGATCGTTTCAATAGCGCGGAAGAGTTCCGAGCTCTGGCGGTTCGGAACCGTGGGGGAAAACCACATGAGTATATCCAACGCTCTTCGTGCATTTATCATTGTGTCCCGTGCGGCGGTATACACAGCATATTGGGATTCGTATGCGCTAAGTGCTTGATTGGTTTGCGCAATGTGTGCCTCTAACACACCGCTGGCATGAAACGCATTCCTTTCAGGCGTAGCACTTATCTCGTTCAAGCTGCCAACTGTACAGCCTGCTTTGTGCTGTTTCAAACAACGTTCAAGGTTTTCTCATCAAGCGGAGGTTCCTGTGCCACTGCCGCATCCAATTTTGCCTGTGCATCAGCAGCAATGGCTTTCCGTGCAGAACACTCTTGTTGCGATAAATTATTTAAAGAGGATACTGGCCGCGCCAGCTAGATATGCAGCATGCACGATTTTGGTGTCTCGTATGGGTATACCCATGTGGGATGGTAAAACCAGCATAAAAAGTGTGCCAATAGAGTTTCTTTTCTATTTTGGAATATTCCAGATGAGAAAGGGAACTCTATTGGCATTTTTAACCTTTGCCATCCGATGACTTCGCTTGTGTTTTTCGTAAGTGCCCAACGTCATTGTCAGGAAATATCTGCAATCCGATTAAGGTAGACGTCCAAGACAACTCTGTAAGGTTTGAAACCCAAGAATAGGGTAAGAAACGGGAACTAACTGGAGCATTTGTCTGAAATACGTTGAAATATTTATGGATAATGACTATGATTATATAATTGTATTTTTGATCAATCAGTGATATAATTAAACCGTTCCAAATACGAGAAACACATAGGAAGTATTTTATTTAAGGCTTAAAGCATCCGAGTGTATCCCATATTGCTACGTGCTTATCTAACCGTAAAGAGGAAAGAGCTTGTTGCGATGAGTATTACCATCATTGATGTGGCTAAGAAGGCGAACGTTTCGAAAAGTACAGTCTCCCTTGTCATTAATAATGCACCAACCGTGAAAGCAGAGACACGGCAGCGTGTTTTGGAAGTAATTGATGAGTTGGGATATGTACCGAATTTCAATGCACGTGGCCTAACAACGAAGAAAACCAATTCTCTGGGCGTGCTCATTACACCGGAGAAGGATACGACAGAGTCTCCATTTGATTTCCAAAATGAAACAGAGTTTTTTTCATATGATATTTTGGCCGGTATTCCAGATGGACTAGAAAATACAGACTATGGGTTGGTCATCGAACGGTATTGCGTGAAAAACAGTGATGAGCACCCGTTGCCGGAAATGATCAGCCAGAGAAGAGTAGACGGCGTGATTATTATTGCTGGTCTGTATGATGATGAATTTGAAAATCGTATTCTCGAGTCGGGGATTCCTGCTGTGGTTGTAGGACGTCCGCAATCTGTCTTCGATTCTGTTTCTGTAGATATCGAACAAGGTATCTATCTTGCTACGGAGAAATTAATTTCAGTTGGAATAAAGAAAATATGCTATATCAACTGCCCTTCGATTTTTTCCTCTAACCAGCGTCGTCGTAACGGCTTTTACCACGCTATCAACGACTACCATCTGTATGAAGAAGACCAGCGCGTAGTTGATACGGAATGGAACACTGGCAAGGGTGGATATGAGGCGATTAAGAATTTATTTGTGAGCGGTTATAGACCTGACGGAATTGTTGCCGCTCATGATAGTATTGCCTTGGGGATTATGCGCTATATGTACGAGAATGAAATTCGAATTCCTCGGGATATTTCTATCATTAGTTTTGAAAATTCTGTTCTCTCCGGCTATGCGGCACCCGCTTTGTCCACTGTTGACATAAACAAAAGAGAACTAGGAAAGAAAGCAGGCGAGTTGCTAGTGCAGCGGATTGAAAAGCCGAAGATGCCGAAAGCAACGTTGTTATATACTCCCACTGTAATTAATCGTGATTCTGTCTACCAAAGGGATTAAAATCTTTGGGTAGACAGAATCATAGAATATAATCCCCTTAAAAAATGGAACGTTCCAAAAAGCAGGATGAATGGCTGCAGAGCGAAATATATGTGCCTTTGATATCCTGGAAAGCTCCTTGGGACAATGCATATTGAATAATCGGATAGAACTCCTTATATAATACCCCCTCATAAGTAGGAACGATGTGATATTGCCATAAAATTGGAACGATCCAAATATTGGGTTAGCAAATACGAAAAGAAATTTTTGTGTTGTTTTGGCGGAATCTGATCCTTCTTGCGAAGGCGAATTTGATATTTCTGCTGTTTTCCATTTCGATTATTACGATTTTTCTGTAATAATGGCTCTATATGCTGTTTGTGCAGACACAAGTAAGTAATACAAAAAATAGGACAATAGAAATTAAAGGAGGCTATTATGGAATTCAGAAGTAATTTTATATGCGGCAATGGAGTATTGATTGAGCACCAAACGAGAGACGATGAGGATTATATTGTTTTTATTGCAGAGCAGAAATTTAATGAGGCAAAGCCCATCTGGTTTTATTTCCGAGTCAGTGGATTAACCAAAGAGCGTACGGTGTTTCGGATCGGGAATGCTCATCAGTTCTTGATGGATGCGGATATTTCGGAGTTCGCGGGAGATGCTCCGGTTTACAGGGAATTGGATGGACAGTGGAAGCGAACTCAGAAATGCACCATTGAGTTTGAAGAGGATGGTTTCCCAATTGTGGAATTCATCATCGACAACTGCCCCCATGATGTGGAAGTGGCCTTCTGTTTTCCCTATGGCCCGACACAACTGAAAGAAACCATGAGCGCGGTGGAAGGCTTTGAAAAGCGCTGCATCGGCTACAGTACAAAGGGAAATCCCATTTACCGCTATGCTACCGATGGGGGAAGAAAAAATAATAAACCGGGTATTTATCTGTTGTCTAGACAGCATGCCCAGGAAACCGGCGGTGCTTGGGTGCTGGATGGTATTCTGCGTTACTTCGGCAGTGAAGAGGGCAGAGCATATCGGGAAAAGCTCTCCATTTGGGTTACGCCCATGGTGGATGTGGATGGCGTGCTTTATGGTGCCTACGGAAAGGATCAAGCGGTTGGCGATATGAACCGCGCGTGGACGTCCAAATTCCAGAAACGTACAGAGATTGACTGTGTGATTCAGGATATGGAACGCTGGTTTGAATGCTGCCACGGCAAATATGTGATGGACTTACATTCGCCGGCCCATGAAGTTTTGGGTATGCTGGTCAATTTACATATTCAGAGAATTCCGGATGCGCATATCCAAATTTTGCAGGACTTTATTACCCATATCAATATGGAACTGGATGGCACCGGTCTTGAATTATTTAAACCCAACCTCGTGCCTCCTACCATTATCGGAAGTAGTCAGGGCAACAGTCAAATGCTACAATTTTTTACAGAAGAGCGTTTCAACATTCCGACCTTCGTCATGGAAATGACCTATGAAGGCAGTAAGGAAGGTCGCCTTTTCGAAATTGAAGACTACCATAAGTATGGAAAGTATGTTGCAATTACCATGGCAAAAACATTATTGAACCAATATGACCATGAGGAAGGAAGTTGCAAATGATGAAGAGAAAGAGACTTAGCGCGCTATACAGAACAGAGCAACGGTATGGTTATCTGATGATTAGCCCTGTGGTTCTAGGTTTCTGTGTGTTACTTGTATTTCCTCTTCTCTATGAACTGTACATGAGCTTGACCGATATGCAGCTCAATGGCGTAGGTGATTTTGTGGGTCTGCAAAACTATGTGAATTTATTCAACGATCCTAAGTACATCAATAGCATGAAAAACACAGTGGTCTTTGCAATTGGTGTTGTCCCAGTAAACGTCCTTTTGGCAATTATCTTTGCACGAATGCTGCACCAGCAGATTCGTGGTGTTGGTCTTTACCGAACTATCATGTTCCTGCCCTATATCACGCCTGTTGTTGTTTGGGCGCAGGTTTGGAAGCTAATCTTAGCGGGTGATACCGGAATTTTGAATAACTTCTTGAGTATGTTCGGTATCGAGGGCACTAACTGGCTGTTCGATATGGAGATGACCATGCCGATGGTTATTGCAAATGTGGTGCTTAAAGGCGTTGGCTACAACGTAGTGATTTTCCTGTCGGCTATGATGTCTGTTCCAGAGTCTTACTATGAGGCGGCGGAACTGGATGGTGCAGGATCCGTAACGAAATTCATAAATATCACATTGCCTATGATTTCGCCCACCACGTTCATGGTTATCATCATGACCATTATCGGCGCATTCAAAAGTTTTGCAAATATCTATAACCTTACCAAAGGCGGCCCAGCAAGAACAACACAAATCATCATCCTTTATATCTATCAGAATGCATTCAGAGAATATAAATTTGGATATGCTGCAGCTGCTTCTGTTGTGCTCTTTGTGATTATTCTGTTGCTGACGGTCACCCAGTGGGCAATGAGAAGGAGAATGGTTTATGCTGAAGATTAAGAAGAATTTCTGGAAAATCTGGTGGTACCTGATTCTTAGCGCTGTTGCATTGGTGATGGTGTTCCCCTTTATTTGGCTGGTTTCTTCTGCTTTTAAGTATGAGCGAAACATCTTCGTACTTCCTCCGCAGTTGCTTCCCTGGCCTGCAACAATTGAAAACTTTATTGGTGTTTTCCGGGATACAAAATTCCTCACATGGATGTTCAATAGCACGTACATCGCACTCATTGTGGTGGTGTTTGGTAGCTTGGTATCATCAATGGCAGGCTTTGCATATTCCAAGCTGAGATTCCGGTATAAGAATTTACTGTTTCTATTACCTTTGTGTGGCCTTATGATCCCTAACGAAGTCATCTTGATTCCAATGTTCAAAATGTGGACTTGGCTCGGGGCTATCAATACGCACATTCCCTTGATTTTGCCCAACATCATGGGTGTTGGAGGTATGTTTGGTGTGTTTCTGTTCCGTCAGTTCTATATGGGAATTCCCACAGAACTATGCGAGGCAGCAACTATTGATGGCTGTTCTCCGCTGCGAATTTACACTCAAGTGATGCTCCCAAATTCACAGTCTCCCTTAGTGTGTCTGATAATCTTCAATTTCAGTGCTGTTTGGAATGACTATCTAAATCCTTTGATTTTCCTGAACGATTCCGATAAATACACTGTGGCACTGGGCTTGAGCCTGTTTACCGATATGACGGGTATTCTCTGGGGCCAGCTCATGGCTGCATGTTTGATGGCAACATTGCCTATCATCATCGTATTCTTCATTGCACAGGATAAGTTTATTGAAAGTGTTGCCTTGTCCGGAATGAAGGGGTAAATATGTTCTTATTATGCGTGAGCATACGGGAAGAAAAAAGAAAAAGAAAAGGAGAAAAACTAATGAAAAGATTTTGGGCACTCGTTCTTGTAGTTCTGATGGTACTGGGCATGGTAGCATGCGGTACCCCTGCCGCATCCACAAATTCTTCTGCCACACCCGCAGAAACCCCCAAAGATTCTTCTGCTGCCCCCGCTGAAAAACAAAAAATGACCTTGATGATGTACACCAATACTGCAATTCAGGAAACAATTGAAAAACTGATTGTTCCTTTCGAAGAGGCTAATAACGTTGACGTCGAAGTCGTCCTAGTCTCCTTGGCTGACTATGACACCAAGCTGTCCACTATGATTAGTTCTGGCGAATCCCCCGACGTAATGCTGGTCGCTGAGTACCAGAATGTCCAGTATACCGAAGAAAATATGCTGCTGCCTTTAAATGATATCATCAGCGGCGCTGACTACGACTACGAAGACTTCGCAGCCGGCCAGCGTTCTCACTGGACCTTTGATGACAAGGTCTATGGTATTGCATGCTCTGGTGCACCACTGGTTCTCTTCTACAACAAAGACCTGTACGCAAAGGCTGGCCTAGAGACTCCTAGCGAGCGTTATGAAAAGGGCACCTGGACTGCCGAAGCAATGATTGAAGATGCCAAGACTATCGCAAATCTGGGCGATGATATCTATGGTATCGACTTCAGCCGCGCAGGTGATTGGGCTAACTGGGACGTTGTGATGACTCCTGTTCTTAGAATGTATGGTGGCGATGCATGGAACGACGCTGATCGCACGGAGGTCCTGATAAATAGCAAAAAATCCATCAAGGGCCTAGAAACTCTGAACGAGCTGATGAATACTGGCGTCCACCCCAAGGCCGGTACTACCATCGATTTTCTAGCAGGTCAGTTGGGTCTTTATCCCGAGTTGTTCGGCAGCATCAAGAAGATGGTCGATCTGCCTTTCGAATGGGATATGGTTCCTATGCCTGTTAATGCGGACGGCGGTTCCACCAGTTGGATGGGCTCCGCAGCATGGGGAGTTCTGACCGCCTCCGACACCCCTGATCTGGCTAAGTCACTGGTTCAGTTCATGACCACCAAGAAGTTTATCGAAGATATGCAGTTTACCTTCGTTCCCACCCGCAAGTCCGTGCTGCTGTCCGAGGCTTACACTACCGGTAATTCCGGTGAAATAGCTCGTTCCTCCAATGAGAAGGCTCACGGATGGATTATCGAGTCCATCGATCTCATCCGCGTTAAGCAGTCCCACGCCAACTACCAAGAACTGTCTGAGGTCATCATGGAAGGCCTCGACCTTATGTATGCAGGCGCAATGGCTCCTGCTGATGCAGCAGATTACATTGCAGAAAATATGGCTCCCTACATGGATGGCAAAAACTAAAATTTCTGAATTGAAGGCGGGGGTTTTACCTCCGCCTTTTTATCTACTACAACAAACAGAAACAACAGCGCTGCTTTCAATACCTATTATCTGTAGTTAACTATTGATTTGCATTATTAGTGCTTATCAACTACCCATCTAAGAAAAAGCCCAAAATCTGCACTGGCTGTACAAGACAATCAATGTTTTGAAACCATTCAAGTTTAGAACCTATCACGAAAGATGCACCAAACTCCAGGCTTATCTGGACGAGTTTCGATTCCTCTTCAACCGTCAAATGACTGGTAATCAGGCGTTCCCGCGCTTAACTCGGATTGTTACTACATCTTGTGGTGTGCTGAGTTAAGTTGATAGGCATACAATTATTTTAGATACCAAACAAAAAGGAGTATCACGCAAAATGAAAAAAATTATCCAAACTCGTGAAATTCCCGTTATTGGAAGATATGATGTGGTAGTTTGTGGTGGCGGGCCTGCCGGATGGATCGCAGCTATAGCAGCCGCCCGCAGCGGGGCTAAAACTGCCATGGTTGAGCAATTCGGCTTTGCTGGAGGTATGGCTACCGCAGGCCTCGTGCTCCCCATTAGCGTGTTTACCTATAATGACAAATTAGTTTGTGGTGGCATTCCCTGGGAGTTCGTCCGACGAATGGAGACTGTCGGTGGTGCTCAGGTTGAAAAGCCTCTGGGTAACGTGGCTCACGACCCGGAAGTGTATAAACTCACCGCTCAGCGGATGCTGTTGGAAGCCGGAGTGGAGTTGCATTACCATTGCACTGTCACCGGTTGCTGTCACAAAAACGGCCATCTGACCCACATAATAATGGACACCCGCAGCGGCCCCCAGGCTTTGTGTGCCATGTATGTCATTGATGCCACTGGCGATGGTGCCATCTGCAATTACATGAATGTACCCATGCAGAAAAAGACCATGGATATGCAGCCTGCTTCTTTGATTTTCTGCCTAGGCAATGTAGATACTGACAAACTTGGTGTTGATCATCATAATAAGCAGGGTGTGAATATGCACCACGAACCCATCCAAAAGGCCCTACAAGAGCTAGCTCAGACAGAGGATGTACCACAGTTTGGTGGCCCTTGGTTCTGTCACATCCTCCATGATGGCTTCACATTGGTTAATGCCACCCGGACCTTTGCCAACATGGCAGATCACGCGGATGCCACCGCTGCAGAATGCAAGCTCCGGGAGGACGCCTACAAACTGACCGAGTTGTTTCGCCGAGTAGATCCTGCTTTCAAAAACTGCTATCTGGCTTACACCGCTCCCATCTGCGGCACCCGGGAAACTCGCCACATTATCGGCTCTCACATACTCACAGGAGAAGAGTATTTGAATCAGGTCCATTTTGAGGATGCCGTTGCGCGTAGTGCCCATCCCATCGACATTCACAGTGCTTACGATACCCGCCAGAGAATTACGTTTTTGAAAGATGCAGCTTACATTCCTTATCGCAGCATGATAGTACCCGGCTTCGACAATTTGATCGTACCTAGCCGCTGTCTTTCTGCTGACGAGACAGCCTCTGCCTCCATCCGAGTTCAAGCCCCCATAATGTGTCTAGGACAAGCTGCTGGCCTTGCCGCCGCTATGTGCACAAAAGATCATATCAGCATCCACGATGTAGATATTCCTACTTTGCGTCAGACGCTCATCAGTTGGGGTGTGGATATTTGAGTAAGACGGGTGAGTGGTTAATCTCCCCACTACCGCTATCGCCTCTACGCATCCTTATGCAGCGGCTTAATCGAACAAATGCACCTCTTCGACTTCCCCCTAATTTCTTTACGATATTATTTGAGATGTCTGCAAGGCATCTCTCAATTTCCGAATCACGATAACAGCGTTGGTCTTCATCGAATGACCTAGGTAAACGCTCTGAAAACCGGAACTGGGTTGCATCCTATTTGTTAGACAAGTATGATATATCTGTACTAAAAAAGAGAGGAAGTTCCCGCCATCATCTGCTTCGGATGGATGGACAGTGTTGTTCTCATAGAAAGCTTGCTTGACGATGTGTTTTTGCAGAAGCTTTCGGAGTGGAATGTTTTGGCTGTGGGTATCAGCCACAGTTATGAAACCATTGATTGTATACAACTGGATATTGCCAAAGGAAGCCCTTGCAGATGCAGAAACTGAAGAAAAATGGCCATGAAAAATCGCTATAAACACCTGTCCCACAGGCTTTGTCACAATTAGGATGCGCATGTCGGATCGACAGGATGGTGCAGCACGCTACGGCGTTGACAGTAAGGCTCAGTGGGAAATTCACGGTGAAACAAATGCAGGCACGGGCGGCTACAAGGCAATGGAGCAGTTGTGGGAGTTCGGAGTCCCCCCGATGGTGTGGCCACCACCCACAAGGTCATTGCAACCGATACCATGCGGTATCTGTACGAACTAAAAATTTACATCTTTGACGACAGCTCCATCACCTCTTATAAGACTTCGGTGTTGGGCGGCTATGCGATTTCGTCTGGGAAAATAGTGAAGAAAATAATGAAGGAGTCAAAATTATGCGTACTGTTTCCTACAGCAAGTCAATCCCTGTATGGAAAAATTATGATGTGATCGTTTGCGGTAGCGGCCCCGCCGGCTCCTGTGCCGCTGTGGCTGCTGCACGTCAGGGGGCAAAGGTGGCGCTGGTGGAGCGTTACGGAATTCTCGGCGGCAATCTGACGGTGGGCCACATTGGTCCTATTTTGGGCATGGTGTCTAAGGGTACCATCCGTGACGAACTGGTCACCAAGCTGGGTGTTCCCTACAACGACATGATCGGTGAAACTGGCAAAGCTCATGACATGCAGAAGGCCAAGACGATCATGATGGAGTTTGTGAATCACGAAAACATCGATGTCTATCTACAGACCATGGTGGCTGATGCCTACATGGAGAGCAATGACATCAGGGGCGTGATTATTTCCACCAAGGAGGGGTTGAAGGTTATGACCGCTGCCGTTGTGGTCGATGCCACTGGCGATGGAGACGTGGCTACTTTTGCCGGTTGCGACATCGAAAAGGGTCGTGATGACGGCCTCATGCAGCCCGTAACTCTGGAATTCACCCTAGACAATGTAGCCGAGGATGCCATCTACTGCATCGGTGATGTGGACGATGTACAGTTCAAGGGTCAGCGTTTTCTAGATTGGTGCAAGGAGCAGGGCGAGGCAGGCTTGCTACCCAAGAATATCGTGTCCGTCCGTCTGCATCCCACCAACAACAAGAATGAACGCCAAGTCAACGCTACCCAATTCAACGGTTTGGATAGTACCAAGGTAGAGACCATGTTCCAAGCAGATCTGGAGCTGCGTCGCCAGATCGACCTACTGGTGGAATTCTTCCGTAAGTATCTACCCGGCTACGAAAACTGCAAGTACATTGCCTCCGGCACCACCACCGGTATCCGAGAGACCCGTCGTGTCATCGGTGAGTACTACATCACGGCAGAAGAGATGGCTGTGGGCAAGCGTTTTGAGGATGTGGTAGTTCACAAGGCAGAGTTTGTGGTGGATATCCACAATCCCATAGGCCCCGGTCAGGCGGAAGCTAAGCTCCAGTACTGCGATCCCTACGATCTGCCCTACGGTTGCTTTGTACCAAAGAAGGTCGACGGACTGTTCATCGCTGGCCGCTGTATCTCCGGTACTCACCGGGCCCATGCTTCCTATCGTGTCATGTCCATCTGTATGGCCATGGGTGAGGCCGTCGGAATTGCTGCTGCCATGTGCGCAGCTTCCGATGTGAAGCCCCGTGATTTGGATGTAAAGATATTACAAAAGAAACTTACGGATCTCGGCATCGACCTGTTCAGCGAATAAACAATTAAAACCACCAGTTGAACTGGCGATATGCACAAGCCATAGAAGGGAATTGTATTAGCCACCTCTCAAGGTAAGATATTGAAAAGTTTCACCTTCCGCGTGGTGTTTACAGGCCATCACTAAGGCGACCTGTTTTTACGCCCTTGAATTCTTACTGCCCGTAAATAGGTATATGTATTCTTTCATCGAAACTTGGTCCGCTATTGCATCTTCTTCCAGTTGCTTTTTGATATATTGTGCAATTCTGTGCGTAAGCCACCCCAAAAGTACAACTTGATCGCAGATGGTAGTGCATCAATTCCACAAGGATGGTACAGGTTTCGAGGGGATGCGGGGAACACTTTGAAAAGTGTTCCCCGCATAGAAGATTTTTTGCTGTCACTTACACATCAAGACGGCTTTTCCGCTCGCGCATGGACTCGCCTTCGATCTGAATGGCGTAAGCGTTGTAAATGATTTGGTCACGACTGGCATCTGCCAAAGTGAACTCGTACAGATTCTCGTCCCATTCGCTGCCTTCGTTCGCGGATAGGAAGAGAACTACCTCCGCTATGGGAAAATAGCGTGGAACAACGCACACTTCATAGATATTTAAGGATAGACGGACCCCACATTTGCAAAATTTATTTATATTTTCTATGTGCGCATATACAATTGCCGCAATTTCACAACAATTTTATTCACTTATCTGTCCGTCTGTCCTTTGACAAAATATTTCGACCTCCGCAAATAGGTTGTTTTTTACCTATTTTGTACGTATAATAAAATTGAGGTGAGAAATATGACGCTTGACACAAAAGAGATGATTTCTGTAAGCGATGCAAATAAGAACTTTTCCAAGGCAACACGCATTGCCGATAAAACCGGAAAAGCCGTAATATTGAAGGGGAACCGTCCCAAATATCTTTTGCTGGATATTGAAGCCGATCCACGGCTCATTCTGTCCGATGACGAACTGATTGCTATTTCAGCAACCCGTATTTTTAAAAACCATCGGGCAGCATTTGAGGAGTTGGCAAAATGATTCTACTCACACCCGAAAAAATATTATTGCTTCATCAATTTCTGATGAAAGAAACTGGCGGTCTTGATGGCTTGCGGGATGAAGCTTTGTTTGACAGTTCTGTACAAAGTGTCTTTGCCACATTCGACGGGAGTGAGCTATATCCCAGCAAAGAGGAAAAAGCTGCAAAATTGGGATATGCTCTGGTAAAGAATCATGCTTTCATTGACGGAAACAAACGCATTGGTGTTTATGTAATGCTGATATTCCTGGACGTCAATGGAATCAAAATGATCTATTCAGACAATGATATTATAGCATTAGGCCTTGGAATCGCAGACGATTCACTGGACTATAAAGACGTTTTAACTTGGGTAAACAGGCATAAGGATGCGACGAAGTAAATTCGAAGTGGAACTACAGTAATTTGTTGGAGAAAACTACTCTTTTCCGGAATTGCACCGTGCTTTGTGGGGATTGCAATTTTTGCAACAACCACTTCTTCAACAAACTCGCTACTCTCAAAAATATTTTTGAGATAGCGGCTGATTCCAGACTTATCAATTGCAAACAGCTCCGCCATGGCCTTTTACGTCAGCCAGATGGTATCATCCAGGATCAAAGCGTCAACAAATACGTCACAGATAAGAGCAAATGTAGTCATCATTGAGCAAAGTGGGACTGCAAATGCAGCTATAAAGAATTTTATAAGTCCTTAGAGAATATCCGATGGCTTGGAAAACCGGCTCCACTTAGAAATACAGTTCCCGAAGTCGTAAGCCAATAGAAATCCGCGAGGATATGACGGGCAGAACTCCTTCTCCGCCAAGTATGTGTGATGAAAAAGATGTCAATCGATTTTGTCGCATGAAATCAAGGAAAAACGGGCTTTTTAGGAATCATTCCTAAAAGCCCGTTTTCCGTAGATGTCCAAACTTATTTCTTGTTTTTCGCCGCGAATTCATCATTTGCAGTGATGGATTTTCGGATGCAAATAAAATTCGCATCCGCGACATCACAGTAAAAACACAAAATCGGTTTTCACACCAACGAAAGGGCAAGGATTGATTTCCTTTCCTCTCGTGAAGTGGAAAAATATATGATCCTCTTTAGCTCAGTCGGTAGAGCATGCGGCTGTTAACCGCAGGGTCGTTGGTTCGAGTCCAACAAGGGGAGCCAAAATTGCCCAATCAGTTCGCTGGTTGGGCAGTTTCTATTTAACAACAACAGGATATGGAAGATACAGAAATTGAGGTACCGAAACAAGTCAGTAATTTGCAAGCCCGGCAGGAATGCCGGGCTTTTTCTGTAGCAGCATGCCGGATATATACCGCCGCCTGCGTGCACCGGTCGGCGTTCAGATAAATAAAACAAGGCCCATCCCAGGACTGGGCAAAAAATCAAATCGCACAGGCCCAAACGGGATTTCACACGCAATCGCAAGCTACCCTTTGAAACGCTGTGCAGGACGATACTCTCCATGAATGGACAAAGTCTAAAGGTGGGACGGGTACACACTGCTAGCCTGCTGGCAGCGGACGGTTCCCATGTGCAGATTTCAAGCAACATTCATGACGAGGCAACCTACTTTAGCAGCACTAAGAACGGACAACCAGCCGTTGAAAGCGACATAACTCATTTACAGGAAGCGTCTCCCTGTTGCGTCGCAGAGAGACTTACGCTGCTTCCATTCAATTTGATTTCTCAAGCACAAATACAGAGCCGATAGTTGGTCACTGACAAAATACATTAGAGAGTGGGCGCGATATAGAAGAATGACTGACACCACTTGGCAGGCAAGCAGGACGAAGGAATGTAGGGCAACGATTCTGATAGACATGGGAGGTTTACTGTGAAAGATGTGGTTTAGCGCATGGCCTGTCATCCAGAAGGCACTGGACGCTGGCTTTGCTGTACCCTTTTTCGCCGGAACCTGCACTTGATGCTGTTTCTGCCTGCATCCTGCTCTGTATGAATTTGTGAAATCCTGCGAAAACGGGAGCATCAACGAGAAAAACTAAGATTATTTAGGGAGAGGCATTGTTGTGGTAAAAAGGAAAAGATTTGGACCATGGTAGCAAGATTGCAGTATCAACATTTGTAGACTTGGCCGAGTGTTCTGCTGCGTGAACGCTACTAATGATTCAGTTCACGGAAGATGGAGCCTTCTGTATGTCTAAAAGTAAGTTTTTACTAAAATAAAATTTTGTGCTATGATAAAAATAACAGAGGAGCACGCTATGGTACACCATAGAAATTGCTAAAGGCTATTTCTTGACATGTAGGCCGTCCTCGGCCCACACTCGTCAAAGCAAGTCTCTTATTAGGTTGAAAAAATTATAGACGAAGACAGTTAAAAAGGGAAGTGATACAGCGATGAAAGTTATCATAGCGGATGATGAGGTGCACATTTGCTCATTGATCAAATATTTGGTCGCCTGGGATGAGCTGGGCCTCACTTTTAGCGGGATGTTTTACTGCGGTGAGGAAGTATGGGAATATTTGCAGCATGATACCGCTGATATCCTAATCTGTGATATTGAGATGCCAGGCATGAACGGTATCGAACTGATGCAGAAGATCTCACAAAATCGTCCGGAGATGAAAATCATTGTCATCAGCGGATTTCGCGATTTTGATTACGCCCGCTCTGCGATTAAGTATGGGGCGGCCAATTATTTACTCAAGCCCATCGATGAAAAAGAACTGAATGATGTGCTGCGCGCGATCGTTTCCAGCACACGTGAGGAGATGCGCCGGGACAGCATCATTATGCGTGCATCAGGCCGCCAGCAGTTGTTGGAAGTGATCAGTGCTGTCGGCCGGCAGGAGGATATGATGGCGGTCAATAGGGATTACGACTACCATTTTGTCGAGGGCGGTTTTCGTGTGTTGCGCGTAGCTTTTCCCGGCGAGGCGAAGGATCCTGAGTCTCAGCGCCTGATCATGCGGATGTTTGAGGAGATTTTGTGCCCCAAGTTGGCCGATTTCTGCAGAGAATTTGAATTTTACCGTGAGTCGGCCGTCCATCTCTGCGTACTTTTCAACTACGAAGATGGGAACGAAAGCACGCTTCAGGCGACGCTGGATGGTATTTTGCACCATACGATCGTGGAGTTGGGAAGCAAAACGCAGAGCGAAATATACATCGGCGTGGGAACAGCAGTACATGATTTCCCAGATATAGGAAAGAGCTATTGGTCGGCGCGGCATGTCCTCTGTGAGAGATTATTTCAAAAAGAACGGCGGATCCTCTACGCCGAAAACAGCCCCCAGCCCCAGGTACATGCGGAGCTGCTCACAATGGAGGAGCGCCGGGAATTGGGCAGATGCATCGAAACGATCGATCCGGACGGGGCCTGCCGGCAAATTGGTCAAATCCTGCGCCGGAGTGAACGTGTCTTCCGCGCAAATCCTTATCTTGTTTTTGACTGCGGAGAGACGATCCTGCAGCTTTTGGTCCATATCATGGAGCACGTGGGCACGGCGGAAAATGATAATGGGCGGTTTGTGGCTCATTCCACGCTGGCGCTTGAAGGCAGCGCCGATATGGCGGATTTTGAACAATGCCTAAGCGAGATCGTATACGGGGAGATCAACCACAAATTAACGGAAAAGTTGGCCAATGTGTCTGCGTATGCGCAGCAGGCAAAAGAATATATCGACAGGCACTATATGGAAAATGTTACGCTGGAAACCATCGCCAAGCGGTTGAATATCAACCCGACTTATTTGAGTGTAGTATTTAAAAATGAAATGAAGATGAATTACAATAAATACCTCACAATGGTCCGCATGGAAAAGGCCAAGGAACTGCTTCGCCAATGCGATAAAAACCTGACGCAGGTGGCCCATGCCGTTGGATACGACAGGACCGCTTATTTCAGCAATGTGTTCAAAATGCACATGGGCATCAAGCCCACTGAGTACCAGCGCTTGCATCAGCGGGGAATAGGAGATTGAGATGAAACGGGAAAAGGCTCCATTGGGCAAATACGTTGAAATTTTTTGGCCGGCGATTGCAGCATATGCAGCTTGTACGGCGCTGGTGTTTCTGGCGCTCTATTATTTGCTGTGCCGCTACAGCGGACTGGAAGACGGAAGAGTCCTGTTTGGCGGATGGATTATCCTCGTGGCAATTATGGGGGTGTTTAGCCATCGTATGCTCTCCAGGCGCAACGTGCAGGAGAAACTGACACAATCGGAGCTGGAGCGTACAAATCAGCATATGCGTGAGATCCAGCTTCAAAAGCGTAAGGAGCAGCTCAATGCTTTGCAGAATCAGATCAATCCTCATTTCCTGTACAACACGCTGGACACCATTCGGGGATTGGCAATTGAAAAAGAAGCGCTGGACATTGCCAATATCGTGGCCACGCTTTCCTCTATGTTTAAATACAGCATGGATTATGCGGACTCATTGGTGCCGGTTGGCGATGAGATTGAACATTTGAGAAGTTTTTTAAAAATACAGGCGATCCGTTTTCCGAAAAAATTCACCTTCGAGCAGATCACAGAGTGCGGCTATCGGGAGTTGCATGAAGTGCAGATACCGAAATTGGTACTGCAGCCGATCGTGGAAAATGTTTTTACGCACGCCTTCAAAAAAATGCTTTCCAGCGGCCGCATCACGCTACATCTCATGGTCACGGACACAGATTTTAAAATCATGGTAAGCGACAACGGCACAGGGATAAGCGACGAACAGGTCTTGGCGCTGAACCGCATGTTCGCTGTCCCGCAGGACGAGAAAAGCGCAATGAGCGGCGAGCATTCCAGCATCGCCCTATACAACATCGACTCCCGCATCAAAATGTATTGTGGCGAACAGTATGGTCTGCACATCACAAGTACCGTCGATTATGGTACTACAGTGACGGTATCGTTGCCATATCCCTGTTAGGAGGATGCGATGAAGCAGGAAGCGTTAAATCTTCGGGGCGTGTGTATCGAGAATCACCGTTTTGGGGCGATTCGAGACGCTACTTTTTCCATTTATCGTGACGAAGCTGTTCTCCTGACGGGGCTGTTCAATTCGGGCCTGGTCACCTTGGTGCACCTGCTGGCGGGTGAACTGGGTGCATTCGGCGGGGAAATGCGCATCAATAAAAAAAGTTGCAGTGTTTTGAGACATGATGCTGCGCATGAGCAGGGAATCGCGGTAATCGGGCTGCGGCATTTGCTGTCTGACAATATGAACTATTTCGATAATATTCGTATGCTGTCCGGGAATGGGCGCCGACTCGGCTTTATGCCGCCGCCGAAGTACAGCGAAGATGTGCTGGCCTTGTTTGAACTGATGCAGCTGGACTGGAATGTGGCGGCACACACGCCGTTTGAACGGATAAAATGGGATATTTTTGCGGCATATTTTACCGGTGCGGAAATTATGGTGTTTTCGGATATGGAGGCCTATTGCAACAATGAAGAATTCGATGAGTTGGAGCAGGTTCTTTGTTTCCTGAAAACGCATGGAATCTCGCTGCTCTTGGTCGCGATCAATGACAATCTTTGGCGTTATACCGAGATAGCAGACCGCTGCCTGGTGATGCGCAAGGGGATCTTAACGACAGTATTGGAAAAAGGAGAGGATGGACTGTTTGATGATGATGCGATTCGTCATGTAGTCGTAGGCCGCCGGTTCCCGCCCCGCTTTCTAAAAAGCAGCGCCCCGCAGCTGCGGGAGAGAGGGGCACCTTTGGCTCTTATCCTGCGCCTGTGCGGGACTGGGGAGGAGATTGCCTTCCGCCCGGGTGAGGCCATCGGGCTTTATGACAGTGACTCACGGCTCCCCGCCACCCCGGAGGCATTCATCGGCATGGCCCACGGAGCAATCCAGTTCTTGTCGGACGGTAAGCCGTTTTCGGTGAAGACGCTGCAAGATCTGGCGGCAAGAGGAATCGCTGTGATTTTGAACGCTTCTGTTGATAAAATGATCTTTAAAAACCTGCCCCCGGCTGAGAATGTGGCCTTTTTTGCCCAGAAGCGCGTTGCCAACCAGTTGTACAGTGCGCAGATCTCGCGCTATATCTTCGAAAACGTGGTACAGCGTTACAGTATCCTGAAGCACTGCGCCGCTTTGAAAGATCGTCCAGACTGTCATGGCCTCTCCTATCAGGAACTTTTTGAGTTGATGGTGGGCAAATGGCTGGCGGCCAACCCGTCTGTGGTTGTTCTATTCACTTCTTTGAGCAATGAGGATATCAAGCAGACAGAACGTTTCCGCGACTTGCAGCAGGAGTTGTTGGAAATGGGAAAGGCGGTGCTGTTGGTTTCCTCGGATTATGACCGGCTGGAATGTGACTGCGAAGAAATATATGAAATATGAGGATAGCTCTCGAAGGAAAATGGCCCGGCAGACGGTAGCGAGTGCCGGACGGGATACGCTCTGCATCAGACGAAAGATGCAGGGCGTTTTTTATTACTCCGCGATAAAAAACCTTATCTCCATGGCAGAAAAAAGAGTCTACGGCCATTTTTTATTTATTCCCATTGCGTGAAAGAACTCAAAAAATGTAAACTATTCTAAAAAATGTGCACTTGAAAATGTTTTATCTATTTAATATGCTAATAAAGGAGAGACGGATCCGCAAACCGTAGAAAAAAGTCGAAAATAAGTAGAAAAGAGGAAAAAAGATGAAAAAGATTTTGGCAATCGTACTCAGTGCAATTATGCTGCTCAGCCTCGTCGCGTGCGGCGGTTCCTCCAGCACGCCGGTCAGTTCGTCCCCGGCGGCGTCAGTGCCTCAGGAGGCCCCATCCTCAGCGGCCCCCGTTGAGGCGAAAAAGAAGATTGGTATGTGCGCGATGAGCCTTGCCTTTGACTTCCAAATCCAGATGAGCGATGGTATTGAGAGGGCGGCCCAGGAAAACGGCTATGAGTACATGGTCTACGACTACAACGGTGATGCCGAGCAGATGCTCAGCGGCCTGGAGACGCTGGCAGCCTCTGATGTGGGCGCCATGTACGGCCTGTTCATGGCCCCTGAATCCGCCACGAGCTTTATGAAATCCCATCCGGAGATCGGTGTCTTGACCCAGGGCGAGATTGTGGACGGCGCCCAGGCCTGCACCGAGAACGACTATATCGCGTTGGCCAATCAATTTGTCGAATCTTTAGACCGCTATGTCACAGAGAAGGGCATCACCAAGGGCGATATCGCTGCCCTGTGGTTGGAGACCTGCGAAAATGAGGACAGCGACTATTACGACGCGAAAGAAGATATCAAAGCTGTGATCGAACAGTGGTGCGAAGGCAAGGACTTCAACTTTGTGAGTGAATTCTACCCCAAGGATGACGAGGAAGCGGCGAATATGACAGCCCAGATCCTGAATGCCACACCGGATGTGAAGTTCTTTTTCTGCTTCAACAATGGCTATGCCATTGCCGCCGCCAATGAGATCGGTGCGGCTGTGTCTGATGCCAGTGATTATTTTGTATTCTCCAGCGAGGGTGACCCTGAATCCTTCCGCCTGATCGACAGCGGCACCAGCGCGTATCGTGCCTGCGCCTACATGGACATCGAAGCCTCTGGCTACGAGGTCGGCAAGCAGCTGATTAATTGGGTGGAGAACGGCAAGCTGGAAAATGTGGTTGTCTCCAAAGATTTGGTCGACAGCAGCAACGTAAAGGATTATCTGGGATGACCCAGGCTCTCACGCAAAGGGGAAAAGAAATGAATCAGACGGTTTTAGCCTTCAAGGGCGTCAGTAAATCTTTCCCGGGCGTGCAGGCGCTGAAAAAAATATCATTCTCACTACAGGAGGGCGAGGTTCTCGCCCTCCTTGGTGAAAACGGCGCCGGAAAATCCACGCTGGTGAAATGCCTTACAGGCGCAAATGTGCCCACCGAGGGCACCATTGAATTGTTCGGAAAAGAGTATAAGAAGCTGGACCCGATCTTTGCCCGCAAAAGCGGGATCAGTGCGGTTTATCAAGAATTCAATCTGGTGCCGGACCTTCCTATTGTGGAAAATGTCTTTATGGGCAACAATCCTGGCAACGGCCTGATCGTGGATTATCAGCAGATGCTGCGGCGCAGCAAGGAAATTTTCCAGTCTTTCGGCCTGGATATAGACCCGAACGACAACGTCAGCACCCTTTCTCCTGCCATGATGCAGATCGTTGAGGTAGCCAAGGCCATTTTGCTGAATGTCAAGATTTTAATTTTGGATGAGCCCACAGCACCCTTGACGGCAAACGAGACGGAGATCCTGTTCCACATTATCCGGGATCTGAAAACAAAGGGTGTGTCCGTGATTTACATTTCTCACCGCCTGGAGGAAATTTTTGAAATATGTGACCGCGCGGTGATTCTGCGCGACGGTGAGCAGGTGGGCGAAACATTGATCAAGGACACGACGCGCAAGGACTTGATCCGCATGATGATCGGCCGGGAGCTGACGAACTATTACCCGGAGCACACGTCGAAAGCCACCGATGAAGTGGTGATGCGTGTGCGCGATCTGTGCGGCAATGGCGCGCGGAATGTTTCGTTCGACCTCCACAAAGGTGAAATCTTGGGCGTTGCCGGCCTGGTGGGCGCGGGACGCACTGAGCTGATGACCGTGCTGTTCTGTGATGCAAAACGCGAAAGTGGGACGGTGACGGTGAACGGCAAGGAATTCAACGGCAAGCATCCTTGGGACGCCATTGCAAACGGGATCGCGTATCTGCCTGAAGACCGTAAACGGATGGGATTACTGCTGGATAAAAGCGTTGCGGCAAACACCACGTTGGCCAGCATCAAAAAATACTGCCGCTTCGGCGTGATCAACGCTAAACAGGAGCTGGAAAGCATCAAATACTATTGCGACAAGTTGGAAGTGAAAACGGCCGGATATGATAAGGAAGTACAATATCTGAGCGGCGGCAACCAGCAGAAGGTCATCGTAGGAAAATGGCTGGACACTGATAGCGACATCATTATTTTTGATGAGCCAACGCGCGGTATCGATGTGGGAACGAAACATGAAATCTATGCGATTATTGACCAATTGGCCGATGAAGGGCATTCCATCTTAATGGTATCCTCGGAATTTGAGGAGTTGATCGGCGTGGCGGACAGAATCCTCGTTATGGCGGAGGGCGCCCTGGTAGGAAGTGTGGAAAAAGAGCGCTTCAATAAAGAATTGCTGCTGGATATGGCGTCCGGCGATCGATAAAGTGGGGGACAATCAAGATGAAAGCATTTTTGAAAAAATCGAGCAACCTGCTGTGGAAAAGCAGCGCCCAACTTATTCTCGTGGCTTTGATTATCTTTTTCGGTATTGAATGTAAGGGCAGTTTTTTCACTGTAAATAATTTGATCTCTATTGTCCGGCAAGTGTCCACAATGGGTATCGCCGCACTGGGCATTTCATTTTTGATGATTTCAGGCAATCTGGACTTCTCCACCGGGCAGGTTTATGCCTTTGTGGGGACGCTGACCGCATGGCTTTACTCCATCGGCATCAATATTGTTTTGGCCATGCTTTTGGGGCTTGTGGGCGGTATTGCGATTTTCTGTCTTACCTGCTGGATTTCCAGCCAGTTTAACATCAGCCGTCTGGTTATTTCCATGGCCGTGGGGACAGCCGTCAGCGGCCTTTCCTGTATCATAGCCAGCAATAAAACCATCTACGGCCTGCCGGAAGGTATCAAATGGCTTGGGCAGGGTTACCTGTTTGACGTTATCCCCATCTCAATGATTCTGTTTTTCGTACTGGCGCTTGTGGTGGCGTTTGTGCTGAAAAAAACGTATTTGGGGCGTTATCTGTTTGCCGTGGGCGGCAGTGAGGATGTGGCACGCCTTTCCGGCATCAACGTCAACAAAATCAAGTATGTCGCCAGCATCATCGCGGGCCTGCTGGTGGGCTTTGCGGGGCTTGTCTGCATGTCGCGCACCTTTTCTGGCAGCCCGTTTGCCGGCGGCTCTCTCAGCACGGACGTTATCTCGGCCGCACTGCTCGGCGGAGTATCTGTCACGGGCGGTACAGGAAAAACCTCCGGTATTGTCACGGGTGTTATTATCATTGGCACGCTGTCCGTCGGCCTGAATATGATGGGCCTGAACAGCAATTCCCAAGATATTTTCAAGGGGGCGATGATGATGCTTGCAGTTATTATTGACAGCGCATCAAAAAAACGCTCCGCTAAAAACTGAACAAGGCGAAAGGAGAGAAAGATGAAGGAAAATGATTTTTACGCATGCTTCGGCGGCTTTGGGATCCAGCACTGGGGGAATATCTACGCCCCTGACATCGAGGGAAAATGCCATGCACTGACCGTGTGCACCGTGGACGGTGATACCGGTGAGATGCATCCCATCAAAGAAGGTCCCGAGGTCCTCAGCCCAAGTACACTGGTGGTCTCGCCCGACCAGAAATACATCTATGCTGGCAGCGAAGATAAGGATTTCATGCAGCGTGGCTATGGCGGTGGCTTGAGCGCCTTTACCTTTGACATGGAGACGGGAGACCTCCGGATGATCAATCAATCGCTGGCATACGGTTCCAGTACGGCATATATTACATTGGACAAAACAGGAAAATATATTTTCGTGGCCAATCATGGCTCCAAATTCGTCTGCAGCCGGTACGAGATGGTGGACGGCACCCTGCAGCCGAAGGTAATCCGCGACGAAGGCTGTGTATGCGTATTCAAAGTACGCGAGGACGGAGGCATCGGCGAATTGGTGGATCGGCTCGTGCTGGAGGGCACAGGTGCCCACCCCATTGAGCATGCCAGCGCCCATCCCCATTCAATCCTACTGGACGACCAGGATTTTGCCATCATCCCCAATAAGGGCGGCGACAATATTTATGTCTGCAAGTTCAACCGCGAGTCGGAAAAATTGGACGTGCTCTCGGTTTATAAATCGGAATTCGGCTCCTCACCGCGGCACGCCTGTTTTGTGCCGGGCACACCCTATGTGCTGGTCCAAAACGAATACGATGGCCACCTGTGCAGCTATGCGCTGGACCGCGAGGCCGGGACACTGACGCGCATTTCCCGTCTGGATACTTGGATGCCAGAACTGCAGGGGACGGAATTCCACCTGATGAAAACGATGAAACAGACGCATCCCTGGGGAATTGATGTCCAATTGCATCCCAACGGCCGCTTCGTGTTCAACAATAACACGCAGGGCATTCTGGGGACTTTTGAATTGAACCGTGAAACAGGTGAATTGGCACTGCTGCACCGCCATGTACTGGAAGGCATCGGTTCCATGACTCGAGGACTGCAGATGGACAAAAGCGGACGATTCCTTGTGGCAACCGGTGTTATGAATGAGAAGGCGGTAGTACTGTCTATCAACGCTGAGACAGGAGAGCTTACGCAAACCTCGAACGTGGAACTGCCGACGCCCACTGCCCTGCGGTTCATCTATCCACAGCAGGCATAAAGGGAGAATGATATGGTCGATTTAAAGGCAAACCCGTTTTTTCTGGATGACACGGCCTGCGCATGGGTTCATAATACATTGGCGCAGATGACGCTGCGGGAAAAAGTTGCCCAGCTGTTCTGCTGTGTTTCAGCAGGAGAAAGCGGTGAAGTGCTGCAAAAGCGTTATGAGGATATTCCCTTTGGCGGCGTGACGTTCCGGGCGGACAAGGCGCAGCAGATCAAGCAGCGGGTGGACTATCTGCAAAGCAGAGTGAAAATTCCGCTGTTGGTTTCCGCCAACTTGGAAAATGGCGGAATCGGGATCGCGACGGACGGAACGGAATTTGCTTCTCAACTGGAGGTGTCCGCCACAGGAGATGCTTCTTACGCGTACATGCTGGGCGATGTCTGTGGTGCAGAGGGAGCAAGCGTGGGCTGCAACTATGCATTTGCACCGGTGGTGGATATCCACTACAATTGGCGCAATCCCATTATCAATACACGTACCTACGGTAGCAATCCCGATTGGGTGCTGCGCTGTGCCAGCGAGTATATGCGCGGTATCGCGCGCCATAATGTGGCAGTGTCCATCAAGCATTTCCCCGGCGACGGCGTGGACGAAAGGGATCAGCACCTGCTCACTTCGGTAAACAGCCTTCCCTGCGAGGCGTGGGATGCCTCTTATGGAAAAGTGTACCGCGCACTGATTGAGCAGGGGGCGCAGACGGTCATGGTGGGCCATATTTTGATGCCGGCCTACAGCCGGCGCCTGTGCCCAGGCATGACTGACAGGGAGATGTTGCCGGCCTCTCTTTCTCCAGAGCTGGTCACCGGCCTTCTGCGGGAAGAGTTGGGCTTCAACGGACTGGTCATCACCGATTCGGCATCTATGACTGGCCTCGGCTGTGCTATGCCACGGCGGCAGATTCCCGCGGCGGCTATCAACGCGGGCTGCGACATGTTCCTATTTGGCCGTAACCTGCAGGAGGATTTTGAGAGCTTATTGGAGGATGCACAGCAGGGTGTGCTTCCCGCTGCGCGGCTGGATGAAGCCGTGGCGCGTGTTTTGGCTCTTAAGGCGTCTTTGGGCTTGCATGTAGCAGTGCAGTTTACCTCACCTCGCTACAAAGAGATTATTGGCTGCGCGGAATTTGCGCAGAAGGCTCGCGCTTGTGCGGATAAGGCGATCACCCTGGTCAAGGATACCCAGGGGCTGCTGCCGGTGACGCCTGAGAGCCATCGGCGTGTTTGGCTACACATCCTGGGCGACAACCCAGCGTTTCGCGGCGGTTCCGTCTGCCGCGACAAGGTGATCAAAAAGCTGGAAGAAGCGGGCTTTTTGGTTACATATTTTGAAAAAGAACACCCCGAGCAGGCCCTTTCTTCCGAGCCAGTGCAGGCGCTGAAGGAAAAGTACGATCTGATCCTTTATGTGGCCAATTTGGTCACAGGAGGAAATGATACGGTGAACCGCATTGATTGGGTGCCGCTGGCCTGCGGTGAATCTCCGCAGTATGTGTGGGACATTCCCACTATGTTTGTTTCCCTGGGCGATCCGTATCATTTTGTCGACGTGCCGATGATTCGGACCCTTATCAACTGCTATGACAACTCTGACGCGGTGTTGGATGCTTTGCTGGAAAAGATCATAGGCAAAAGCGCTTTTATGGGAAAATCTCCCGTGGACCCGTTTTGCGGAATGTGGGGGGCCGACTTGTGAAGGCGGTGATTTTTGATTTGGACGGCGTCCTTGTAAGCACAGATGAACTGCACTATCAGGCCTGGCTGCAGATTGCCCGGTCAGAGGGAATTTCTTTTGACCGCACGCTGAATGACCGGCTGCGTGGTGTTAGCCGGATGCAGAGCTTGGAGATCATTCTGGAGCGGGCTGGGCACGGCTATGCGCAGAAAGAAAAAGAGGCGCTGGCCCGGCAAAAGAACGGCATTTACCGGACTTTGCTAGGAATGCTCACCCCGGACGCATTGTTGCCGGGCGCACGAGAGACACTCTGTACGCTGCGAAAGCGGGGGATTAAAACTGCAATCGGTTCATCCAGTAAAAATGCGCCGCTAATTCTGCAACAGCTGCAGATTGAAACGCTTTTTGACGCAGTATCGGATGGGAATGGACTGCAACACTCCAAGCCGCATCCCGAGGTGTTCCTTAGAGCGGCTGAGTATCTGGGAGAACAGCCTCAGGATTGCTTGGTGGTAGAGGATGCAGAGGCGGGCATCCAAGCCGCGAAAGCAGCCGGTATGCAGGCTGCCGCACTGGGAAGCGCTCGCACGTGCCCAAAGGCGGATTACAGGTTGGATAGACTTATGGACCTGCTCACTTTTTTTCCCATGTGCAATAATAAAGAAACATCTGCTACGGATTGGCTGGGATAAAGCTTGTGGAAGATTTTATGGAAAGCGTATATATGCGGTCATTCCCTGAAGAATTTGAACCGAGGGAGGAATTTGGAACTTATAGCAATTTTCAAAATTAAAGCGAGTAGCCACAAGCGCGAAACCAGCCGGCACAGTTATTGGACGAAACAAAGCTGAAGGCAGTACGGATAGTATCGGGCAGATTATCAATCACTCTAGCTTAGAGTTTACGAAGAATAGCTTTGATTTTTGACCAGAGCTTCTCAATGGGGTTCAGATCCGGACTATACTGCGGTAGATAGAGATAATGTACTATTGATTTATCCAGCAGTTCTTTTATCGCCTTTGCATGGTGAAACTTCATGTTATCCATGATGAGAACAGACGCGCTATTCAGATGTGGCAGCAAATCTTTCTTGAGATACTCCTTAGCCCTGGCAACCGTTGTTCCACCAGAAAATGTAGTATAGTGACAGCTTTCGTCCTTCTGGATTGAGGAAAGAATCGTCGTATTCTTCGGTTTGCACAGTGGTGTAGAATCAACGACTCTGCGTCCGCCAAAAGCATAGACATACTACCTGGTCAAGTATGTGTGATGAAAAAGATGTCAGTCAATTATGTCGCATAAAATCTATGGAAAACGGGCTTTTAGGAATTATTCTTAAAAGCCTGTTTTCCATAGATGTCCAAACTTATTTCTTGTTTTTCGCCGCAAATAGAATTCGCATCCGCGACATCACTGTAAAAACACAAAATCGGTTTTCACACCAACGAAAGGGCAAGGATTGATTTCCTTTCCTCTCGTGAAGTGGAAAAATATATGATCCTCTTTAGCTCAGTCGGTAGAGAACACGACCGTAAGTAACCCGACGATTGAGCAGAGGAAACCGTTGATGCTCGTGGATTTTGAAAAATTTTCGTTGCGGATTCATCACTTGCAGTGATGAATTCGTGAATGTAAGTAGAATTCGTATCCGCGACATCACTGTAAAAACACAAAATCGGTTTTCACACCAACGAAAGGGCAAGGATTGATTTCCTTTCCTCTCGTGAAGTGGAAAAATATATGATCCTCTTTAGCTCAGTCGGTAGAGCATGCGGCTGTTAACCGCAGGGTCGTTGGTTCGAGTCCAACAAGGGGAGCCCAAAAATTGCCCGATCAGTTCGCTGGTTGGGCAATTTCTATTTAACAACAGGATATGGAAGATACAGAAATTGAGGTAAAAAAAGTAAGTGGGAAGCCCGGCAGCGATGCCGGGCTTTATCTGTAGGAGAATGCCGGATACATACCGCCGCCAGAGTGCACCGGGCGGCGTTCAGATAGATAAAACAA
>ERZ791881.342-NODE-342-length-47413-cov-6.321297_pt1 | contig 47413 bp, 41 predicted proteins | sample MGYA00510161_ERZ791881 | MGnify/ENA primary metagenome ERZ791881 (study PRJEB30046, sample SAMN00792073) | human gut metagenome | study: EMG produced TPA metagenomics assembly of the A metagenome-wide association study of gut microbiota in type 2...
GGCTTGCCCCTGCGAAGATAGCTAGCTGCCGGGTCCTTTTTTTTTGCCTTTTTTTATATTTTATTGTACAATAATGCGTTGTATGGAGAGTAAAAAAAATATGAACAAAATTGGATTTAATAATCAAAAATATTTAGAAATGCAATCTAAGCATATTATGGAGCGTATTGCTCAATTCGGAGATAAATTATATTTGGAATTTGGTGGTAAATTATTTGATGATTATCACGCATCTCGTGTTTTACCTGGGTTTTCACCAGATTCAAAACTACAGATGTTGATGCAGTTAAAGGACGATGCAGAAATTGTCATTGTTATTAACGCAAATGATATCGAACAAAATAAAACGCGTTCAGATCTTCAAATTACATATCAAGAAGATGTTTTACGTTTGATCAATGAATTTACTAAACGTGGATTATATGTTGGTAGTGTTGTTGTTACACAATACAATCGTCAAAAAGCGGTTGATTTGTTTAAGGCTCGTTTAAAACGTAGAAAAATTGATGTGTATTTCCATTATTATATTGAAGGATATCCTACAGATACGAAAAAAATTATTTCTGATTCTGGATTTGGAAAAAATGATTATGTTAAAACGACTCGTCCATTAGTTGTTGTAACAGCTCCTGGTCCTGGTAGTGGAAAAATGGCTACATGTTTATCACAGTTATATCACGAACATAAACATGGTATTAAAGCAGGATATGCAAAATATGAAACATTCCCAATTTGGAATCTTCCTTTGAATCATCCTGTGAATCTTGCTTATGAAGCAGCTACTGCAGATCTTGCGGATGTAAATATGATTGACCCATTTCATTTACAGGCTTACAATGAAGTTACGGTAAACTACAATCGTGACATTGAAATTTTCCCAGTATTAAAAAACATTTTTGAAGAAATTTATGGTTCAAGTCCTTATCAAAGTCCAACCGATATGGGTGTTAATATGGCTGGACTTTGTATTAGTGATGATGATGCTTGTTGTAATGCTAGTAATCAAGAAATTATTCGTCGTTATTTTGTAAGTAAGACTCGTTATGCACATGAACTTTGTTCGCATGAAGAAGTTCAAAAACAAGAAGTCGTAATGAATAAAGCTGGAATTACAGAACTAGATCGTCCGTGTGTTATGGCTGCACGTAAAAAAGAAGAAGATTCTCGTTCTTTTTCAGGTGCAATTGAATTAGATGATGGAACAATTATTACAGGTAAAACGACAAACTTAATGGGTGCATGTTCGTCTGTATTAATGAATGTATTAAAATATCTAGCGGGTATTGATAAAAATAAAGTGTTGATTTCTCCTGAAGCTATTGTGCCTATTCAAAATCTAAAAACAGAATATTTAGGTTCAGTCAACCCTAGATTACATTCAAATGAAATTTTAATCGCATTATCCGTTTCAGCTTTACATAGTGAAGATGCAAAGAAAGCATTAGCTATGTTGCCTAAATTGAAAGGTATGCAGGCTCATGTGACTTGTGATGTTGCGGATGTAGATTTAAGCATTTATTCGAATTTAGGCATTATGCTTACTTATGATGCTAATAAAAAGTAGGAGGCTTTTATGACAAAATCAATCCCTAGCTCTGGAGCTGGAGCTGTTCGTATTATTTTAAAGAATAAGGATGCTTTTCATTTTGATTTAAGAGAAAAGAAAGAAGATAACGGAAAACAAAGTTATTTGTTTGATGTATATTATGAAAATGCCACAGGTACATTAAATGTCTTGATGGATAAGGATGAACCCGTTATTGCAGCATTGAATTTAAGTTTGGGTAAAGTTATTACTTTATCTAACGATACAAACTTAAAGAAATTATGTAAATATGTTATAGATCAGGTGAATGCTTAATGAAGATAAGATTACATGTTGTTGTAGATAAAGAAGATGATGCGATTGTTGAACTTGTTCAAAATGCATTGAATGAAATTTGTTCAAAAATGTCTTATTCTCCAAGTCGTTTACAGCCAAGTTTAGCAGGTTGTATGGAATTTTATGCGACAAGTGAATTAGAAGAAAATGAAATTGATGATCTTTTATCTAAACTTAACAATGATTGGGATGGAGAAAAAGATGATTGTCAAGCTTATAGCTTTAATACGACAATGTTTCATCCAAATGTCTACTACATACAATTCCAATCTTTCTAGGATATATTATGATTGATTACACAGAAGGTTCAAATAAACAATATCATACTCAACTATCTGAAAATGATGTTGGTGATTATGTCATTTTGACGGGTGATCCAAAAAGAGTAAAAGATATCGCATCATATTTAGATGATTCTTATTTTGTTGCGGATAACCGTGAATATGTTACATATTCAGGATATATGAATGGGATATTATGCAGTGTAGTTTCAACTGGTATTGGTGGAGCTAGTACTGCAATCGCAATTGAAGAACTTGTACGACTTGGATGTCATACATTCTTACGGGTAGGTACTTGTGGTGGTATGCGACTTGATGTTCAAGGTGGCGATATCGTGATTGCTAGTGGTGCTATTCGCCAAGAAGGTACTACACGTGAATATGCGCCCATCGAATTTCCAGCTATGCCTCATTTTGATGTATTAAGTGCACAAGTTGAAAGTGCAAAAAAACTTTGTCTTCCTTATCATGTAGGTGTTGTTCAAAGTAAGGATTCTTTCTTTGGTCAGCATGCGCCTGAAACGATGCCAGTTTATCAAGAGTTGCAAAACAAATGGAGTGCTTATTGTAAGCTAGATTGTTTAGCATCCGAAATGGAATCGAGTACTGTGTTTATTGTTAGTCAAACTCGACATGTTCGTAGTGGAGCTATGTTTTTATGTTTGGCTAATCAGGAAAGAGAAAAAGCGGGATTATCAAACATTCAAAATCATGATTTAAAACCATTGATGGAATGTGCAGTTCAAACTATAAAAATTTTAATAGAAAAAGATGAGGCTGAGAATCACTAGGATCTCAGCCTTTTTAATGTGTTTGGAATGTTGTTGATAATATCTTCTGGCATGAAACTTGCTAAGTCTATATCGAGTTTAGCACTTTGCGAATGAATGTAGGTAGCACATAGAGCCGCTTGCATTGGATCTTTGCATTGACCTAACATTGCCACAACTATACCGCACAATATATCTCCGCTGCCACCTTTGGCAAGGCCAGCGTTTTGTGCATCTAAAACATATACATTGCCTTGATGGGCAATATAGGTTTGACTTGATTTTAAAATGAGTACGCAATTTTTGTATTCTTTAGAAAAGTCACGTGCAATTTCAAATGGGTTTGATAAGATTGTTGTTATGTTGATACCCGTTAAATCCGACATCTCTTTAATGTGCGGAGTTAAGATCGTAGTTTCGTTTCGTTTTAACAAATCAATATTTTTTTGCGCAGCCCATAAGGCATCCGCATCAAGAACAACTTTTTTATCACTCTTTAATACTTGTTCCACTAAAGATATTGTAACATTATTTTTTTGCATACCATTGCCGATTGAAAGGATGGAATAGTTATTCATATTTTGTTTCAAAACTTCGATGGCTTTCGAACTAAAGGTTCCATTACGATCACTACATTGTAGAAGCATATAAAAATCAGATTTGATCGCAAGAATATTTGAAATACATTCTGGAACCATTAATGTAAGTGTTCCAATACCACTTTTATAAGCACTCAAGCTTGCCATATGTATGGCTCCATGCATGTTTTGGCTTCCTCCAATCATCAAGGCTTTGCCAAAAGTTGACTTATGAGCTGATAATGGACGATCTGGGATATGGATATCCTCTTCGTTTAAGACTTTTATTATGTCCATACATTTTTGATGTAGAATTTGAGGGATGCCAATATCTACAAGATATAATTTTCCACAATGACTTTTACCATTGTTTAACCATTGTCCTTGTTTATAACAATCTAAACTGATTGTGTAATCTGCATGAATAGCACAACCTAGAATATTACCCATCGTGGCATCAATGCCACTAGGCATATCAATACTGATGATAGTAGAATGTGTTGCGTTTACATTTTGAATCATCGCTTTATAAAAACCTGTGATGTCTCTTGATAATCCGTTGCCAAAGATGCAGTCAATATAAACATCATATGTTTCATTTGGTAGGTTAAAGTCATATTCAATATTGAGATTTTGAATCATTTGAAATTGAATTTTTTCTTCCTCAGACATATTTTTGACTTCTGGAACAACTACAAATAATTTTGAATATTTAGTTTGTAAAAGTCTTGCGATAGCTAATCCATCCGCACCATTGTTTCCAGGTCCACAAAGAATACAAATTGATTTATCAATAGTTATGTGTTTTTCAATGATTTTAGTCGATTCTATAGCTGCATGTTCCATAAGAATCAGACTTGGAATTCGATATGTTTCAATAGCGGCATGATCGATGTTTCGAGCCGTAGCTTGTGTATGGATATAGGCAGGATACATAATTTCACCTTCTTCATATTTACTATACTCTTAATGATTAAAAAATGATAATACTTTTATAGATGTATGTTATAATTATGAAATTGGAGGTATTTTATTTTATGTCAAAATCTTCAGCGGCTAAAAAGTCGATTATTGTTGGCGGCCTGATTGGTACGGGTGGTCTGTTTGTTTCAAAATTAATTGGATTGGCATATACAATTCCATTTTCATATATACTGCAATCAGAAGCATATCAATCTGTATATGCACAATCTTATAATATATATGCTTATTTATTGACTATATTTCAATCGGGTGTTCCTTTTGCGGTTGCAACTTTAGTAGCACGTTATATCGCATTGGAAGATGCCAAAAGTGTTATTTTAGTTAAAAAAATTGCGTTTGCGATACTTGGATTAACAGGATTTGTAGGAATGATTCTATTATTTACTTTATCCAATGTCATTGCGCCAGCTATGGTAGCCAAGAATGCGGATATTATGGCAAATTGCTTAAAAATATTATCTTTAGCTATTTTTCTTGTTCCAGTTTTATCCGCCTTTAGAGGATATTATCAAGGATTGAAAGAAATGGAGGAATATGCATTTTCTCAAGCTTTTGAACAAGTATTCCGTGTAGCTTTTTTATTAAGTGCGGCTTGTTTAGTTGTATATGCGTTTGGATGGGATAAAAAATATGCATTATATGCAGCTGTAATGTCAACTTCTGTGGCAACAATTGCGGCAATTGCACAATTTGCGTATTTTGATCGTAAACATCAATATGTGGTTGATGAAATGGCAAGTAAACAGACAAAGGCTTGTCATTCAGCTAAAAAGATCTTTAGAGAAATTCTTATTTTAGCCATTCCATATTTGGTTGTTGCGATTCTAGGAAATATTGACCAGGTATTTAATGGATTTTTACTACCAACAGGGTTAAAGATGCATTACAATGCGAAAGATACCACAACTGTTATTTCTGCATCGAACTATGTTGCTGGAAAATTAAATGCGATTCCAATGATTTTGGGTCCTGGTTTTGCGACAGCTATTATTCCACATATTTCAGAAGCTTTATCTAAGAAAAATTATAAACTTGTTAAGAAGAATGTATTGGATAGTATTAATGTCGTACTTTATGTCGCAATTCCAGTATCTTTCTGTATCTTTGCGTATGCAGGACCATTGAATTATACATTGTATTATTCTGAGAATTTAGAACTTTGTACATTTGTTGTGCAATGGATGGCTTTAGAAGGATTCTTATCTACATTTGCTCCTTTGGTGACAAATTTAATGGTGTCACTGGAATTAAGAAAAAATGTCTTAAAGAATCTAGCCATTGGTGTATTGATCAAAGGTGTATTATTGATTCCATTTGTATGGATCATGGGTATTGCGGGTGCTGTTATTTCAAGCTTATTAGGTACGGGCTATATTCTTTATAAAAATTTAAAAGAAATTCATGATGTGTATCATATTTCTTATTGTAAAACAATGATTATTTCAGTACGTATTTTAGTCGGCTTACTCGCATTGTGGATTACTTCTATACTATTATCCAAATTAGGATTGTATGGAGTTGATGGTTCAAAACTAGTATGTTTATTCAAGATGTGTTTAAATGGTTTATTAAGTGTAATTGTATATGTAGTTGTAACTTTATATTTAAAAGTTCCTCAAAGTATTTTTCACTTTCAACTAAGAAAGAAATCGGGTGTATAAAATGTATGATGTTATAGTAATTGGAGCTGGACATGCTGGAATTGAGGCATGTTTAGCATCGAGTCGAATGAATAAAAAAACGGCCATTGTGACATTAAGTAAAGATATGATTGGTTCTATGCCATGTAATCCGAGTGTTGGTGGACCGGCAAAAGGAATTGTTGTACGTGAAATCGATGCGTTGGGTGGTATGATGCCTATTGCAGCGGATAAAACCGCTTTACAATTTAAAATGTTGAATACGACAAAAGGCCCAGGAGTATGGAGTTTGCGTGTTCAAAGTGATAAGATCGCGTATAAGCGTTTTATGAAAGAGGCTTTAGAAAAACAAGATCATTTAGATATTATTGAGGCTGCATGTAAAAGTGTGGTTATTAAAGATGGTAAAGCCATTGGTGTTGAATTAGAAGATGGAACTTTTATAGAAAGTAAAACGGTTGTTTTGACGGCAGGTACATATATGACAAGTAATGTCTTAAGAGGACATACGTCAACTGTTTCTGGTCCAGAAGAACAAAGAACAGTGAATACTTTATCAAAGTCTTTGCGTGATGCAGGAATTCGTACATTCCGTTTAAAAACGGGGACACCAGCACGTGTAAAAATGGATACAATTGATTTTTCAAAGGCCGAACCTCAGCCGGGGACAAATCAGTTTTTACGTTTTAGTGAGACAACAAACCCAGAAGACGTATTGCCTTTTGAAAAACAAGAGATTTGTCATTTGATTTATACACAACCAAAAACGCATGAAATTATTCATACACATTTACATGATTCTGCAATGTATTCAGGATTGGTTAAAGGTGTAGGGCCTCGTTATTGTCCGAGTATCGAAGATAAATTAGTTCGTTTTGCGGATAAGGAAAGACACCAGCTTTTCTTAGAACCGGAATCAAAAGAATTGGATACGATTTATATTCAAGGTTTTTCAACATCTATGCCAATTGATGTACAAGAAGAAATGGTTCATTCATTACCTGGCTTAGAGCATTGTGTGATTGAAAAATATGCATATGCGATTGAATATGATGCGATTGATCCACTTCAAATGAAGCCAAACATGGAAAGTAAAATTGTTGAAAACTTATTTACGGCAGGACAAGTCAATGGTACAAGTGGTTATGAAGAAGCAGCTGGTCAAGGTTTAATGGCTGGTGCAAATGCAGCTTTGAAAGTGGATGGAAAAGAACCATTTGTCCTTCGTCGTGATGAAGCGTATATTGGTGTTATGTTAGATGATTTATGTACAAAAGGTACGAAAGAACCATATCGTTTATTGACTTCACGTGCTGAATATCGATTGTTGTTGCGCCATGATAATGCGGATCAAAGATTACTAGAAAAAGGTTATGAAATCGGTTTGGTTTCACAAGAAAGATATGATGCGTTTAAAAAGAAAATGGAAGCTATTGAAGTGGCTAGAGAAGAACTTTCAAATGCGCATATTAAACCAAATAGTGATGTGGATGAATATCTAAAGAGTTTAGGATTTGAACCATTAGCACATGGATGTAGTGCATTGGATTTGATTAAACGTCCAAAAATCACGGTAAAGGGATTGGCTAAATATACAGGATTAGACTATGAAGATCAAATCAATGAACAAATTGAGATTCAAACAAAGTATGCTGGATATATCGCAAAGGCAAAGCGTGATGCAAAGCATCTTCAACAAATGGAAAAAATGAAGCTTGCTCATGATTTGGATTATGAGAATATGGATAATCTTTCTTTAGAGGCAAGACAGAAATTAACGGAAATTCGACCTTTGACATTGGGACAGGCTAGTCGTATTTCGGGTATTAATCCGAGTGATATAGCGATTTTAGCTATGCGCGTGAAATAATTTTCATTGAATTCGCTTTCAAAAGTGTGCTATATTAAAAAGGGGATTTATTTATGAAAGGAAGACGGAAAAAGATTCAACATGTATTTGTATATTTCGTAATGCTTGGGATGTCTGCTTTTTTAATCATGGGTGGAATGCGTCAATTGGCCATGACTCATGAGTTAAGGACTAGTATAAATCAAAAGCAGAAAGAGAAAAAAGCTTTGTCTTCAAAAAAGAAGGAATTGGAGAAGGCAAAACAAAATTTGACAAATCCAGATTATGTTGAATATATTGCGCGCGGAAAATACTTAGTGACAAAAGAGGGGGAGCAAGTATTTAAATTTCCAAGTAAAGACAACTAGGCCATTGTGGTCTAGTTTTTTTGTGCAAAATAAAAAAGTGCCGAAGCACTTTTCATATCTATATGGTGAGGCCGATGCGATTTGAACGCACACGAGCATTACTCACTACCCCCTCAAAGTAGCGTGTCTACCAATTCCACCACGGCCTCATAGTGTTAAAATATTACACTATTTTTGTCAGCTTGGCAACACATTCAAGTCCAATAGTTTGACAAAACATGTCAACGGGTTGTACGTATTCGCATTGATATCCATATTCTTTAAATATTTTTAAATCTCTTGATAATGTTTTAGGATTACAAGAAACATATACGATTTTATCAGGTTGCATTGTTATTGTGTCTTTAATACCATTTTCAGTCATGCCTTTTCTTGGTGGATCAATAAAAATAACATCAATTTTATCCTCTTTATGATCATGCGCAAAATCTGTGGCATCCTGGCAAACGTAGTGACAATGATCAAGATGATTCATTTTGGTATTGTCATTGGCATTATCTACAGCCTCTTTAACGATTTCAACGCCAATCACACTTTTGGCATGTTTACTGACAGCCATTCCAATGGTTCCAGTACCAGCATACATGTCAATGCATGTTTCATTTCCAGAAAGATTAGCGGCTTTAATGGCTTGGCTATATAGAACTTCCATTTGTTTAGGATTGACTTGGAAGAATGCTTTAAAATGTAATTTTACTTTATTACCCAAACATTCTTCGATGATATAGTCATTGCCATATAACACTTTATATGTATCGCCTAAGATCACATTGTCATTTCGTGTGTTGTAGTTAAATACAATACTTGTGATATTTGCGAATGTGTTTTTTAATTGGTCAGATAAAGATACAATATTTTTTTCGTTTTTACCAATAAATACCACTTGAATTTCATCTGTACTTGAGTGTCGGATAAATACGTGTCTTAAATCTTGAGCCATTTTAAGTGTGATCTTTTTTTGAATAAAGCTAAATACTTCATTGATCACATGGTCTTGAATCTTACATTCTTTGCATGTAACGACATCATTTGAATGTTGACGATAAAATCCCATTTGTACTTTTCCATCTTTAATTTTAACAGGAAATTGAGCTTTGTTACGATAGTACCAAGGATTATCCATTCCTAGAATTGGCTTTACTTCTATGCCTTCAAAAAGCTTTTTAACATGTTTATATTTATAGTCTAATTGATAGGCATAACTCATATGTTGTAGTTGGCATCCACCACATGTTTTGGCAACTTCACAAGTTAGTTCTTGACGGTTTATACTTGGCTTTAAAAGTTCAATAATAATGCCAAAAGCGTATTTTTTGTTGACCTTAACAATTTTAATTTTTGCCTTTTCTCCAATTAATAAGTTAGGAACAAAGACGACCATATCGTCAATTTTAACAACACCACTATTTAAATCTGTATCATCGATACATGTTACTATATATTCTTCATTTTTTTTCATACATAAGTATGATAACTAAAAAATTAAAAATTGACAAATGGAATTGTTTGAGTAAAATATATAGCGTACTATGTATAAAACATAGCATGCTATGAAAATGAGGTGAATACAGTGCGTGATAATGATGAAATTGGTTTTTATTTTGGTTTGATCAAGAAAAAAATGGACAAACATATGAATGAAGGATTAAAGAAGTATGATTTAACAAAGTCACAGCGTGATGTTTTGGGATATCTTCATTTTACGGATAAAGAAGTAGTCATTCAGAAAGACATTGAGGAGCATTTTCATATTTCAAATCCAACAGTTACTGGAATTCTAAATCGTTTAGAACAAAAGGGATTTATTGAAAGAAAACATAATCCTAAAGATAAACGAGTTCGTACAATCGTATTAACGCAAAAAGAGCAGGATCTTCATGAGGATATTGAAAATCAGATTCGAATCATGGAATCAAAATTTAGTGATGCCTTAGGAGAAGAAAAGCGAAAGCAGTTGTTGGAAATTTTGAAAGAACTTGCTCAAAATTTAGAATAAGGGGGTTTATTATGATTAAAACTTTATTGAATGAAGTGAAAGAATATAAAAAGGATTCAATTTTAAGTCCGGTTTATGTTTCAATTGAAGCTATCCTTGAAGTGATTATTCCTTTTTTAATGGCTATTCTAGTCGATAATGGTATTGAAAAAGGAGATATGTCTTCAATTTGGTTTTATGGCTTTTTAATGTTGGTGGCAGCCTTTGTATCTTTGTGGGCTGGTGCAAAAAGTGGAAAGCATGCGGCAATCGCATCGAGTGGATTTGCGAAGAATCTTAGAAAAGCAGAGTATCGTAATATTCAAAACTTTTCTTTTTCAAATATTGATGCCTATTCAACAAGTGGATTAATTACACGTATGATGACAGATGTTACAAATATTCAAAATGCGTATCAGATGATTATTCGTATTTGTGTTCGTGCACCACTTATGTTGATAGCTTCATTGATTATGGCTTTTATCATTAATAAAGAAATGGCTTTGATTTTTGTGGCTGCCGTACTTGTTTTAGGCGTTGTTTTGTTTGGAATTATTTTTATCGTAAGTCCCATCTTTAGTCGACTTTTCTCTCGTTATGATTTTTTAAATGCGAGTATTCAAGAAAATATTTTAGGAATTCGTGTAGTGAAATCTTTTGTTAGTAAGGATCATGAAATTGAAAAGTTCCGTAAAGAAAGTGAGACTATTTTTAGTATTCAGGGTAAGGCTGAAAAGATTTTAGTGTTTAACTCGCCTGTTATGCAGCTTTGTATGTATGGCACAATTCTTTTGATTTCATGGTTAGGGGCTCATCAAATTGTGGCTTCAAATATGACGACTGGTGAGTTGATGTCTCTATTTACTTATACAACAAGTATTTTGATGTCATTAATGATGATGAGTATGGTTTTTGTCATGGTGACAATGTCAATTGCGAGTGGAAGACGTATTGCTGAAGTATTAAATCAAGAATCAGATCTTACAAGTCCTGAAAATGGTATTCAAACAGTAGAGAATGGAACCATTGATTTTGAGGATGTTTCATTCCATTATGGAAATGATGAAAACATTTTAAGTCATATCAGCTTACACATTCCTTCAGGTTCAACTCTAGGAATTCTTGGTTCAACAGGATCTAGTAAATCGAGTTTAGTACAATTGATTCCACGCTTATATGATGTAACACAAGGGAGTGTGAAAGTAGCGGGTATTGATGTTCGTGATTATGATTTAAAAGTGCTTCGTGATAATGTCGCAATGGTTCTTCAAAAGAATGTTTTATTTTCAGGAACGATCAAGGAGAATATGCGTTGGGGAAATCCAAATGCGAGTGATGAAGAAATTATGGAGGCTTGTAAATTGGCTCAAGCAGATGAATTCATTCAATTGATGCCAAATAAATATGATACGTATATTGAACAGGGTGGATCAAATGTTTCAGGTGGACAAAGACAGCGCTTGTGTATCGCAAGAGCTATATTAAAGAGTCCGAAAATTTTGATTTTAGATGATTCTACAAGTGCTGTAGATACTAAAACAGATGCTTTGATTCGACAAGCATTCTTAGAGAAGATTCCACATACGACAAGAATCATTATTTCTCAGCGTGTTTCAAGTATTCAAGATGCTGATCAAATTCTAGTTCTTGATGATGGAAAAATTTCAGGCTTAGGCACGCATGAAGAATTATTAAAATCAAATGTGATGTATAAAGAAACTTATGAAGCACAAAACAATGGAGGTGATTTTGATGAACAATAGGGATACGAATAGTTTAAAGCGTGTTATTAAAGAAACAATCACTTCTTATAAAATTGAAAGTTTTATTGTGCTTGTATTAATTATAGTGTCAAGTATTGCCAATGTATATGGAAGTATGTTTTTAAAGAGCTTGATTGATGATTATATTGTTCCATTATTATCACAAACAGTTCCAAATTATGCGCCTTTATTAAATGCATTACTGGAATTGGCAATGATTTATATTGTGGGAATTTTAGCTACATATGGATATAATCGTATAATGGTCACAATTTCGTTAGGTACTTTGAAGCATATTCGTGATGAATTATTTGAACATATGCAGACGTTGCCATTGCGTTTCTTTGATACACATGCACATGGTGATATCATGTCCGTTTATACAAATGATACGGATACTTTAAGACAGCTAATTTCTCAAAGTATTCCTCAGGTCATTGTATCTTTAATGACGATTATCTCAGTTACGATTTCTATGTTTATCTTAAATGTTCCATTGGCTGTTTTAACAATCGCATGTGGTTTATTGATGGTTTATACTTCAAAAAAGATTTCGGCAAAATCAGGTAAATACTTTATTGCCCAACAAAAACAATTGGGTGTAGAAAATGGTTTTATTGAAGAAATGATGGAAGGTAGTAAAGTCATTAAAGTTTTTACGCATGAAGAACAAAGCATCAAAGATTTTGATCAAGTAAATGATGTGTTGTTTGAAGCAAGTGCCAATGCGAATACGTTTGCGAATGTTTTAATGCCAATTGTTATGAATATTGGATATATTTCATATGTGCTTGTAGCGGTTGTGGGTTCTATTTTTGCGCTAAATCATATTGCTGGCTTAACATTAGGTGGTATTGCGGCATTCTTGCAGTTGAATCGTAGTTTTACAAATCCAATTGGACAAATTAGTATGCAGTTAAATGCGGTAATCATGGCAGATGCTGGTGCTAAGCGTATTTATGAAATCATCGATACAGAAAGTGAAGTGGATGATGGTGTGGTTACTTTAGAACAAATTGATCATGATCATTGGGCTTGGCATCATCCAAGAAAAAATGGACAAGATGAATTGGTTCCACTTCGTGGAGATGTCCGTTTTGAAAATGTGAACTTCTCATATAATCCAGATAAACAGATTTTATTTGATGTTTCTCTATTTGCGAAACCAGGTCAAAAAATTGCCTTTGTAGGAGCTACAGGTGCTGGTAAAACAACCATTACGAATCTAATAAATCGTTTTTATGATATTCAATCTGGATCTATTACATATGATGGTATTGATGTAAAACTAATCAAGAAAGCAGATCTTAGAAAATCATTAGGTATTGTATTGCAGGATACAAACTTATTTACCGGTACCATTATGGATAATATTCGTTATGGTCGTTTAGATGCGAGTGATGAAGAGTGTATTGCGGCTAGTAAACTTTCGAATGCGCATGAATTTATTAAACACTTAGAGCATGGATATGACACAATGATTCATGCAGGTGGAGAATCTTTGTCGCAAGGACAAAGACAACTTTTATCCATTGCTCGTGCAGCGGTTGCCAATCCTCCTGTATTGATTTTGGATGAAGCAACAAGTTCTATTGATACACATACCGAGCGTATTGTTCAGGAAGGTATGGATAAGTTGATGGAAGGAAGAACGGTATTTGTGATTGCACATAGACTTTCAACGATTCAAAATAGTGATGCGATCATGGTATTAGAACAAGGTCGTATTATTGAGCGTGGAAATCACGAGGATTTGTTGAAACAAAAGGGTAAATACTATCAATTGTACACGGGTGCTTTTGAGTTAGACTAATAAAAAAATTATATCTTGAAAAAATGTAACCGCTATGATAATATGTGTGTACAAGGTGTTATCGAAAGAGCATCACTTGGAAATTGAAGGGTGTAAATTATTGCAAGACCTGATACATATAAAGTTTTTTATGTATTGGGTCTTTTCTTTTAGGAGGCAAGATAAGAAATGATAGTCAAAAGCGTTTTAAATAACAGTGCACTGATAGCTTTTAATGACAAAAAGGAAGAGTGTGTTTTGATTGGCAAAGGAATTGCCTTTAATAAGCATGCAGGTGATAAAGTGGATGATGCGAAGGTAGAAAAGATTTTTAGTTCTCATCAATCGCGAACAGATGAATTGATCGAACTCCTAGAAGATGTTCCTGAAAAAGTATTTGAAATTACGAATGCAATTATTCGATATGCGAATCGTAAATTAAAAACAGAATTGAATTCGGGTATTTATGTTACACTTTTAGACCATGTTAATAGCGCTATAGAAAGATTTTCAGAAGGAATTGTATTGGACTTTGGAATGTTGGATGAAGTTCAAATGATGTATCCAAAAGAATATGAGATTGCATGTTGGGCATTGGATTATATCAACGCAACGTTAGATATGGATATTCCCATCGACGAAAGTGGTTTTATTGCAATTCATATTATAGCTAACAGTAGCAAAGGTATGGATACAGGTATAGCTAAAAAGGTATTACGAATTACTAGGGATATCACAAAAATAATCGAAGAATATTATAATGTTAATCTTGATACAACTGGCATTACTTATTCTAGATTTATTACACATGCTAAATATTTGGCGTTACGTTATATCAATCATTCACAAATCGAAGAACAAGAGGATAATATATTTACTCTGAATCCGAATGTTGTTGAGAAGACAAAAGAAGTGATTGGAATTTTAAATGATAGATTGAACGAAACTTATGGTCAGTCTCTTAGTGAATATGAAAAAATGTATTTAACAATTCACATATGTAGATTATTAAAAATCAGTTAATCAGAGTGTTACTGGTAAGCAGGCAAGATCTGATTCGCGAGAAATAGATACCATTCTTGCGTCTCAGATCTTTTTTCGTACAAAGGAGAAAGTTAAAATGAAATACGAAGAATTAAGCAAAAAAATTATAGAAAATGTAGGGGGAGCAGAAAATGTTAGTAAGTTGGTACATTGTTCTACAAGATTGCGTTTTCAATTAAAGGATTTATCAAAAATCAATAAAGAAGGTTTAAAAGCTATTCCTGAAGTTCCGGGTATAAAAGATCAAAAGGGTGGCGTACAAGTTATTATTGGTCAACAAGTAGATGAAGTGTTTGACACAATCAATAGTATGTATACATTTGAAGATACACCTATGGAACAAGAAGCCTTGGTTGAGAATGAGAAGGAGAAAAAAACATTTATCAAATTTATGAATCTTTTGGCAGATTGTTTTGTTCCTCTTATTCCTGTTTTGATTGCAGCAGGTTTAACAAGTGCAATTTCAACATTGATTTCAACATTCGGATGGTTAGATACAAATGGTACTACTTATAAAATTATTGATCTATTAGCTGAGGCACCATTATATTTTATTCCGTTTATTATTGCGCATTCAGCAGGTAAACGTATTGGAGTTAAAAATTCATACATGACTATGGCGGTCATGGCATCATTAGTATATTTGAATGTATCTGGGATTGCAGGAGAGGAAACATATTTGACTTTCTTTGGATTACCTGTACGTGTAGCTACTTATACAAATTCAATTGTACCAGCATTGTTGTGTGTGTTTGCACAGAAATATATTGAGGTTGGTGTTCATAAAATTACTCCTAAAGCCGTTTCTACATTCTTAGAACCTTTATTAACATATTTAGTATTAGCTATTCTTATGCTTGTTGCCTTAGGTCCTGTTGCAGAATATATTTCAGATGGTTTGGCATGGTTATTACAAGTAACTGTAAATTCAAATAAATGGTTGGTTTGTGGTGTTTTAGGAGCATTGATGGTTCCATTAATTTCTACTGGTTTACATTATTCATTAATGCCAGTTATTGTTGCGAATTATATGGTTCTTGGATATGACACTTTCTGGGCTGGTCCTAGCTTTGCTTCTAACATGGCTCTTGCAGGTGCAGTTTTAGGATATGCGTTCATCACAAAGAAAAAAGATGTGAAAGAAGTTTGTGTTGCGACTGGAACAACTGCATTGTTAGGAATTACGGAACCAGCTATTTATTCAGTAGCGTTCGTAAATCGCAAAGTGTTATATGCAACTTGCATCGCTGGAGGTATTGGAGGTTTAGTATCTGGTATTTTAGGCGTTAATTCATACGGTATGGCACCTGCTGGATTAACTTCAATTCCAGTATTGGCAGGACCAACATTTGTAAATGGTATTATCACAATTGTTGTTGCTATTGTACTTGGCTTTGTGATTTCTGTAATTATTAATAAAGCAGGTGAGAAAAATGTTCAGTAAAGATTTTATTTGGGGTGGAGCTACTGCAGCCAACCAAATTGAAGGTGCATATAATGAAGGAGGTAAAGGATTATCTACAGCGGATATCCTTCCTGGAAAAGAACGATTTAACTATTTGTTTGATCCACAAGGGATGATGGATACAAAATTCGATTTTTATCCATCACACAAAGCTATAGATCATTATCATCATTATAAAGAAGATATTGCTTTAATGGCAGAAATGGGGTTCAAATGTTATCGTTTAAGTATTTCTTGGCCACGTATCTATCCGAATGGTTATGATGAAATCCCGAATGAAGAAGGATTGCAGTATTATGATGATTTATTTGATGAATGTTTGAAAAATGGGATTCAACCTTTAGTCACTCTATCACATTTTGAAATGCCATTAGCTTTGACAAAAAAATATAATGGCTGGATTGATAAAAAGTGTATTCAATATTTTGAAAAGTATGTTCGCACTGTATTTGAACGTTATCAGAATAAAGTTAAATACTGGCTAACATTCAATGAAGTGAATTCAGTAACTAAGTTAACATTTCATTCTGGAGGTACGATTGTTCCAAAGGGAGAAAATGTAGATCAATATGGTTATCAAATTTTACATAATCAAGCTGTTGCGAGCAGTTTAGCAGTGAAGGCTTGTCATGAAATCATCCCTGATGCTAAAGTGGGATGTATGGTACAGTATTCGCCTATTTATCCATATTCTTGTCATCCAGATGATGTTTTTGCGGCGATGGAATTAGAAAGAGATCGTGAAACGTTTGCGTTAGAATTGTTTGTGAAGGGTGAATATCCATATTATTCGAAGCGTTTATTTAATAAGTTAGATGTTAATTTAGATGTGACAAAAGAAGAGTTAGATATATTGAAACAATATCCAGTTGATTTTATTTCATTTAGTTACTATATGTCGTTAGCATGGGCTAGAGAAGGATTTATTGGTGAAATCACAAAAGGAAATCAAATGTCTGGTATAAAGAATCCAAACCTTGAATCAACAGAATGGGGATGGCAAATAGATCCAAAAGGGTTAAGAATAGCTTTGAATAAATTGTATGATACATATAGAAAACCATTATTTATTGTTGAGAATGGAATTGGGGTCAAGGAAGAATTAAAGCACGATACTGTAGAGGATGATTATCGAATTGATTATTTAAAGCAGCACCTATTACAAGTTGAAGAAGCGATTGAAGATGGTATTCCAGTAATAGGATATACTATGTGGGCTCCAATGGATATTGTATCTAATTCTACTGGAGAAATGAGTAAACGTTATGGATTGATCTATGTTGATGTAGATGATAAAGGAAATGGAACGTTTAAGCGCTATAAAAAGAAGAGTTTTAATTGGTATAAAAGTGTAATTAAGTCAAATGGAGGGAATTTAAAAATATGAAAGAACAATTTGTAAATGTTGTAAAAGGTGAAGTGAAAGACATTGCGGCTTGTAGTGATGAAATTTTTGCTCAAAAGGCGTTAGGCGATGGCGTTTTGATTGTGCCTCAAGACAATATCATCGTTTCTCCTTGTGATGGAGAAATTGTATCCGTATTTCCTACGAAGCATGCAATCTCAATACTATCTGAAACGGGTGTAGAAATTTTGATTCATATTGGAATTGATACGGTTGAATTAGAAGGAAAAGGGTTTGAACAATTGGTAGAAAATAATACAAAAGTATCAAAGTCAGAACCTATAATGAAAGTGGATTTTGATCTTGTTCGAGAAAAAGGATATGATCCAGCAACAATGATGATTTTTACATCAAATCCAGAAATCCAAAAAAGTAACTTAAACCAAATCGCAAACAAATATATTACCGTTGTAGAAACTATTTAAATATATATGGGATGATGTAGAAATAGTGAAAGAATCAGTGAATAAACTGGTTCTTTCTTTTTTGACTAGTTAGCCTAAATTTTAAATTTAGGCTTGCATATATTTTGATTATGTTATAAAATATATGCGTTGTCGACGTAGCTCAGCCGGATAGAGCATGCGCCTTCTAAGCGCACGGTCGGGGGTTCGAATCCCTCCGTCGACGCCATCTTGTGAATAAAGCCCTTATATAAGGGCTTTTTTTCTGTTTATAGATAGTTTTGAAAACCTTTTTGAAAACCTTTATAAAAAAACAAAGAAACATTACGTCTCTTTGTTGAAAAGGTTTAATCAAAAATATTGATGTTAAGATTTAATAAACTGGAATTTGTTTTTTGATACTTATCACACTTTTGCTTTTTTCTTAATCATACATATTGCTGCTAAAGTAACTATAACATAACCTAATAGTGCAATAATTGATGATTCAATTCCAAATTCTCCACCAGTGAAAACAAAGTCTTTTGAATCAAGTACATATGTCATAACCGAATATTCATCTGCCTTTTCACTTATCGATAAACCGCCGCCAATAATTAAAATATTCCAAAGTGAATGAACAATTCCGCGGTTCCAAACAGAACCACTTTCAATAGCAACCATTGAGAACATTATTCCCACCATTGTTCCTGCAATAAGAACCAACAGGCTACTTATAATGGAAAAATCCATTCCTATAATATGTACTAATCCAAATAAAACTGATGGAATTAATACAGCTACTTTAATATTCCATTTCTCTTTTAACAGATTTAGAATAACTCCACGAAAAACCATTTCTTCAACAAAACCAGCGGCTATGCCTGTAAAAGCAATACCAGCACTCAGTGTTGAAAAAATCTGATTACTATTCATTCCAGAAGAAACGTACTTTCCAGAAAAGAAAAAAAGATAAACCGCTTTTACTATCACAGGTAATAATACACCTACAATAATCCATTTAGCTTTAATTGAAAATTTTGGCATTCCCAAATTTTCTATTTTTATTTTAAGTAGTCTTTTTGAAAATAATTCAATTAAAACAAATGCTAATCCAACATATATAATTCCTGCTATAATATTGCATATACCTTCTGGAATTTTAACCAAAACAAACAAACTTGCCACTAACTGAGCTAATATTTGAGCTACTATCAATACAATGATAGCTCCCAAAGCCCCTCCTATCGTCTTTCTTGTACTCATAAAATGCTCTCCTTTACCTTCATTATTGCAAAAAATTACTACCAACTTAACAAATTCCGATTTATCTATAATATAGGCTTCATTATAATCATGTTGATTGAATTATCAATAGAAAATTTTATCTGTTTTGTGTGTTTGTGTTAACACAGAAGTAAAGAAAAAGGATTATTATATAAATAGAACTACTACAAGACTACTACTTGCAGATTTGTTCTGAAAACACTCCTCTCCGTCTAACTAACGGAGTCTTGGGTGTTTTTTTTATTAACTAATTCAATTAAAATAGTATTGAAAAGAGTAGGTGGTTTTGTGAAACAGACGAATGACAATTTGACTATCATAGATGACTTAAAAAAAGAGATTCAATACTTGAAGAACATTTTGAATCGAGAAGGAATTTCTTATCAGGAAGAATTGGATCAATTAAAGAATTCTGCAAATGCAGAAACTATTGAAACGAATCAAGGAAGTCGTATTGTTTTTCCAAATGAAATCACAAAAGATATGGCAAATCGGTTTTTTGCACGTTTTTGGGGTCGTACAGACGTATACGCAAAAAGAGTAGAAAACAAGAAAACAAATAAAGCGGGATACTATCCACAATGTATTAATTTTTGGTCAGATGGTTGTGGTAAGAAATGGAATGCAGGATTTCGTTGCCAAGATTGTCATTACCAAAAGTATAAAGCTTTGACAATTGATAGTATTATGTCACATTTAAAAGGAAATGAAGTGATTGGTGTTTATCCATTGTATAAAGATAATACGTGTCGATTTTTAGTTTTTGATTTTGATAATCATGATAAAGATGCAGGAAATGATTTTGCGAATAAAGATGAGAGGTGGAAAGAAGAAGTTGATGCGATGCGTGAGATTTGTCAATTAAATGGAGTTGATCCATTGATTGAACGTTCTAGATCAGGTAAAGGAGCGCATATTTGGATTTTCTTTGATAAACCGATTTCAGCTATTTTGGTAAGAAATTTTGGAAATGCTTTGTTGGATAAAGGTGCAGAACAAGTGAATTTAAAATCATTTAAATACTATGATCGTATGATACCAGCACAAGATAGTATGCCAAAGGGTGGTCTGGGAAATTTAATCGCATTGCCATTACAAGGACGAGCATTGAAAGATGGTAACAGTGCATTTATTGATGAAAATTGGAATGCCTATTCAAATCAATGGAATATATTGTGGTCTAAGCCTAAGCTTTCACAGTCGTTTATTGAAGAAAAGATAAAAGAATGGCATGGAAATTCAGATGATAAACCTTGGGATTCTGTTAAAGAATTTGAAAAGAATGAAGTGGATGGAAAAATGCATATCATTTTATCAAATGGTATTTATGTGGATACTTCAAATTTAAGCGTATCTATTCAAAATAAAATTCGCAAATTGGCTAGAATTAGTAATCCTATTTATTATAAAAATCAAGGTATGGGAATTTCTACTTTTGGCATGTATAAATATATATATCTTGGTGAAGATCACGATAGTGGATATATACAAATTCCTAGAGGTTGTTATGATACTTTAATTTCGTATAATAAGAACGCTGGGATTCAAATGATGATTGATGATAAAAGGCAACAAGGAAGAAGTATTGATGTTACTTTTAAGGGAGAGTTAAAACCTGAACAAAATGTAGCTCTAAATAAAATGATTGAGCATGATAATGGTATTTTATTAGCGGCTACTGCTTTTGGTAAGACCGTTCTTTGTGCAGATTTAATTGCGACAAAGAAAGTGAATACATTAATTTTGTTGGAAAGTTCATCTTTATTAGAACAATGGAAAGATAAGCTGCAGACATTTTTGGATATAAATGAAGAGTTACCTGAATATACGACACCTAAAGGTTTGATCAAAAAGAGAAAATCATTGATAGGTACTTTACAAGGATCTCATGATTCCATGACAGGTATAATTGATATCGCAATGGCTGGCTCTATATGTAAAAAGGGGAAATTTCATAAACTGTTGAATGCGTATGGCATGATCATTGTGGATGAATGTCATCATGCGGCTTCAAATACAGAAAGTGCTGTTTTAAAGGAAATTAAAGCTAAGTATGTGTATGGTGTTACAGCCGTTGATCGAACGGATCAATTGGATAAGATGAATTTTATGCTTATTGGTCCAATACGACATAAATATTCCGCAAAAGAACAAGCAAAACAACAAGGGATTCCTCGTTTGTTATATCCTCGGTTTACGCATGTAGTTGCACCAAGAGGAATGATGAAAGATGAAAAAAATCCAAATGAAGCATACTCAATATTACGAGATAATGATTTGCGAGATCAAATGATTATTCAGGATATAAAAGAATGTATAAAGAAAAAACGTACGCCTGTTGTATTATCAAAATATGTAAATCATTGTAAGAAGCTATATAAACAATTAGAAGGTGTGGCAGATTCAGTTTTCTTATTGATAGGTAGTCAATCAAAAAAAGAAAATAATCATATTGTTGAATTAATGAAAAGTGTGCCTGAAGATGAAACTATGATATTAGTTGCGACAGGATCACTTGTTGGAGAAGGCTTTGACCTTGATAGGTTGGATACTTTGTTTCTAGCAATGCCTGTAGCTAGTAGTAGCGTTATAGAACAATTTACAGGAAGAATTCATCGACTATATGATAAAAAAGATACAATACTTGTATATGATTATGTAGATGTCCATATTCCGATGTTTGATCGAATGTACGGAAAAAGATTAAAGGCTTATAAAAAATCAGGTTATGAATTAATTTCGGATACTAACGGCATAAAAAGTGAATCGCAAATTTCTCAATCTATATATGATGCAAGTAATTATTACGATATGTATAGTCATGACTTAATGCGTGCAAAGAAGAATATTATTGTATCCAGTCCTTCATTATCTGGCGATAGAGTTCTAGAATTTACTAAATTGATCAAAGAAAAGATGGAAAGTGGAGTTGAAGTAACCATAGTTTCTTGGATGCCTGATAAAATTAGGTTTGGAAGTTCAAATTATAGAATGCAGTTGTTAGAAGAAATGAGACAATCTGGTTTTTATCTAAAATCTGCAGAAGATAATTGTGAACATTTTGCGATTATTGATCAGGAAATTGTATGGTATGGAAATATAAATTTATTAGGTAAACAAGATGTAGAAGATCATATTATGCGGATTCAAAGTAAAGAAATCGCAAGTGAACTTATGGAAATGACTTTTGGGAATAGTTTATATAATTATTTGAATAACTTCTAGAAATTTTCCTAGAAGTTTTTCTATTTGTGATAAAATAATGGGCAGGTGATATTTGATGAGTGAAAAAAGAGAAGGTTACCAGTTTGTTGGTTGGTATATAGATAAAGAGTGTACAAAAAGATTAAATCCAGGTGGGGTTCTTCCTCATTCTGTGACTTTATATGATAAATGGATTCCTATTTGGTATCCCATTGAATATGATGTTGATGGCGGAGTTATGTCGCGTCGTAATCCAAGATATACATGCATTGAATCGGAAGAATTATTGTTGTATCCGGCATTTAAGAAGGGTGTTATGTTTGTAGGTTGGCAGTTGAATGGTGAAATTATAACAAGTTTACCAGCAGGCATTCATGAACCAGTCATATTAACAGCTATTTATAAAGAATGTCCAGTTATCCACTTTGAAACGTGCGGTGGAGCCAATTATATGGATGTATGTACGGATGAACATGGCTTATTGGGAAATTTAAAGCCGCCAGTTCGAGTTGGATATACCTTTGATGGATGGTTCTGGGATTGTGATTATCGTTGGCGTTATAACTTGGATGAACCCATTCATGAGTCTTGTACTTTATATGCCCATTGGCAAGTAAGTCAATATAAGATTACATATGATTTGAATGGGGGATTAAGTAGTCGAAGAAATCCAAAGTCATTTACGTATTTTTCGGATACGATTCATTTGTTGCCAGCAACAAAGCCAGGATATGAATTTGTGGGTTGGTTTGACGAAAGAGGAAATGAGTTAAATGTCATTCGTGAGCATTCAATGGGGAATAAGCATTTAATTGCACAGTTTAGAAAGAGGGAATTGAATTAGTATGCAAAATCCATTAGGGTATGAAAAAGAGTCATCATTATTAAAAAAGTTTGCGATACCAAGTATTATCTCAATGCTTGTATCGTCACTATATAACATTGTAGATCAAATCTTTATTGGTCAAGGTGTTGGATTTTTAGGAAATGCTGCAACCAATGTGGCGTTTCCATTAACAACAATTGCACTTGCGATTGCACTGTTGATTGGGATTGGTTCAGCAAGTTTATTTAGTTTATATCTAGGTGAAAAAAGGCCAGAACGATCAAGTAGTATTGCTGGGAATGGTATTAGTATGTCTGTTCTTTGCTCAGTAATCTATGTTGTTTTAGTACTTTTATTTCTTGAACCACTACTAAAATCATTTGGTGCAACAAGCACAATTATGCCTTTGGCACTTGAATATACACGAATAACAACTTTGGGTGTTCCGTTTTTGATTACGACAAATGTGATTAGTAACTTGATTCGTGCAGATGGGTCACCAAAATATTCAATGACATGTATGGTTGCGGGTGCTATTGTGAATACTATGTTAGATCCACTATTTATCTTTGTATTTCATATGGGTGTCGCTGGGGCTGCCATCGCTACAGTAGCTGGTCAAGTAATTTCATTTTTTATTGCCGCTTGGTATATTAAGAGTTTTCAACATATTGAATTTAATAAAAAGAGTTTACGTATTTCTTTAAATGATACAAAGGAAATGGCAACCATTGGAATGAGTGCTTCATTAAATCAGATTGCGATTTTGTTTGTGCAAATCGTATTAAACAATTCATTGACGTATTATGGACAGTTTACTAAGTTTGGTAGTGATATTCCTTTAGCTGCCTGTGGCATTGTGATGAAAACCAATGCGATATTATTAGCTATTATTATTGGTATTTCGCAAGGAATGCAGCCAATTATTGGATTTAATTATGGAGCCCAAAAATATGAGCGTGTCAAAAAGACGTTCAAGCTTGCGATCAGTGTAAATTTGGTTGTTTCATTTATTGGCTGGGCTTTATTTCAATTCTGCACAAGTACTGTATTATCAATATTTGGATCAGGGGATGCGAACTATTTTGAATTTGCGACAATGTTTATGCGAATCTATCTAATGCTAGTATGTGTTGATGGAGTACAGATGTTATCGTCTAGCTTCTTTTCGTCAATTAAAAAAGCATATTTAGGAATGTTTTTATCTATGACTAGACAAGTATTATTTTTGATTCCATTAGTTTTGATCTTACCTAAATTTTTTGGGTTGTATGGAATCTTATATGCGGCTCCAATTGCGGATTTTGTTGCTTTTGTAGTTTCTGTTATTTGTATATTGGCTGAATTCAAGAAGTTAAATGAATTAGAAAAAAATATGAAAGTAGACTCTCTATAAAAAGGAGAGTTTTTTTTAGAGATGACATTCTTTGGATTCTGTATTTTAAAAATGCGTAGAATTGATTATTGTCGATATTTATGGTAGAATACTAATGTTTCGCATGGAGGTATAAGTGAACGCATATTATCATTCTTTAATCAAAGAAATAAAAAAAGAGATAGATGAAAAAAGTTATGCCCAGGCGTACGAATTGATTTGTCAGGAGCTGAACATGCCTTATGTCCCACAAGATGCATTGGAGTTATTAGAATCTTATAAGTCTGAATGTAAACCTTATTTGGAACAGAAGAATAAGAGTATGGATTTCAACAAGTTACATGATTATATTCATGGAAGTCTAGAACAAAAAATCTATGCGATTTCTATGCTAGAGAACATGAATCTAAGAATGTGTCATGATGAAGTTCAGGTATTATTGGATTCAGATTTACCTGATGAATATAAGGGTACATTGATTGAGGCTTTAATGGAGCAGAAAATCGATGATCCATTTGATTTGATAAAATCCGGATTGAACATTACATTTATTCCAAGTGCCATCTTACCTATGGAGCAAGACTTGTCAATCTGTGAAGCAAGTTCGTTATTTGAAAGTTGGTTTACAAATGAAGATCCAACTATGGTTCAATTTTGTATGTCACTTTTGATGCAGCTTGTTTTATATGAAAGACCATTTGATCAAGAAGATAAAGATCCTTACCAACTTGCGAAAAGTGTAACAAGACTTGTGTATGATGCAATGCAGAAATCCGATGAATGGCCTGGTTTTGTGAAAAAACAAGGTCTTGAAAAAATTGAGGATATTGAGTTATCCATTGAAAAGCGAGGAGAAAACAATGACTAGTACTTGGACTTTGAAAGAAAATTCTACTGGTGAATTAGAAGTAACAGTAGAAGGTGAAGCTTGGAAAAAAGCACAGAAAAAAGCATTAAACTATGCTAAATCTCACATGAATTTGAAAGGATTCCGTCAAGGACAAATTCCGGATGCTTTAGTAAAAAAACAACTTTCTTCAAAAGCATTATATGATATGGCTAGTGAAGAAGTTGCTAATGAAGCATTATCAGAAGGAATCAAAGAACACAATATCGAATTAGTAGCTCGTCCTACTTTAGATGTTAAAGAAGCTGATGATGAAAAAGCTGTATTAGTATTTACATGTACAGTGCTTCCTGAAGTAACTTTAGGTGAATATAAAGGATTAGATATCAAAAAAGCGGATGTAGAAGTTACAGAAGAAGATGTTGAAAACGAAGTTAAACGTGTTCAAGATCGTTATGCAGACTGGGTTGTTCGTGAAGATGACGATGCTGCTCAATTAGGCGATCAAGTAGTTATCGACTTTGTAGGAACAAAAGATGGTGTAGCATTCGAAGGTGGATCTGGAGAAAATTATCCATTAGAACTTGGTTCAGGATCATTCATTCCAGGTTTCGAAGAACAATTAGTTGGAGTTAAGAAAGGTGAAGAAAAAGACGTTGAAGTAACTTTCCCTGAAAACTACCAAGCAGCTGAACTTGCTGGTCAACCTGCAATATTCCACTGTACAGTTCACGAAGTAAAATATAAAGATCTTCCTGAATTAAATGATGAATTAATCAAAAAATTAAAAATCGAAAACGTTGAAACAGTTGATGCTTATAAAGAAAAAGTAAAAACAGATTTAACGGCTCAAAAAGAAAGAGAAGCTGAAGAAAACTTCACTAATGAATTATTAGGAAAAGTTTGTGACAACGCAAATGTTGAAATTCCAGCAGCTATGATTGATGCAGAAGTTGATCGTATGTACAGAGAATTTGAAGGTCGTATGCAACAATCTGGATTCACTGCTAAACAATTCTTAGAAGCAACTCATCAGACTGAAGAAGCAATTCGTGCTCAAATGAGCCCAGAAGCTGCTGCTCGTGTTAAAACTCAATTAGTATTAGAAGCTATCGTAAAAGCAGAAAGCATCGAAGCTAGTGATGAAGATGTAGAAAAAGAATTTACTACAATGTCTGAAATGTACAACATGGAAGTTGAAAAAATCAAATCATTGATTTCTCCAGAAAGTATTAAAGCAGATTTAGCTAATCAAAAAGCATTAGACTTCATTAAAACTTCTGTAAAGTAGTATAATGTAAACGAAAAAAGACGCTTAGCGTCTTTTTCCATATTTAATATAAGGAGGTTTTTGTATGGAATTAAATACCTATCCTTTAGTTTGTACAAGAGGCGTTGTCTTATATCCAAATCAAGAAATTGTGATTGATGTAGGTAGAGATACTTCTGTACATGCTGTTGAAAATGCGCAGGATAATTATGATAAAAAGATTTGTTTGTTTTCTCAAAAAGAACTTGAACAAGAAAATCCTGCAACCGAAGACATATATTCTGTAGGGACTTTGTGTGAAGTTCGCCATATTCGTCGTTTTGATAACTTTTTACGCGTTAAATTCCGTGGAATTAAGCGTGTTAAATTAAATAAATGGATCAATGGAAGCTTGAGTGATCTTGTGGAAGTTGAAATTCTTGAAAGCGAAAAACAAGATACGGTTGAAGAGGAAGCCTTAATTCGCATGATCGCAGATGAGCTTGATCGCATGCAAGGTCAGGATCGTTTTGTGACAAAAGAAATTGTTATGGAAATTTCTAAAGGTATGGGCGGTGAATTCTTAAGTGATAAAGCTGTTCAGGGGTTACCTTTAGACCTTGAAAGAAAACAAAAATATCTTGAAACACTTGGAGTGAATGATCGTTTGATGATGTTGCTTCAAGATATGGCAAAAGAAAAAAAGATGAGTGAAGTTGAAAAACAAATCAACGAAACTGTAAAAGAAAGAATCGATCAAGGGCAAAAGGACTACTATCTTCGTGAAAAGATGAATGTCATTCGTGAAGAATTAGGGGATACAGTTGCTCAAGATGAAGATGCAGCTAAAATTCGTAAGCGTTTAGCTGAAAATCCATATCCTGACTATATTAAGAAAAAGGTATCAGATGAAGTAAGTCGTTATGAAATGCTTCCTATGGCTAGTGGAGAAACTGGCGTAATCAAAGCGTATATTGATTGGCTAATGGATCTTCCTTGGTGGCAACAAACAAAAGATAACGAGGATTTAAATGCGGCAGAAGCCACTTTAAATGCGGATCATTATGGTCTAGAAAAAGTGAAAGAACGTATTCTAGAATATTTAGCTGTTAAACAAATGACTAATTCATTAAATGCACCAATCATTTGTTTGGTAGGGCCTCCTGGAGTTGGTAAAACATCTTTGGCAAAAAGTGTAGCACGTGCTTTGGACCGTAAATTTGTGAAGATGTCTCTTGGTGGTGTTCGTGATGAAGCGGAAATTCGAGGACATAGAAGAACGTATTTAGGTGCTTTGCCTGGACGTATCATTCAAGGCATGAAAAAGGCAGGCGTGACAAATCCTGTATTCTTAATTGATGAAATTGATAAAATGGCAAGTGATTATAAGGGAGATCCATCAAGTGCAATGCTTGAAGTATTGGATCCTGAACAAAACTCAGTTTTCTCAGATCACTATATTGAAGAGCCTTATGATTTATCAAAAGTATTATTCATCGCAACGGCTAACTATTTAGAAAATATTCCACCTGCATTAAGAGATCGTTTGGAAATCATTGAATTATCAAGCTATACAGATGCAGAAAAGGTTCATATTGCTAAGGATCACTTAGTGCCTAAGCAATTAAAACTAAATGGATTAAAACCATCTCAATTAAAAATTGATGATGATATGTTACTATATTTAATTCGTTACTATACTCGTGAAGCGGGAGTTCGTTCATTAGAGCGTACAATTGCGACAATTTGCCGTAAAACTGTATTGGCTATCTTAAAAAACAACAAACGCAGCATTAAGTTAACTAAGAAATTAGTTCATGAGTGGTTGGGTAATGAAAAAGTTGACTATGGTAAAAAAGAAAAGAAAGATCAAGTTGGAACGGTAACAGGACTTGCCTATACAAGTTTTGGTGGTGACATCCTTCAAATTGAAGCAACTCGCTTTACAGGTAAAGGTAGACTTGTTCTTACTGGACAATTAGGTGATGTCATGAAGGAAAGTGCTAGTATTGCGCTAGACTATGTTCGTACGCATGCAACTGAATTCAAAATCGATCCAAAATTGTTTGAAGAAAATGATGTACATATTCACGTACCAGAAGGTGCTGTACCAAAAGATGGACCAAGTGCTGGTGTTACAATGACAACGGCATTGGTATCTTGTTTCTCTAATATTCCAGTTAAAGCGAATTTAGCTATGACTGGTGAAGTTACGCTAAGAGGAAATGTTCTTCCTATTGGTGGATTGAAAGAGAAATCATTGGCAGCACATCGTTCTGGAATTGATACAATCTTGATTCCAAAAGAAAATGTAAAAGACTTAGATGATGTACCTCAAGAAGTAAAAGATGCAGTTACTTTTATTCCTTGTTCAAATGTATCTCAAGTGTTACATAACGCATTGGTAAAATAGTATGATCAGTGAATTTGTGATTAGTGCTGTTGAAAAAGAACAATGGCCAGAATCTGATTTACCAGAAGTTGTCGTCGTTGGACGTAGTAATGTTGGAAAATCAAGCTTTATTAATGCATTGACTAATAAGAAGAAACTTGCCTATGTAGGAAATACACCAGGTAAAACACGTTTGATCAATTTCTTTAAGATTGATGATACATGGATGTTGGTGGATGTTCCAGGATATGGCTATGCGAAAATGTCTAAACAAATGCTGATTAAGATGGGTAAAATGATGGATATTTATTTTAATCAAAGAGAGCAGATTTGTTGCGTTGTACAACTTGTCGATGCAAGACATGGAGCTACGCATGATGATTTAGATATGATTGAAATGATTCAAAGTCTTGGAATTCAAATTGTTATTGTAGCTACAAAAGTTGATAAGATTCCTAAGACAAAACGTGTTCGTGCATTAAAAGATATTTCTCAACAGCTTCATTTGCCAATGAAAAACATCTTTGGGATTAGTAGTACAGAAAAAACAGGTTTTGAACCTGTCTTAGAAAAAATCAATGAAATTGTAGAACAGGCTAAAAAATAGTCTGTTCTTTTATTATAACGTCTGATAATCGATTGCGTATGTAAGTACATTGACTTATAATAAAGAAATAAAGGAGCTTATTTTATGTCAAAAACATCAAATGTATACGCAAGAATTGAACCAGAAACAAAAGAACAAGCAGAAGCCATTTTATCAAAATTAGGAATACCATCTTCTGTCGCAATTAACATGTTTTATAATCAAATTATTTTAAATAATGGATTGCCTTTTGATGTGAAAATTCCATCAAATAAAATTTTAAATGAAGATGAACTTACAAAAGAGGAATTAGCTAAAGAGATATTTGCTGCTCATGATGAAGTTTTAAAAGGGAATACAATTCCTTTTGATCAGTTTTATGAATCATTGAAAAAGGATCTAAAACTATGAATTTTGAAGTAGAAATATCATATAAGGCAAATTTGGATATTCGACACATTTACGAGTACTATGTCATGAATAATTTTGATTTGAATTATGTGAAACACTTAATAAACGGAATTGTTTCACTCATTAAATCTTTAGAATATTTGCCAGAAAGATATCCAAGATTTGAATTATTAAAAAAAGAAACTAATGTTAGATATGCAGTATACAAAAAATCTAAAATAATCTATGAAATAATGGGTGATAAAGTTTATATATTAAGAGTGATTCATCATTCGCAAAATATTACTACTAATTTTCTTCTTGCAGAAAATGAAATCCCTTATGTGGTAGAATCTGATTAATTTTAAATTGTTTAAAAGATTTGAGAATGAAATGATTTTGGTGTGTGAGAATGTTAAAATGAAGCCCTAAAAAGGAGTGCTGAGCTTATAAAACAAAACCCAACACCTTGTATTACGAATCTTTAATGTTGACAATTGCTGGAATTGTGAATGCTTTTGGAATCACATTGTTTATGATACCTGTAAAATTGTATGATAGTGGAATTTCTGGAACTTCTATGCTACTTGAACAGGTTTCACCATCTTATTTATCATTATCATTATCACTATTCTTATTAATATTAAATATTCCTTTGTTTTTGATTGGCCTCAAAAAACAAGGAAAGAAATTTACCATTTATGCCATATATACCGTCTATATATATACCTTATTCGCATGGCTTATTACGGATGTTTTACCAATCGATGTAAGTATTGCTTCACCTTTAGCAGGTACAGATTTACTCCTTTGTGCCTTGTTTGGTTGTATGATTTGTGGCTTAGCCATTCGCTTTGGAGGAGCTATGGATGGTATTGAAGTTATGACTGTGATATTTTCAAAACAGTTAGGTAAAATGGTTGGTACCTTTGTGATGATCTATAATGTGATTTTATACATGTTTGTGGCATTGTATTAAATAGTTGGGTATTACCACTTTATTCGGTAGTTGCTTATTCAGCTGCATTAAAAACAATTGACTTTGTCGTTGAAGGTGTTGATCGAGCTAAATGTGCCATGATTGTATCTGAGTATCCAAACGAAATATGTGAAGCATTAAGTGATACTTTGGAAAGTGGCGTTACCAGAGTGGATGCCACGGGTGGTTATTCAAAAAGGCTTAAATCCATTGTCTATTTTGTATAGTCAACCGATACCAAGTGAATCGAATGAAAGAACAAGTTCATGAAATTGATTCTAAAGCTTATATTATCATGAGTGAAGTGGCTGATATTTTTTCAAATAATATGGATAAAGCATAAAGAAAAGTGGGGGAACTAAATTTCCTCCACTTGCTTTGTCCATAGATTTCTTGATGCATCGCTAGGCATTCTCCAATCACCTCTAGGTGAGAAACAAATGGATCCAACCTTAACACCATCAGGCATACAATTTCTTTTGAATTGTTGGGTAAAGAAACGATTGTAGAATGTTATGATGGCCTTTTTTATTGTTTCCTTTTCTACATCTTTAAATGCAACACAAGCTAAATCATAGATTTTCTTTGGTTCATCGTGATGTCTTAACATTTGATGTAAGAAGAAATCATGTAGATCATAAGAACCCAATACTTCTTCTGTTTTTTGAGCAATTTTACCATTTTTATCTGGTGGTAAAAGCTCTGGAGATACTGGTGTATCACAAATATCCATCAATACATCATGTAATACTTCATCTTTTAAGGCAACACTTTCAACAATATAACGAACAAGTGTCTTAGGAACACTGGCATTGACTGCATACATACTCATGTGATCTCCATTATATGTACACCATCCTAGTGCGAGTTCACTTAAATCTCCAGTACCTACAACGATCGCATTGTAGGCATTGCTTAAATCCATAAGAATTTGTGTTCTTTCACGAGCTTGTGAGTTTTCATACGTAATATTATGAACTTCTGGATCGTGGTGAATATCTTTAAAGTGTTGGTTTACACCATCCACAATAGAAATTTCTTCACTAGATACATGAAGTAGGTCCATTAAGATTTGCGCATTGGATTTAGTACGTTTTGTTGTTCCAAAACCAGGCATTGTGATCGCATGAATTCCTTTTGAATCATAATTATTGATTTTAAAGGCTTCATGACATACAAGTAAAGCTAAAGTAGAATCCAAACCACCACTAATTCCAATCACAACATCTTTACAATGAATCTTAGAAAGACGTGTTGCTAAGCCTTGTGCTTGAATATGTAAGATTTCTAAACAACGCGTAATTCTTTCATCTTGATTATTTGGAACAAAAGGATAAGCATCGATATAGCGGTCAAATTCAATTTCATGGATTGGTTTTGATGCGAAATCTACGGTTGTATAATTTACATGGAATAAATCTTGCATGCTTGTCTTATAGTGTAGACGATCATGATTTAAGTGGTCTAAATCAATTTGACCATAAATGATCTTATCTGTTTTTGTCTCATTTAAGATAGCCCCGTTTTCACAAATTAAATTGTGTCCAGAGAAAACCAAATCACTTGAACTTTCTGTTGGGCCGGCACTGGCATATATATAGCCTGCATAACATTTAGCACTCTGATATTTGACTAAATTTCTTCTGTAATTCGCTTTTGAGATGATTTCATTGGAAGCACTTAGATTACATAATATATTTGCTCCAGCTAGTGCATGGGTTGAACTTACTGGAATAGTAACCCATAGATCTTCACATATTTCAATACCTAAACAAGCAGATGTTGTAGTATCTTTAAATACGATATGATTTGAAACAGGTACTTTTTTATTTTTATAAGTAAATGTTGTGCTTTCTTTCAATTCACTAGCACTTGAGAACCATCTTGTTTCATAGAATTCGTTGTAGCTAGGAATATATGTTTTTACTTGAATACCTAGAATATCATGGTTGAAACAAATGGCAGCGCAGTTATAAAGCTTATTATCAATTTCTAAAGGTAAGCCTAAGACTGCAACAAGGTTTTCTGGTAGTTCTTCGACAATTTCAAATAGAACTTGTTTTGCTTTATTTAATAATGTGTGTTCATAGAATAAATCTTGACATGTATATCCAGTAATACATAGTTCTGGAAATACAACAAGTTGTGTATCTGAATCCAATTCTTGAATACATTTTAAAATTTCTTCTTTGTTTGCCTGTGGATCTCCAATGAAGACTTCAGGAGTACAGGCAGCCGTTTTATAATATGAATAACGATGCATGTTGATACCTCATTTCCATTAAAAATTATATCAAAAAAAGACGTCCATTTTAAGGACGTCTTCAATTAATGTTCACTTAGTTCTTGAAGACGATCTCCATATGCAGATTCATCTGCATCTTTCTTATCGTTTTCAGTTGCGTATTTTTTAACTAATGCACTTGATTTGTTGATTGGTTGTAAAGTACCAGCACCTGCAACACATCCACCAGGACATGCCATACCTTCTAGTAGGTATCCGTTTAGTCTTCCGGCTTTTGCCATCATCAACATTGTTTTACAGTTCTTTAATCCTTCAGCAGCTTGAACTTTAACTTCAGTTCCAGGATGTTCTTTTAGGATTAAATCTTTAACAGCTTTGGCAACACCACCACTCACGGCAAATCCACGACCTGCATTAGTTCCTTCTGTTAATGGATCTGAAGTAGTGATTTGGTCTAATTCAATACCTTTCGCATTGAACATACCCATAACTTCCTCAAAAGTTAATACGAAGTCAATATCACTGCGGATTGATTTACGGCTTGCTTCCAATTTCTTAGCAGCACAAGGACCGATGAATACAACTTTAGCGTTTGGTCTTTCTTTTTTGATCAAACGACCTGTTAATACCATTGGAGTTAATGCCATTGAAATATATGGTGCAAAGTCAGGGAAGTTTTTCTTCGCCATAACTGACCATGCAGGACAGCAACTTGTAGCCATAAATGGTTGTTTTTCAGGAACTTTCTCTAAGAAGTCTTCCGCTTCTTCAATTGTACATAAGTCAGCACCAATCGCAACTTCTACAACATCCGCAAAACCTACAGCTTTTAATGCAGCTTTTACTTTATCTGGAGTTACAGCTGGACCAAATTGACCAACGAAAGCAGGGGCAACAGCTGCAATGACTTCATAACCCTCTTTCATGGCATAAATTGTTTGGAAAATCTGTCCTTTATCAACGATAGCTCCAAATGGGCAGTTAACTAGACACATTCCACAACTAACGCATTTATCATAATCAATTTCTGCTTTTCCATCTGCATCGGATTTAATTGCATCCATACCGCAGCTAGCAGCACATGGACGTTCTAATTTAGTGATTGCATGATAAGGACATGCATCCATACAACGTCCACATTTAATACATTTTTCTTGATCAATACAGCTTTTACCATTTACGATATGAATCGCATCTTTTGGACAAACTTCTGTACATTGGTGTGATAAACATCCTTGACAAGCGTTTGTTACAAATACTTTCTTTTCTGGACATGCATTACATGCAAATTTAATAATGTTGATAAGTGGATCATCATAGTATTTTTTAGCAATCGTACTTTCTTCAATTCCATCAGAAACATTCGTATATTCAGTAATGTCACGAACAGGTAAACCCATACCTAAACGTAATCTTTCGCCAATGATTGCACGTTCTAGAAAGATGCTGTCACGATATTTTGCTTTTGTACCAGGTAAAATTTCATATGGAATCTCTTCCATACGTTTCGAATAATCTGTATTGTCATCGTACGCCATTGAAGCGATGGCAGTAAAGACCTGACGACGAAGGTCAGTTACCGAGTTATAAATTCCTCTCATATTTCCTCCTATTTTTATTCCTCATATAGACTCATACAATATTATATAGTAAAAAGTCTATTTGTGAAAGTTTTAATTAGTATAAAATATTATTATTTTTTTCTAATAGTGATATAATACCGTGCGGGGTGAATTGTTTGGTAAAAATTGTATGGGATTGGAACGGAACTTTGTTAGATGATGTTGATTTATGTTTTTCATGTATCAACCGCCTTTCAGTGAATCATGAACTACAGCCGTTAAGCACTATAAATCAATATCGAGAAGTATTTACATTTCCAATAGAGGATTATTATAAAAGGGTTGGCTTTAATTTTGATAAAATACCTTTTTCCATATTGGCTCACGAATATATGGAAGATTATCAAGAAAAAAGTTATGATTGTAATTTACATGCAGATGTATTGAATGTTGTAGAAAAGGCTAAGCGTTTAGGTTTTTCACAAACTGTACTTTCTGCAAGCAAGATGGATTATCTTCTAAAACAAATGCAAAATTTAAATGTAGATACTTTATTTGATTCCATTTATGGAATCAATGATATCTATGCGAAAAGTAAAGTGGAATTAGCCCATGCGTTTAAACAAACATGCAGCCAAGATGATGAAATTTATTTTGTAGGAGATAGCGTTCATGATTATGAAGTCGCAAAAAGTATTGATGCCAAATGTATCTTGGTGACAACAGGGCATCAAAATCGTAAGACTTTAGAAAGTGTGAATGTACCGGTTATGGACAGTTTAATGGAAAGTTTGGATTTTATTTATGAAAGAGATTAAGATCAATCAAAATGATGCGAATCAAAGATTAGATAAGTTTTTAATGAAAACTTTTCCTAAGCTAGGCAAGTCAATGATGTATAAGGCGATTCGAAATAAAAAAATCAAAGTAAATCGCAAGCGTTGTACTTTTGATCAGAAAATCCAGGAAAATGATAGTATTCTATTGTTTTTACCTCCGGATGTTTTAGAAGAGAAAAAAGTGGAAACAAATTATATATCATCGAAATTAGATGTCATTTATGAAGATGAAAATATCTTAATTGTGAATAAGCCATATGGCTTATTATCACAGAGTGATCAAAGTCAAAATCAAGATTGTCTAGTGAATCGTGTGCAGGCATATTTAATGGAGAAAAACGAATATGATCCTAATAAGGAACATTCTTTTGCGCCTAGTATTTGTCATAGATTAGATCGAAACACAACGGGTCTAGTGATTGCTGCAAAAAATGCGAATGCTTTAAGAAAAGTAAATGAGGCAATCGCAAATCGTACGATTCAAAAGATGTATCGAGCCCATGTTGTGGGTACTTTTGAACAAAAAGATTTTACTATGTGTTATTACCTTCGCAAAGAAAATACAATTGCGAAGGTAAGTGATAAAAAATTAGAAGGCTATCAAAAAGCATTAATGGATGTACATGTTGAAAGAAATGATGGCGAGAATTCAATTTGTACAATTACTCTTCATACAGGAAGATTTCATCAGATTCGTGCTTTAATGGGGCACATACAACATCCTTTGTTGGGTGACGTCAAATATGGATATCATGGAAAGAAAAGGCCGATAGAATTGATGGCATATCGGTTAAAGTTTCATGAAGTAGATTTGCCACTTCAACAAACGGTGTTTGAAATTCCAAGAGCATAGTAGGAGGGTATGAATATGCAAGAATATCGATATCTATTAGATATTGCCTTAATTTTATTAATGACAAAAGCCTTTGGACTTTTTTCTCGTCGATTACGTATGCCATCTGTAGTAGGTGCATTGATCGCAGGAATCGTTTTAGGGCCTGCGGTATTAAATATAGTTGAGCCAAGTAAGTTAATTGAATCTTTATCGGAAATTGGTGTTATCGTCTTAATGTTTGCGGCCGGTCTTGAAACAAGCATTACAGATTTAAAGAAAGCAGGACTAAAAGCATTTATTATTGCGACACTTGGTGTGTTGGTTCCATTAGCTATTGGATACGTGGTTGGTGGATTCTATAATGTTGGGCCAGATGCATGGTTACACAACTTATTCTTAGGTGTTATTTTAACAGCTACAAGTGTTGGTATTACGGTAGAAACATTAAAAGAAATGGGATGTATGTCTACAGAAAGTGGAAATGCGATTCTAGCAGCCGCTGTTATTGATGATGTTTTAGGTATTATTTGTTTAACATTAGTAACAGGTATGGCTGATAGTTCAGTTAATATTGGTGTTGTTATGTTTAAAATCTTATTGTTCTTTGTGTTTGCCGTTGTTGTAGGTGTGATTTTACACAAAGTATTCTCATGGTGGTTTGAACATGATTCATGTGGTGGACTACAAAGATATTCAATCGTATCTTTTGCGTTCGCATTGATTATGGCCTTCTGTTCAGAAGCATTCTTTGGTGTAGCAGATATCACTGGTAGTTTTGTGGCCGGATTGATTCTTTCTGGTACAAGACAATGTGATTATGTCACAAAACGTATTTCAACATTATCTTATATGTTGATTACACCTGTATTCTTTGCGAGTATTGGATTAAAACTTTCTCCAATCACATGGAATGCCAAACTTATTGAGTTAGTTATTGTATTATGTGTGGTTGCCGTTTTGACAAAAATTGTTGGATGTGGTTTAGGTGCTATTGTATGTAAATATACACCTACACAAGCCATTCGTATTGGATGTGGTATGATTAGCCGTGGAGAAGTTGCCTTGATTGTCGCAAATAAAGGTATGGCATTAGGTATTTTACCTGAGGTCTTTGTGACTCCAGTATTATTGTGTGTCGTATTCACAACGGTTATTACACCAATCTTATTAAAAATCGTATACAAAAAGAAACCAAATGATGCAGATTTTGTACAAACTGCAAATTGTTAATAATAAATTCACATTGAGTCTTTATACTGAAAGTATGAAGACTCTTTTATTTATGTTTATAATTACATTTTTAATAAAACCAATTCAACTATCTACTGTTTATTTCATTTTATTCTTGTATTTTCTTGCCAAAAAAGACTATGAAACGATGTATATTGAAAAGTATTGGATTTTTCCATCGTTACTTTTTTTATTCTTTTGTTCAAGTTATGTGCCATTATTAAATCGAATCTGTACAAGTCTAGCTTTTCTTTTTGTCAGTGGAACCATTAAATTGATTAAATCCGATTGGATTGGCAGTGCCGATGTGTGTTATTTGGCTTTTTTTGGATTTTATTTGGGCATAGAAAGAATGCTTGTAGCTTTATATACTAGTGTTTTACTTGGAATACTTTGGATTTTATATAAAAAAAAGCATATCCTTCCCTATATATCGTGTTTGGCAATTGGTGTATGGATTGCCGTTTTGAAAGGATATACGATTTTCTATTTTCTAATGAATCTTTTTTCTTGAGGACAAGTAATATCTACATCATTAAATTGAATATGATGACTTTGAAGTAAAAGTCCTGTATTATCAATTTTTTTACCTCCATATAGAGAATCGTTTAAAATGGGATGGTTCAAAGAAGCACATTGAACACGGATTTGATGTTTTCTTCCGGTAAGAATCGTTACTTGAATTAATGAACAATCTTTATAATTTTTAAGTGTATTAAATATTGAAACACTTTCTTTTCCATTTGGATGAATGATCATTTTCTTGGCATTATGACGATCTCTTGCGATATTTGAAATGATCTTTTTATTTTTATAATTTGTATGACCTTGTACTAAGGCAATATATTCTTTTTTTATATGGTGCTCTTCCATGTTTTTATCGCAATATGCCTGAAAGAATGGATGCTTACAAAATAAGACTAAACCACTTGTTTCATAATCGATTCGATGGATCGCTTGAGCGGGATATTTGTTTTGGTTTAATTGTAAATATCCATTGACTCGAGCTTGTAGAGTGTCTTGGTTGTTTCCGTCATCGTGAACCAATAAAAATGGAGGTTTAAAGGCTACAATCAAAAAGGTATTTTCGTATAAAATGTCAACCGGTTCATAATTTATTTCAACATCTTTTTCTGGGTAATTAAAATAAATCGTCTTTTTCTCTTCATCTATTTTAAGATGCTTTTTATGTGTTTTTGAAATACAAAAAGTCTCAAAGATTTCTTGAGAAGTTGTTGTATAGCGCATGTAGTTTTCATTTATATCTTTTATGAGCATATCAATAGAATATTTTAATGATGTGTGGCATAATGTCAATAGAAGAACAGGAGGAATACTTATGAAAATCTTTAAAAATTTAGAAAACGGTAGTGTTGTTGAAGGATTGTTGATGGATGTTGTTCCTAATGGGTATCGTGAATTAAAAGCTGGTGAAGTGGATGCGGCACAAGAAAAACATGTTCCACAAGTAAGTGTAGAAGATAATAAACTTAAAGTTGTAGTTGGAAGTGTCGAACATCCAATGTTAGAAGCACACTATATCACAAATATCTGGGTTGAATATAGTGATGGAACTGTGGATCGTGCAGGACTAGTACCAGGAATGAAACCAGAATATGTTTTCGATCCAAAAGGAAGAACAGGCAAAGTAACTGTGTATGAGTATTGTAACTTGCATGGTTTGTGGAAAAATGAAATAGAATTGTAACGGAAATGTAAAAATGATAACAGATTGTTGAAATAAACAATCTGTTTTCTTATAATAAATGTATGTATAAAGAGAAATTAAGAGAATCATTTAAAGTATATGATGAAATCGTATTAAAGTGTTTTTGCGGAATTTTTATTGGCGCAATTGTTGCGATTTGTGAAGTTGTTTTTGGCAAAGGTCTAGAATGGATCTTAAATTTTAGAGAACATATGGGATGTGTTATGTTAGTAGGACTTCCGTTTGCTGGTTTAGCAATTGTGTTCTTGTTTGATCATTGGGGAAGAATCTCAAGAAAAGGTATGGGGCTTGTCTTTGAAGTTGATCAAGGAAAGAGTGATTGGATTCCTCTTCGTATGGCACCGTTTATGGTTGTATCGACATGGATCACGCATTTCTTTGGTGGTAGTGCTGGTCGAGAAGGAGTTGCAATGCAGATTGGAGCGACTGTATCCCATTATTTCGGTAAGTATTTTCGTTTTAAAAATAGTGGTGTCATCTTCATGGTTGCAGGTATGGCAGCTGGTTTTGCCGGTTTATTTGGGACTCCAATTACGGCTATTTTCTTTGCCTTAGAAGTACTTGTTGCGGGAACCTTAAAATATCGAGCTATGTCATGTGCAATTCCGGCTAGTTTTACGGCAGCTTATGTTTCTGGTTTATTTGGATTACACAAAAGTACTTTCAAGATAGGAAATGTTGCCGAACTAAATATGGAATTATCTATAAAATTATTAGTGTTAGGTATTTTGTTTGGTATGGTTGGTGGTTTATTTGCGTATTTCTTAAAACATACCAAGGCTTTTGTCACAAATAAAATAAAGAATCCTTATAAACGCATTTTTATGATGGGTATTATTGTTGCGATTTTATTGTTTGTATTTGGCAAGTGTCGTTATTCTGGGGTTGGTGAAAACTTGATTGTGGGATCTTTTACATCTGAAAAGATATATAGTTATGATTGGATCTTAAAATTTATTTTAACAATTTTAACTTTATCAGCTGGTTTTCAAGGTGGAGAAGTTACACCATTATTTGCGATTGGGTCAAGTCTAGGAGTTATAATTGCGCCTGTTTTTGGATTAAACCCTTTATTTGTCGCATCTTTGGGATATTGTAGTGTTTTTGGTGCTGCGACGAATACCTTTTTAGCGCCGATTGCGATAGGTATGGAAGTATTTGGATATCAATATTTTCCGTTCTTCTTTGTAGTATGTGCTATCTCCTATATAGTAAACCAAAATGAGTCAATTTATGCTTTACAAAGACAAGTCAGAGAATGATTTGTCTTTTTTTATAGTGATTTGAAAACGCATACAAATTTCCTTAAATAAGTAGATTTTATTTGAAAAAGTGCTATACTTTAGTTATATAAAGAGTATTATTAGGAGGATGATTATGAAACAGAATAATATGCTCGCCATGATTTTAGCGGGTGGCCGCGGGACGCGACTTTTAGAACTTACTAAAAAGAATGCGAAACCGGCTGTTTACTTTGGAGGAAAATATCGTATTATCGATTTCCCACTAAGTAACTGTGCGAATTCAGATATCAACGTTGTAGGTGTTTTAACGCAGTATGAGTCTGTAGAATTAAATGCTTACGCTGGCGCTGGACAAAGATGGGGACTTGATGCACGTGGAAGCGGAGTTTATGTTCTACCACCACGTGAAAAAGATGGAACAAAATTTGACGTTTATCAAGGAACGGCAGATGCCATTACTCAAAACATTGACTTTATTGACAAGTTTGATCCTGAATATGTATTGATCCTTTCAGGTGACCACATCTATAAAATGGATTATGCGGATATGTTATCTTGTCATAAGGCAAACAATGCTGATTGTACAATTGCAGTACTTCCAGTTCCAATGAAAGAAGCAAGCCGTTTTGGTATTATGAATACGGATGATGAAGGAAGAATTGTTGAATTTGAAGAAAAGCCAGAACATCCAAAAAGTAATTTAGCAAGTATGGGTATTTATATCTTTAACTGGAAACAATTGCGTAAAGCATTGATTTTGGACATGACTGCAGAAGGCTCTCACCATGACTTTGGTAAAGATATTATTCCTAACTTCTTAAATGCAGATAAGCGTTTATATGCTTACAAATTTGAAGGATATTGGAAAGATGTTGGTACAATTGATTCATTGTGGGAAGCTAACATGGATTTGTTAAACAAAAATAATGAATTGAATTTGGATGATCCAAATTGGAAAATTTATACAGAAGATATTCCAACTTTACCTCACTATGTAGGTCCAACTGGAAAAGTAGAACATTGTTATATTAATCAAGGTGCTGTCATTAGAGGACATGCAGTGGATTCCGTATTATTTAATAATGTTGATATTGATGAAGATGCATTTGTATCTCAAGCTGTATTAATGCCGAATGTTAAAGTTGGTAAAGGCGCAAAAATCTATCGTGCAATTGTTGCGGATGGTGTAAAAATTGATGATGGTGCTGTTGTTGGTAGTCCAGACAGTGAAGAAATCGTATTGATTTCAAAAAGAGTAAAGAAGGGTGAATAATTATGTGTAACGCTTTAGGAATAATTACTTACAATGATTCTTCTGTATATGTAGAAGGTATGCAAAAATATCGTCCAATCGCTGGATTTAGCTTTTTAGGGCGTTATCGTTTAGTTGACTTTGCAATTTCAAATATGTCAAATTCAGGAATTGATGATATCCAAATTTATGTAAATGGAAATCCTCGTTCTTTAATTGATCATGTTGGAACAGGTCGTCACTATAATATCAACTCAAAACATGGACACTTATCGTTAGTGCCTGTATATACAGATGGTGGAACTTCACGTTTTACTACAGATATTTCATGTTATGCAGAAAATATTCATGCAGTTATGGAAAACCACAATGATTATGTTGTGATTGCTCCTGCTAACATGCTTTATAAAGGAAATTATGAAGAACTATTAAAACAACATATTGAAAGTGGTGCAGAAGTTTCTGTTTTATATCAACATGTTGATAACGCAAAAGAAAACTACATTGGATGTGATGTTCTTCAAATGAATAAACAACGTGGTGTATTGAGTATTGAACAAAATTTAGGTAACTATAAATCTAGATATTTATCTTTACAAACATACATTATGTCAAAGGAAATCTTCAAAACATTAGTTGAAGAAGCTCAAGAAACAAGTTCAATGTATTGGTTTAAAGATATTTTGAATGACAAATGTGTAGATATGGATATTCGTGGATTGAATTATCGTGGACACGTTTATGTTATTAATGATTTGAAATCATATTATGAAAGTAATATGCAATTCTTAACAGAAGAAAAAATGAAAGATATTAATGATCCTGAATGGCCTGTATATACTCGTACAAGTGATTCAGCTCCAGCTATTTATTTAAATGGAGGTACTGCAACAGGTTCATTGATTTCGAACGGTTGTGAAATTAGTGGTGTAGTTAAGAATTCGATTGTGGGTCGTTCTTGTAAAATTGGAAAAGATGCATTAATTGAAAATTGTATCATTATGCCAGATGTAGAAATTGCAGATGGTGCACATTTGAAAAATGTGATTGTTGACAAACATTCTAAAATCGCAAAGAAAAAAGATTTAGCAGGTTTGGAAGAACAACCTTTGTATATTGGTAGAAGGGAGAACGTTTAATGGCATCAATTTTGATGGTTGCTGGGGAAGGATTACCATTCATTAAGACAGGTGGACTTGCTGATGTTATTGGTTCTTTACCACAAGCACTTACTGAAAGAGGACATGAAGTAAAGGTTGTAATGCCTTTATATAAGAAAATTAGTGATAAATACTATAATGAACTTCACTTTGATTGTGAATACTCAGTTTCAATCAATTATCATGAAGTACCGGTGCGTGTATTCTCAAAAGTGGTAGATAATGTTTGTTTCTTCTTCATTCAACATCAAGGTTACTTTGAAAGAGATTCATTATACGGTTATCAAGATGATGGTGAACGTTTTGGATATTTCCAAAAAGCTGTTATCGAAATGTTGAATCAGTTGAACTATTGGCCTAATATTATCCATTGCCATGATTGGCATACAGGTATGATTCCATGTATGGTAAAAGAAACACATGATGCAGATCCTAGATATCGTGCTATTCGTTTCGTATATACTATTCACAACATGGCATATCAAGGAAACTTTGGTCCTGAAATGTTAGATAGTTGTTTAGGCTTACCATACTATTTGTTAGACAATGGTAATGTGCGTTTTGATGGTGGAATTTCATTCATGAAATCTGGTATTTTATATGCAGATAAAGTTACAACTGTATCACCAACTTATGCTCAAGAAATTTTATCACCTCAATATGGTGAACACTTAGAAGCTGTATTGAATATGCGTAAATATGATTTGTGGGGAATTGTAAATGGAATTGATATCCAGTTATGGAATCCGAGTACAGATCCAGAAATACCTTATCACTTTGATAAGGTAAATATTACGACTCAAAAGAAAAAGGCAAAAATGGCCCTTCAAGAAGAATTAGGATTGGAAAAAAATCCAGATGTTATGATGGTTGGAGTCGTTTCTCGTCTAACTTGGCAAAAAGGATTCTATCTATTGATGGAACAATTAGATGCATTATGTGCTGCTCCTATTCAATTGGTTATTTTGGGTAGTGGAGAAAGTCAAATTGAAAATAAATTCCGCGAATTGGAAGATGGAAACAAAGGCAAAATTTGTTTCTATTACGGATATAATGAAAGTTTGGCACACCGTATTTATGCGGCAAGTGATCTATTCTTGATGCCTAGTTTATTTGAACCATGTGGTATTTCGCAATTGTGTTCTATGCGTTATGGTACTTTACCTCTTGTTCGTGAAACAGGTGGTTTAAAAGATACAGTCGATGCATATAATGAATATGAAAAATCAGGAAATGGATTTAGTTTTGAGAACTACGATTCAAATGAATTGATCCACACATTGTATTATGCTTGTGATGTTTACTATAATCGCAAAGAAGATTGGGAAATGTTACAACGCAATGCGTTAAACACAGATGTATCATGGCAACAAAGTGCTAAAACATATTCTTTGTTGTATGATGAATTAGTAGACTAATGAGAATTCTTGTTAGTGCATGTTTATTAGGATATAACTGTAAGTATAATGGGAAGAACAATTATAATTCGAAAATTGTTGAACTTTTAAAAGAACATGAAGTGGTTCCTGTTTGTCCAGAAATGCTTGGAGGACTTTCTTGTCCGCGTATTCCTTGTGAAAAAGTTGGGGATAAAATCATGGATAAAGAGGGGAATGATTGTACAAAACAGTTTATCAAAGGAGCAGAAATTGCTCTAAATATAGCGAAAGAAAAACAAGTGGATTTTGCGATTTTACAAAGAAGATCACCTAGTTGTGGATATTCCCTAATTTATGATGGGACTTTTAATGGGAATCTTATAGTTGGTAGTGGTATCTTTGCCCAAAAGTTGCAAAGTTTAGATATTCCAATTATGGAAGCGGAATCAGAAAAATTCGTTTAGGTATTGTTTTCTTTAGCAAAATGTCATAAAATACATTTAGATTTGATTTAGGAGGATAATTATGAAACAAGTAACTGTAACTGTAGTAGATCCAGTAGGTCTTCACGCACGTCCAGCAACTGTAGCTGTTAACGCTGCTAGTAAATTCAAAAGTGAAATCAATGTAGCTTTCAAAGGACGCGAAGTAAACATGAAATCTATCATGGGAGTTATGTCTTTAGGAATTCCTACACAGTCAGAAATCACAATTAGCTGCTCAGGCGAAGATGAAGATGCTGCTGTAGCTGCAATCGAAGAAGTATTGCGCGCTCAAAAGATCATTGCTTAATTAAGAAAAGTCTCATAGTTTATGAGACTTTTTTATTTCAAAGTTAGAAAAGAAGGAGAATGAATAATGTCTATTGTTGAAGAAAGATATTCAAAATGGTTGAACCATGAAAATTTAGCCCCTCAATATAAACCTGTTTTAGAAGCTATGGATGCTGAAGAAAAAAATGATGCATTCTATACTACAATTGAATTTGGAACTGCAGGTATGCGTGGTCTTTTAGGTCCAGGAACAAATCGTATTAATATTCATACAATTCGTAAAGCTACTCAAGGATATGCGAACTACATTAACGAAAATAATGGTGGAAAAGCTGGTATTGCGATTGGTTATGATAATCGTCATATGTCAAAAGAATTTGCGTTTGACTGCGCTGATTTATTAGCAAAAAATAATATTAAATCCTATGTATTTGAATCATTAAGACCAACACCAGAATTAAGTTTTGCGGTACGTCACTTAAATTGTTTTGGTGGAATTATGATTACAGCAAGCCATAATCCGAAAGAATATAATGGTTATAAATTGTATGATGATAAAGGATGTCAATTGATTCCATGTTTAGCGAGTCAGGTTATTGATAAAGTGAACGCAATTGAAGACGAATTGGCTATTGATGCAAATTGTACAGAAGAACAAAAGAAATTGATTACAGTGATTGGTAAAGATGTAGATGAAGAATACTACAAGAATGTATTGAGTATTCAATTAAATCCTGAAGTTAAAAAGGATGTCAAAATCGTATTCTCACCAGAACATGGTACGGCAAATATCCCAGTACAAGAAGTTTATAAACGTGCAGGATATACTTGTATTCCAGTTGTAGAACAGTGCACTCCAGATCCTGATTTTTCAAACACACCAACACCAAACCCAGAACAAGCCGGTGCTTATGAATTATCATTGAAATACGCAAAAGAAAATAAAGCTGATTTGATCTTAGTTTGTGATCCTGATGCTGATCGTATGGGTGTTGGAGTATTGCATAATGGAGAATATGTTGTTTTAACTGGTAACCAATCTGGTTCTGTTGAAATTGAATATATTTGTTCACAGCTTCAAAAACAAGGTAAAATGCCTGAAAACCCTGTAATGTTCAATACAGTTGTAACTAGTGATCTAGGTGAAAAGGTAGCTTCTGATTATGGTGTATCAACAGAAAAAACATTGACAGGATTTAAATTCATTGGTGAAAAAGTCGCTAAATATGAAAAAACGCACGAAAAGAATTATGTATTCGGATATGAAGAGAGTTATGGTTCATTAATCAAACCTTTCGTTCGTGACAAAGATGCGCCTCAAGCTTGTTTGATGCTTGCAGAAGCTTGTGCATTCTACAAAGAACAAGGAAAAGATTTAGTCGATGTATTAGATAGCTTGTATGATCGTCATGGAACATATGAAGAAAGTCAAGTGGCTTTATCATTAGCGGGCGAAGCAGGTGCTAAGCGTATAAAAGAAATTCTAGCTACATTAAGAAAAGATGCTCCAACCCAAATTGGTGGTACGAAAGTTGTTCGTAGTGAAGACTATAAAGAATGTACAATCAAAGAAGGAGATACAGTCACTGAACTTACAGGATTCACTAAATCCGATGTATTAAAATACTATCTAGAAGATGGAAGTTGGATTGCGGTACGTCCTAGTGGAACAGAACCAAAATGTAAATTCTACTATTGTATCAAGGGAGCTTCAAAAGAGGATGCTCACAACAAAACAGTTCATTTCCAAAAGGCAATGGATGATTTGATTGCTAAGTAAAATTAAAGGATGTCAAAATAAAATGGTACCCATAAGGAGGACAACAACGTGACAGTTGTGATACTCACTTG